>Ga0181597_10003324_pt1 | contig 16804 bp, 14 predicted proteins | sample 041ome_5_FD_148647 | JGI IMG/M metagenome (GOLD analysis project Ga0181597, IMG submission 148647) | Coastal salt marsh microbial communities from the Groves Creek Marsh, Skidaway Island, Georgia - 041403US metaG (spades assembly) | ecosystem: Environmental > Aquatic > Marine > Intertidal zone... | reverse complement strand
AAAAAATATAGAATTTAATAATATATAAGTTTGAATAATAGAATTTATGTTAAAGTGGAATATCTAGTTATTAGTCCATGTTGTTAGACAATGGGTACAAATATACATATATTTCATATCATTATCATCAATTTTAATATAAACAACTAGATTACGATTTTTATCAGTATCTTCTAAAGTTTCGGCTTCTTGTTTAGAAGGGCAATCGTTATTAACACAAGGCATATTATTAATATGGGGAATGGTTGGGTCATTTACTATATTTTGTAATTGTTTTTTATCAAGAATTTGTAATTTTTGTAAATTATATTCATTTTTGACAATACATTTATCTTTTTTTGAGTCTAGTTTAATTTTATAATTACAATTTTTACAAAACTGTTCTAAATATTGATTTGATGTTTTCGCATCAACTTTTATTTTTAAAGAAAGTGTTCTTCTACAATCTGGACAAAAATTCATGATGTTTTGTTTTTATTAAAATTCAATAGTATTTTATATTATATTAATATATATCTTATGATGATAAATTCAATTTTAATGAATTAATATTTCGAATTTACAAAATATGTTGTATTATAATAAATATATAAATTCAAATTTATAATATAATATAATATACTAATGGTAAAAGCAAATAAACAAAGCACCAAATCCCTTGGTAAGAAAATGAATGGTGGCAGTCCCGCATCTGACCGTGTTGCTGGAAAGTTTAATTGTACTTGTGGGCAACTCGGTGGCGGTTCTGATTGGGCTTCAACTCTTTATTCTCGCGGTCCAGTCAATAACCCTAGCAACCCAGACCAATTTGTTATGTTCGCAGATAAGAAGGCTTATGTTAGCAATGAAGACCTTGCTAAGAGAATGAATGGTGGTAGTAAGAAGTCTGCTAGGAAGTCTGTTAGGAAGTCTGCTAAGAAATCTGCTAAGAAGTCTTCTAGAAAAACAAAGAAAAATACTTCTAAAAAATAATAATTTTTAATAATTTTTAAATATGTATCATTATTTCAATTTATAAGATTACATTTTCCATCTACGGGAACACTTCATACACTGTAGGAATGTTGTCATAGGCTCATCAGCAGACCTAGTTTGCATTTGATAATAACTCGCCTCTTGTGCTTTACATCGTTTATTAGGACAAGTGTAATAATATGTAATAGAACAAGCACCTTTGCCAAGTGCTTCTTTGCGGCGGTCGCGTTCTTCTAATTCATCAACCCATCGTTCTGGGAATAATTCTTGAGGTTTCATATAAGCCAATTTATATGTATCTATTTCATTGTTAATTAATTTTGAAGATAAACCAATATTACCAATATATGATGTTCCATCTAAATTTGTGTATATATTTTTAAATTTATCTATATAAATCTGATTAAATTCTGATGCTTCCCACATAGGTTGAAATTCTCTATATTGACATTTATCTATAGAGAAGTTGAATATACCCATTTCACATTGCCTTGAATATAATTGAGTATCAAACTTTTTTTGTTTAATATTCATTCTTTTAATAATATCTGTTAATAGACTGTTTAATTTGTCAATAACTAATTGCCTTCTAGAATATAAATCAGAATAAGATTGTAAAGCATCATTCTTTACCAACAATTTAAATGATATTACATTACTTACATCTAACTCGGTTCTATCTTCATCAACTGGGACTTTCTTTTTTCGACCACCTTTCTTCTTTGATAACTTCTTTACTACAACAGTTTCTTCCTCTATATCATCATCTCCCATATTTTCATCATCACTGTCCATTAATGGGAGTTCATCGTCATCATTAATTTCAATATTTTCTATGTCTTCAATGTCTTCATTGTCTTCATCATTATCAACGTCATCATTATCAACGTCATCATTGTCTTCATCTTCCACATTCTCAATGTCTTCAACGTCTTCAATGTCATCATCTCCTGCATTATCAACGTCTTCATCAATTTCCTCGTTAAGTTCATCCATATCTTCCATATCTGATAATTGTAAATCATCTACTAGATCATCACATTCATCTAAGTCTGTATTAAAATCATCTTCATTGTCATTTGTTTCGCTAGAATTATCTGATAACTTTACTTTATCTACAAATTCATCAAAATCTTTTTGAACATTTGCTTTACCAATTTTTAAATTTATATTCGTAATATCTTCTTCGATATCATCTATAATATCGTCATCATTTAGATTATTTGGCATCATATTTTTAGTATGAAACATATTCCATTCTTTCTTTGTAAAGGGTAATAATTCACTAGATTGGTTTATCCTGATACATACTAGATTAGAACGATAGAAATTTGTTGGCTTCTTTATATTATTTTTATTTGTCAAATAAATATATTTACTTGGTAGTTTATGTTTATTTATACCAGTACCTTCACCATTTTTAATGAAATATATTGTATCATCATCAAAATTACATCTCCCAACTAACTGGGATTTATCAGTCTTAAAGTGTTCATTAATAAGTTGAACTATATATCCATATTCATTCGATTTATCTTGTTTTACATTTTTGTTTTTCAAAGAAATTGTGATATTGCCAAATGGTAGTTTATCACCACATTTTAAGACCAATCCCTTTAATTTTAAATTTGCCATTTTAAATTTGTGAATATAATCGATTAAAACTTAATTTGTAATATATTTTTCAAATTAATAATTTATAATTCAATTTTAGATATATTGAAAATTGTTATTCTCATAAGTTATTTATTGAGGGTGTTATTTTACAATTTAACAATAATCTAGATAAATAGGTTATCAAAATGGAGGCGTTTTTAGAAAAATTCGAAATATCAAAAGGTAATACTTTAGTGATAACATATGCTAATGAAATAGATAAAAATATGTATAATTGTAAGATACCAATAGATATATCTATTCAGATAATACCATTAATAACAAGTTTATTACAGATAAGAAGTGTTTCTAAAAAGGTATCGCAATTATATCATACAAATTCTTATATTGAGACTGTAAAATATAATGCTACAAAAAGTAGAATTGGTATTGACAATGAGATAATCGGGAAACATTTAACACATACGTTAGTTGACCATAATTATGATATTGATACTAGTATATTAATTAAATTTAATAATAAAATATCGTTGCCATATATACGATTTCCATCTTGTAAGAATTATTATTATCAATCTGATTTTTATAGAATAGAATGGAAAATCGACAGTGATATTTCTGTTCAATTAGATATAAATCAAGATAAAAAGTATAGTACATTACAGATTATATGTAATATTTGCGAGGAAAAAGAGTTAGTTAAAAATAAGAAAAAAGAAATTTTAAGAATTTATAATATATTTTCTAAAATAATTGCGGTTTCGTTTAGTTCATAATTTTCTTTTTTCCTAATTAAAACCAGTAAATATTTTAACTATTTTAAATATAATGTTAGAAGAATATTCAACTCAACAAATCTTAGCAGGAGTAGCATTTGTATTGCTAATCGTATTAGGCGTGTATTGGTATATAAACAACCGCCGTAATCAAGGTTCCCAAGAAGCCTTTGATATAGATGCTCACCTCACAAGTGGAGCAAATGACCCAATGATGTCAGTAGAACCAAACAACATCAATCAGGAACGTGCTCCTGTATGCGACGAAAATGGTGTATGTCATATGCCAAATGAAAATGATAAATCAGATATGATGTCTTGTATAAATGATGAATATGCTGATAATGAAAATGATGCTATTAATATTGAACAAATGCCACAGTGTGGAGAATTACCTCCATTACCTTAGAAAACACATCTTCTATATATAATGGACTCAATAGATGAGTTATTTAATCTTTTAATTTCACAAACTTCAAATGGTCTCATTCCCATCCATTTAGCAATAGGGTCTTCTCTTCTAATTCGAGGTAAATGTTGTCCTGGGATACCATATTGTTTTAGTATTTTTAAAGTTTCTTCTCTAGTTAGAATTCTATGTTTTGGAACATAGATATTATCAGTAGGATTAAATAGAAAATTTTCTAGTCCAAATACTTGAACGTAATATCCTTTCCTAGTAAATAAAGTATTACAATAACTCTCTACTGTGTTTTGTTTAGATGCTGTTGTTGTTTTAGAAGTCTTTTGCATTAATATTCTACCTAAATTTACAAATATTAGGTTATCCCCTTTTGATAAAGTTGTTGTAAATATATCATCTACTAACTTGTCCAACTTATTAGTTTGTCTAAATCGTTCAAGGCTATATTTAACAAATATATTACGTCCATGTTTATCTTTTGTTAAAATATCTAAACTACCAGGTGTTGGTAAATCTTTTGTAGAACTATATGAATTAAACATTGGTGTTATACTATCAAATGTATAATTTCGTAAATCTCCAACATCACAACCACGTTGTTCTAACATATCTAGTATAAATTTCCTTGAACGGAACACTAGATCCGTTGTTTGTTCTATTCCAGCACTCATTTTGTTTGTTTTATATATTTGGTTTATATATTTGGTTTATATATTTGTTTTATTGACACAAAATATTTAATATATTTTTATAATTTTTTTATAATATTAATATGCTAATTATTAACAAAATAATAATACTCTTAAATAAAATATCTATAAAATAAATTTCAATTTCAATTTTATTTGATGTATATTATCTGGTCTAATTATAATAGGATATAATATGCCAAATTATACTATAAGAAATAAGAATAAAACAGTGAAAAAAGTTGGTGGTGGGTTATTCGATAAAGACACTAGCACTGGAATTATTATTAAAAAAACGAAGAAAAGTGAAAATAGTTTAATTAAGTCTTATCAGGATTATATTAAAAATGCTACTAAATACTTCGAAGCATACGCAGAACATTTGGATAATTTGAAAGAACTAGATACATTTATTCCAAATGTTAAGTCATTCGCAAAGCTATTTACAGAAACAATAATACCAAATGATATTGTTCCTAATGAGAAAATAGATAAAGCACTAGCCCTATTAATTAACAATTATGATATAGACTCTCAATCTACACCAAGAGATATTACTATGGAACATATTAAACAGCAAATTAACTATTATTTATCTACCCGTTTCCAACCTCACGAAAGGAGACTTATCCGCGATACCTACATTACATTAAACGATGACCCGCGAGAAAAGATTGCTTTAAAGATTAGTCTAATCAATGACCGTATAACAGAACGTAAATTACGCCATACAGAGTATTTATTAAACGTTGATGATTTAATGTTGATGCTAGGAGATGTCATTGAGATGGCAAAGGAAAATGTTGTTGGTCCAGAAAAAGTATCACCAGCACTTGCTAGACCTTCTAGATTACCATTGCGTCAAATGATGGAAGAAGAAGAGAAAGTTGTTGGTTTAAATTCTAAAAAAGAATTAACATCAGAAGAAAGACTTAATAATAAACGTGCTGAAACAGAGGATAATATACGTAAAGAACAAGAAAATGGACTTAAAAATATATTATTAGGTGTGGGAGATATTGAGGGTTTACCAGAAACAAATGAAGATGAGGCAAATAATGATGAGTCAGTTTACAATGAAATGCAAAATAAGAAAAAGTCAAAGAAAAATTCAAAGAAAAGTACTAGTAAAAAACGTACTAAATCTAAAAGAAAAACAAAAAAATCATATTAATTTTGTTAATATTTTTTTAATATTTTTTTAATATTTTTTTAATATTTTTTAATATCTTTTAATATTTTTATAAGTAAATATATCGTATAATTATAATAAGATAAACAACTATCAAAAATTTAAAATTATGGCAAAAAACAATAACCCCATAAATATTATATCTCCAATTAGCAATTTAGCCTGTATGATTGATGAAAGACGCTGTAATATTGGTTCAATACAAAATTATAAATTAGATAGAATTAATCCTGATACAGGAAGACATCTAAATGTAAAAGATAAAAATTTAATAATCGACCATTTTAATCGAATTTGTAATAAAAACAGCGGGAAATTACATCAATGTTGTAATAAAATAATTGATACAAGTGATACAACAGCCAATAAAGTTGTTTCTGGTTTAATGAATATATACAAATCGATGCGTCCTTTAACTGTTAATGGTGAAGTTAAGTCTGTCGAATTATATAGCAAAGAAAAAAAAGGTAATGGTTGGCAAAAAACTACACCTAATATGATTTGTAAAATATATAATTCCACAATTACACCAGACCCATCTGATACTAACTTATTTAAAGCCGTTAATCTAACTAGAGACTGTTATACAGATAGTTGTAAAAACGACCAAGATGAAATTACATTCAGTAGTCTAGTGGGTTCAGACCACGTTAAAAATGAACTAGAATATTCATTCTATGATGACTTAAAAGTTATTGAAAACATTAAAGATGGCGAAATTGAGGAAATCAAAAAATATATTCGTAAATACAATTCCGTTAATCATAAACTTTCACATAATGACTACAGATACAGAATTATTCATATTGCCGCAATTGTAGGGAATACTGATATTCTCAATATGCTAGTAGCACTAAACGCAGATTTGAATGTTACTGATAAATACGGTAATACTCCTCTTCATCTAGCCGCCGAAAAAGGTCATAAGTTATTTGTATTGAACCTTATGAACCAAGGTGCTGACAATACGATTAAAAATGGTCGTGGAGAAACACCTATCTTTGGTGCTATTAGAAACGGCAATATGGATTTACTTAGAATTATGTATAAGAATGGTAGTGATATTAATGAAGTTAATAAAGAAGGTGATAATCTAATACATCATGCCATTAAATACTCAAAAAATAAATATGAAACTACACGTTTCCTAATTGATTATGGTGTTGACCTTCAAATGAAGAATAAAGATAATAAACTACCAATCGAATTGGCAAATCTCGAAGCAAAAAAATTAAAAAGCAACAACGCTGGGAAACCTATTCAAGCAGATGATGATGGTAATTTTGCTGATAAATCTATTCCATCAAAGCCAGTTGAAGGAGATTATATGAGTGTAGATAAAAATCATATGAAAACAATTAATGAACGTGAGAAAGATATTCTTTCTATGGTGAGTTATTTAGAAAGAGCATCATTTCAGCAAAAACACGGCGACGATACTTATAAGTCATCTGGAAATGTACCAGTTGGATACGGGATTGAAATGCCTAGACAACTCTGTACTATTGTTGGACACGATGATGGCGAATCCTGTATTAAAGCAGGTGGACAAATGATAGATATTGAACCTTCCACTGTAGTTCAGTTATCATATCACAAAGATACACAATCTAGTGTTGATAATGTATCAAATGACCACTTATACCATCAAAAGAAAGGTGATACACAACCACACGAAAAAACACCACCTGAAATTGCAGAACATAATAAACAAGTTTTAATTGATAATTACCATTCACAAGTTGTTAAAGTTTTAGATGCCAAAACACACCCTACTGTAAAACACCAAGATGTAGAAGGTTTTGCCACTAATATCACACTTGATATGCCATTAACTAATATTGTTCTAATTATACTTGGAATTGCTATTCTAGTAATGCTTTTTAATAAAAAATAAATTAAAAAAATTAATTAAAATAATAATTAAGTATAAAATGATGGTAATACATCTTCTTTTCTATCATCTAAATCACTATTCTTTATGTACATTTCCATACCTTTTTCAATATCATCTTTTGTAATCATTCTTCTTTCTAATTTTAATTCTTCTTCTGTTTCAATCTTGAGTAATCTCATACCGTGTGTTCTTTTAACATAACCAAATAGATTAAGCATATCTCCCCCGTTAAATTTAAAATATTTTTTATTCTTTTCAAAAAATGATGTTTCTATTTCATCTTCTTTAGGCTCCCATTCTTGTTCTCTAATAATTTTGAAAAAAATTAGTCGTAAATCTTCTGCGTTATAGTCTTTAATTTCAAACCATCTAGTAAATCTACGTGCTAAACCATCATTCATTGAAAAGAAATTGTCTTTTAGTGCTTGTTTATATCCTGTAATAATACATACTGTATCCGTATTTTCACTGAGGAAAGCATTAAGAATATTCATAATCTGCTTTGTGAATGTATCGGCGTGTTGCTTATCTCCAAATGTATAGGCTTCATCTAGTAATATAATTCCACCTTTAGCCTCATTTAGTTTCTTCATTGTTCTATGAGGTGTTTGTCCCGTATATTCCGCAATCAAATCATTTAGTTTATATGAATATACTTCTGCACGTTTAATAATACTGAAAGAACAGTATATTTTCGCTAGAATATTAGCAATAGCTGTTTTACCAACTCCTGGAGCACCTTGTATTACGGTGTGCCACATATTTCCAGATTGCTTTTCTAGGTCTAGTAGATTAAAAACAATTTGTTGGAAAATGTCGTCTTTAATATCACAAAGCCCAATCATTGTTTGTAATTCACTTAATGGTTCTGACAATTTATAAAGAGTTTCAATATTAAGGCTATGTCTAAATTTTTCCTGTTTTAATTCGTTATATGATTTACCAAGTTTGATTATATCATCTAGTGTTTTGGGTTCTCCTAAATATTTATAGGGATATAGGGAACGGTCTTCTACTGGTTTCTCAGGAGTTTTAGTTTCTTCTTCTTCTTTTTTAGAATCATCTAGTGCTTCAAAAAGCATTTTCAAAATATCATTTTCTTTTAGTTTATCTGATGGATTATTGCTTTTATTAGAAATAATATGTAGTTTGATTTTTGGATTAGTATTAGTCCCTAGTTCGATAATAGGTGTTGAAGTTGGTTTAGTTCTTCTAATTTTACGTTTCTTATTAATAACTTCATCATCGCTAGAACTATTTCTTTTCTTTGTATCTACAAATGTATTAATGTCATCATTACTAGTATTTTTGGGGTTCTTTGGATATTTAATTACATATTTATCTGTATCATTATTTCCACGATATAATTTTGACATAAATTCTATTTCAGTTGGAGTTGGGATAGGGTCGCATAGTTCAATACATTCATCGCATAAAATACCGTCAACAGTTGATTTCTTAAAACAAGACGGACATTTTGGAACAGTTTCGCAATTAGAACAATATTTCTGGTCTAGTTTTACATTGTCTCCACAAATGAAACATCTGTTTCTTGATGGGGATACAGTTTCCATTTTTTATAATGTTTTTATTAGAGAATATATATATTGGAATATATACTTACTATTTATGTATATAATTCTATACAAAAATTATTAAAATAATGTAAATAAATAGAGTTTAAGTTAATTTAATTTTCTTCATCTTGGGTTTTTTTCTAAACTTTTATAATAATTTAGTTTAAATTGTAGAGTATCTTCATTTGGTGTTAACTCTGCTCCATCTTTAGGTTTGCGTGGTGAATATTTTGATTTTTCTTCTTTAGTTTCTTTTTCTTCTTTTTTTACAAAAATCTGTTTATACCATTCTGGTTTTTCTTCTTCATTCATTTCTCTTTTATATTTTTGTTGATATTTTTCTAGTTGTTGTTGTAATGGTGTTGTTGATGATTCCTTATTAGTGCTACTTTCTGCTGATAAATTGTTATTATTTAACTCTAATGATTTTTCTTCTGCTTTTGGTTCTTGGTTTGCTTCTGCTTTTGCTTTTGATTTTGCTTTTGGTACTACTACTGGTGCTTTTGCTTCTGCTTTTGCTTTTGATACTACTACTTTTGATTTTGCTACTTCTGCTGCTTTTGCTTTTGGTACTACTACTGGTGCTTTTGCTTTTGATTCTGGTGCTTTTACTTCTACTTGATTATCCCATACTGTTTCGCCATTGGAGTGCTTTTTGGCTAACAATTCATCATTATTAGTGCTAGTATTTAAATTTCCAAAAAAAATTTGCAGATTACTATTTTCGGGTTTTCTACTAAGATTTAAAGCGATTGCTGGTTTTTTTTTGGCACTAGAGGTATGGTTTTTTTTTATGGTTTTTCTTGAACCATCTGGTTTGGCACTAGAATTTGTTCCTGTTTTAGATTTTTTTTGTTTTCCTATTACTTGACTTGGCATATCTAATTTATAAATATTTTTTAAATTGTTATTATTATATTCTAATCTGAATAAATTTTTCAACATAAGACATTAATTACCAAAATTGAAATTAGAGATGACAACTTTCTATCACATTAATTCATAGAATATTTAAAGTACATTTACTAAATTATCAATATGCCTACTACAAAGAAGAAAACAGCGTCTAATGATGTTGCTACAAAAGAAACTAAGCAAAAGGATAAAGATGTAATGCCGTCTTCAACTAAAACTAATACTAAAACTAAAACTAATACTGTTAAAAAGACTAATACAAAAGGAAAATCGCATATTAAAAATATAGAAGAAGGTGATATTAATAATACTATAAATAGTAATCCTATTAATTATAAAGATGATACCTGGGATATTATTCGTTCTTATTTTGAACAACATCACAAAAGACAATTAATTAAACATCAGCATGAAACATATAATAAATTTCTAGAGCCTCAGTTGAAGGAAATAATCCAACAATTCAATACAGTTATTATATATGATAAATTATCAACTGAGCATAACAAATATGCTGTAGAATTACATATTGATTTCCAGGACTATTATCTAGGAAAGCCAATTATAAATGAGAATGATGGTAGTTTTTCTCAGATGAAGCCAACTGATGCTAGATTGCGTAATTTAACTTATGCTGCTCCATTATCAATTGATTTACGTCTGAAGAGATATTTGAGAACTGGTAATAATCTGGAGAAGGAAGATGTTCAAGAGATGATGCTGACTAAGGTGAATTTTGGGAAGATACCTATTATGGTATTGGGTCGTAATTGTGTTTTAAAAGAAAGGAATGATATTAACTTACAAGAGGAGGACGAATGTAAGCATGATTTGGGTGGATATTTTATTATTAGTGGAAATGAAAAAGTGATTGTTTCGCAGGAGAAGATTGCCGATAACAAGGTTTTTGTATTCAATAATAGAAGACAGACAAAAATGATAGAGGCAACTATTAAATCAGTGCCAGACGTACAATTTAGTGTATCTGTTAATAATGCCGTTCATTATGTTTATAAAACAAAGGATGTTCTAGTAATGTCGCAGAATTTCAAAACACCAATTAATATTTTCCTATTATTGCATGGACTTGGAGTTGAAACAGAACAGGAACAATTATCACTGATAGCTTGGGATACAAGTTCTAATTATATGGTTCCTATTCTAGAATTAATTCTACCTGCTCTTAAAAAATATAAGAATATTGTTACATTACACAAATTAAAAACAACTACTGATGTCAGAAGATATTTACTCAAATATACTAATTTCAAAGGAATACAGAAAGGAATAGAATTATCTGAGGCAAAGAAATTTGAGTATTTAACTCGTTCTATTAAATTAGAACTCTTACCACATTTAGGTGATGATTGCCGTAAAAAAGCATATTTCATTGGTTATATGGCACAGAAAGCATTAAGAGTGTATCTTGGTCAGATACCACACGATGACCGTGATAGTTATCCTAACAAAAGAATTGAAACACCTGGTGTATTAATGTCATCTCTCTTTAGACAGTGTTTTAATAGACTAGTAAAAGATATGAAGAGTAGTATTTCTCACGAATTCACTCGTAATAAGAGTAATAAGGACGTATTTGACATCATAAATGTCAATAATATTTACAAAATTGTTAAACCCACTTTAATAGAGGGTAGTTTAAAATATGCTCTTTCAACTGGTAATTGGGGTGTTAAATCAGGAAATGGAATTCAGCAAAAGCTTAAAGTTGGAACAGCACAAGTGTTGAATAGGCTGTGTTATCCTAGTTATTTATCACATCTGCGGCGTGTTAATTCGCCATCGGAGAAGAATAATGGTAAGATTGTTGCTCCTAGAAAAATTCACGCATCGCAGTGGGGTTATATTTGTCCAGTTGAGACACCAGAAGGTGCTCCTGTTGGATTAGTAAAAAATATGGCTTTAACTTGTGAGATTACAACGGATTATTCTTCTACACTTGTTAGAGAATGGTTAAAAAGTCATCTTGTAGTTGAAACAGGAACATTCCCGATTGAAGATGCTCTTTCTAATACTAAGGTATTTGTTAATGGAGATTTGATTGGAATTCATTATAATCCAGAAGTGGTTGTGCCACAATTTAGAACTGCTAGAAGGCAAGGTATTATTAATCCGTATATTTCGATTTGCTGGTATGTTCAACAGAATGAAATATTTATTTATACAGATTATGGTCGCACTATTAGACCATTATATGTTGTAAAGGATAATAAATTACTAATTACAGCAAAAGATGTTGAAATGACAAAGAAACATGGGTGGAATTATTTGATTAATCCTGTTATATATAGAGATGATGATGGCAAGATTGTTAGGTCAGAAGGTATTGTTGATTATATTGATTGTGAAGAACAGGAAACTCTATTGATTGCGATGCAACCCTCTGATTTAGAAAAAGAGAGAAATGGTGAAAATACAACTGCGTTTGTTTCTAGTTATACTCATTGTGAAATTCATCCTGGTTTAGGATTAAGTGTAATAGGTTCTGTTGTACCATTTTCGGATCATAACCAATCACCTAGAAATACCTATCAATGCTTACATTATGAAACACCTGTTTTAATGGGAGATTATACGTATAAACAAATTAAGGATATTAAGATAGATGAAGAAGTTATCACATTTGATCCAAATACACTATATACATCAAAAACAAAAGTTATAAATCATTTTGTCAAAAAAACAGATAAAAATATCGTTAAAGTTAAAACAGTAAGTGGGAGAGAAATTATATGTACTGATGACCATCTGTTTATGACAAATAAAGGTTGGGTACCACCAAAGAATTTTACTAAAGATATTAAAATCTCAATTAATATGATATCAAATGATGAGAAGGATAATAATATGTTTATGACTGTTACCGTAGAACCTTATGCCAATTGCATGATATCAGATATTACAACAGAAAGTAATAATCATTCATTTATAGCAAATGGTTTTTGTGTTCATAATAGCGCAATGGGAAAACAAGCAATGGGTATTAATCCAACAAACTTTCAAAAACGAATGGATACCCTCTGTTATGTAATGTATAATATTGAGCGTCCTATGATTCGTAGTCAATTCGGTGAATTTGTAGGATTTGATAAACTCCCCAATGGTTCTAATGCGATGATTGCTGTAGCATCTTACACTGGATATAATCAGGAAGATTCGCTTATTATTAATCAACACGCAGTTGACCGTGGTTTATTTAGGACTACATTCTATAGAACATATAAAGATGAAGAGAAGAAGAACCAATCGACTGGGAAGGACGAAAAATTCGCAAAACCAAATCCAAAATATACTAAGGATATGAAATGTAGTAATTATGGGAAATTGGGTGATAATGGTTTTGTTCCAAAGGATACATATGTTGATAGTAGGGATATTATAATTGGAAAGATATTACCTATTAAAACTAAAGGTTCTAATCTTAAACATAATGAGAGAAAGATGTTCCAAGATAATTCTACATCCCTCAAAATGAATGAGAGTGGCTTTGTAGATAAGATATATACTAATAGAAATGCGGATGGTTATAAATTCGCTAGAATGCGATTTAGGTCTGAACGTATTCCACAAGTTGGTGATAAATTTAGTAGTAGGTGTGGGCAGAAAGGAACTTGTGGTATGACATTTCCACAAGAACAGATGCCATTTAATAGTGAAGGGATTTCACCAGATGCTATTATGAACCCACACGCAATACCTAGTCGTATGACAATTGGTCAGATTATGGAATGTGTAATGGGTAAATCGGCTGTAATGTTTGGTGGTATTTCAAACTGCACACCTTTCAATGAAGTATCATCTGATAAAATGTGTAGTATTCTACAATCTCTTGGATATGAAAGATGTGGTAATGAAGTTTTATATAATGGTATTACTGGAGAGCAAATGGACTGTGATATATTCTTTGGTCCAACATTCTACCAGAGATTGAAGCATATGGTAGATGATAAAATTCACTCTAGGGCTAGTGGTCCGTCCGTTCAATTAACTAGACAACCTGCTGAGGGTAGGTCTCGTGATGGTGGATTACGATTTGGTGAAATGGAGAGAGATGCTTTATTAGCACACGGAACGGTAGCATTCTTGAAGGAGAGAATGATGGACGTTAGTGACCCATTCCAAGTATATGTTTGTCGTCAATGTGGTGTAATTTCTAGGGTAAATACTTATGAAGAAATTTATGAATGTGGTGGGTGTCCAAATTCATCTGATTTCGCATTAGTTGGAATTCCATACGCTTGTAAGTTATTGTTTCAGGAATTGATGGGTATGTCTATTACTCCAAGAATGAAGATGAGTGAATTAGATATGAAATTATAAATCTTTAATAACATTAAAAATAATTTAAAAATTGAAAATAAATTTTTTTTATTTTTTTTTACATAAAATTTATTCTAAGTAAAGTATAACGATGTCTAACCCAAACGACTTCGATACTCAGTATAATGAATTATTTACTAGATGTATATACAATAGACAACCTCTAGAATGCGATATTAATAAATTAACAGAGAATAATGGTCAAAAATCGGATATTGTTGTGGAAAAAGTAATTAAAAATAATAAAAGATGCTTTGAATGTAAGTCTAAGTTATCACTAGCACAGAGAGAATGTAATAAGTGTTTATGTGGAGGTGTATATTGTAGCAAACACCGTTTGGCGGAACAGCATAGTTGTAGTTATGACTATAAAACAGATGGTAAAAAGTTGTTAGAAAAGAGAAATCCGCGTATTGTTGCTGAAAAACTAAATAAAATTTAGATTACATATGTGTCTGAATGTTTATTATTTGGAATACAATAATATCCACAAAAATCTGTATAATTTATTGGGTCATCATTATTATTTTTATCTTTACTATAATTACGATTGCTAAAATGGGGTACATATATACGGTTATTATCAGCATCTTTATCTGTCACTGGTAAAGTTCCAGGTTTATGGCTCCAAGTTCCATCTTTATTTTGTCTATAAAAATGAAATGTATGGTCTGGGTCTACTACCATAGCACCTTTGTAATGCCAAGGAGGACATTTAGCTAAGAAAGTAGATTTCACAATGGCTTGATTATCATTCATTATTTTCTGTTCCATATTGGGACATTGATACACACGTTCTTTACCTTTTAATGTGCTCTGTGTTGTAAGACGATGGTGATTACCTGGTTGAGGTTTATAATCACCACACTCACTAATTTTCTTAGGACAACCCTTTTTATTTTTTTTAAGACAATCTTTTTCACACAAAGAAACGATTTCCTTGTTAATATCATCTACAAAGTAAGAATAACAATTGTGTGAGCCTTCAACATATGGGTGTTTCCAGTCAGCTTGTCCTGGTTCATAACCTGTTACACTAGCCATTCTAAGAAATTGACTGCAGTTTTTGTGTTTATCGCAGAAACTACGACCATTATGTGTTTTATTTTTACAACGGTCTTGGTGTGGATTGTTGGATAATGTATATTTTCCATTGTTGTCAAAATCATAGTCTATACACATACATTGATTTTTGTGATTATCAATAGTATTATCATCTTTTTTATTGAATATATATGACATTTCTCTTTTTTTATTTTGTTTTGCTAAATTATTTCTAGTATTTACTATGTATTCTTGTATTTTAACACTACTACTTACTTTAACAGGAGATGATTTTTTAGTTTTTCTAGTATTTTTACTTTTAGTATTTTTACTTTCAGTTGTTTTACCCATTATTATTAAATTAATGTAAGAAATTTATAAGAAATTTATAATTACACTATAAATGTATTATAATTTTATTACACAATCAAAAATTGATTTATGGTTAATATAAATAACTATTTAATAACAAAACCATTTATAATTTTCAAAAAAGTATAAACATAACTCTCTAAGATGGATAACTTAAACAAAAAATTGTTTCAACAGGCAAGTGGTATGAATTTAGATAATAATAATACAAATTTAATCTGTGCTTTCGACTTTGAAACCACTGGTTTATGTAAGAAATCCAAATCACACATTGGTGGTTATTTTCCACCTGACCAAATTAAAGAATATGATGGTTGTCGTGCAGTATCACTAGCCTGGGCAATTTATAATATTAAAAGTAAGACTATTGCGTGTTCTAATTATATCATTAAACCAGATGGTTTCGTAAGTTCTCCTGGTGCTTTGAATGTTCATGGTATTACAAATGAATATGCTGAAAAACACGGAGTTCCAATTAAAGATGTACTAGAACATTTTTATAATGATTTAATTAAATGTTCTATTCTAGTAGGTCATAACTCCAATTTTGATTATAATGTATTAATGTCTGAGTGCTACCGAAATAATAACAGGAGATTATCTACACTAGTTTTGGATATGAAAAAACAATTTCGAGTGAAATGTACTATGAGACTAGCAAGTAAAGTATTACAAGATGTTGAAGAGTTTAAACCAAGACGTAAATATTATCCATCACTAGAATATACTTATCGATATTTGTTTAATGTATCTGATTTTCAAACAAAACACAATGCTCTAGATGACACTTTAAGGTGTGGTGAAATATACTTACAATTGCTACATATTAAAGATACTATGGATAGACAAGATGCTATAGAGCAATTTGTAGAACCTATGGAATTAGATATAATGTAAATTATTACTAGACCTAAAAAAATAAATTTATATTTTGAAATTTTATAATTTATATTTTTTTATTTTTTATATTTTTGAGAATGAAAATTAA
>Ga0181597_10003323_pt1 | contig 16817 bp, 16 predicted proteins | sample 041ome_5_FD_148647 | JGI IMG/M metagenome (GOLD analysis project Ga0181597, IMG submission 148647) | Coastal salt marsh microbial communities from the Groves Creek Marsh, Skidaway Island, Georgia - 041403US metaG (spades assembly) | ecosystem: Environmental > Aquatic > Marine > Intertidal zone... | reverse complement strand
TTAAGGCATGCAAAATCTGATTGGAGCATCATGGGTCAAAAAGATTTTGATCGGGGGCTAGCTAGAAGAGGAATTACAGATATCTCTTTAATCTCTGATTATGTAAAGAAAAATAACTTTAAGCTAGATGAGGTTCTGTGTAGTAGTGCAAATAGAACTAAAGAAACATTTGATTTATGTGCAGATGGATTTGATTTTGATATCAAAAATGCTAAATACCTCGATGCTCTTTATTACGGTAACCATGAATCAATAATAGATTTATTAGTTAATGTTAATCAGGCTGCAAATTCAGTTCTTGTTGTTGGGCATAATCCAACTATGCATATTTTATTAGAGCAGTTAACAGGATTAAGTATCATTAAGTACCCCACATCTTCTCTTGCTCAAATTATTCTACAAAAAGAATGGAAAGACTTATTATTAAATAAATGTGAGTTAAAATTATTCCTTAGGCCTAAGGAGTTGAAATCTTGAAAGATATAGAAATTAAAATTATTAATCCTTTAATGGGAGAATCAATCCCAATTCCAAAATATGAGACCAAAGGGTCTGCAGGAATTGATTTAAGAGCATGCATTGAAGAAAAAGTTCTTTTGAAAGCGGGAACCACTTTCATGGTGCCTATAGGTTTTGCTATGTATCTTGAAGATCCAAATTTAGCTGCTTTGGTTGTTCCAAGATCTGGACTTGGATCAAAAAAAGGTATTGTTTTGGGAAATTTAGTTGGGTTAATTGACTCAGATTATCAGGGCGAGTTAATGGTCCCTGCATGGAATAGATCCAACAAAGATTTTGAAATTAATCCAGGGGACAGAATTGCTCAAATGATAATTTTGCCAGTTGTTCAGGGAAAATTTAAAATAGTAGAGAATTTTAAAGAGTCTGAAAGGGGTGAGAAGGGTTTTGGTAGCTCGGGTTTAAATTGATTTTCTTACTTCTTTTTACCAAATCTTTCTTCAAATTTCTGCACTCTTCCACCAGTATCAATAATTTTTTGGGTACCAGTATAAAAAGGATGAGAAGCAGAAGATATATCAAGAGGAAAATAGGGATATGTATTTCCATCTTCCCATTTTTTAGTTTCAGTAGTTTCTAAAGTTGAACGAATGATCCAATACTTATCAGCGCTAGAGTCATGGAACAAAACTTCTCTATATTCGGGATGTATATCTTTTTTCATAATAAAATCAAAATTTGGATGAGAACTATAACAAAAAACAATTTCTTTACAATCAAAAAATGAATATTTTTTTCTATGATGTAGCCATTTCAGTACCCCTAAGACAATGTTTTACATACAGCTCTAACTTAAAAATTGATAAAGGTTGCCGTGTTCTTGTCCCTTTTGGAAATAGAAAAGTCATTGGACTAGTCATTAAAAAATCTAAAGCAGTCATAGGGAATAATATCGAGATTAAAAAAATAATTTCTAAAATAGATGCGTATCCTGTTTTCAATAAATCGATTTTTAATACTATTTTATGGTCGTCTGAGTATTATCATCACCCTATTGGTGAGGTTTTTAATACCTTTATTCCCAATCAACTCAGAAAAGCAAATAATAAAGTAATAGAGCCTCCTGCGGTCGAGGAGTCTTATCAAATATCCATAAATGAAAAAGAAAAAAGATTTGATCTAACATCCGATCAATCAAAGGCTTTAAAACAACTTTTAAAATTAAATAGTTTTCAGCCATCCCTTTTATATGGTGTTACTGGCTCAGGAAAAACTGAGGTTTACTTAAGACTGGTAGAAAATTGTATTAAGGATGGAAAATCTGCACTTATTTTAGTTCCTGAAATAAATTTAACACCACAATTATTTAATAGATTTACATCTAGATTTAATGGCGAGATAGGGCTCTATCATTCTAGACAAACGCCAGCCAAGCGACTAAAAGTTTGGCTAAATGCTAGATTTGGAAATATTAAGATAGTAATTGGAACAAGATCTGCAGTATTAATGCCAATGAAAAATATAGGATTAATTGTAATAGATGAGGAGCATGATAAATCTTATAGACAATCAGAAGGGTTTAAATTCTCTGCAAGAGATGTCGGCATAAAACGAGCTCAAGAAGAAAATATTCCTATTGTGCTTGGGTCAGCTACACCTTCTTTACAAACATTGAGATTAGTGCAAGAAAAGAAATATAAAAAAATCGATATGTTAACTAGAGTAGATGGAAAAAATCCTCCAAAACTTATTGCAATGGATATTAATGACATTTCTCTAATTGGTGGTATTGCATCCGAAACTCTTAACATTATTGAAAGAACTTTAAATAAGAAAGAGCAAGTCCTTATTTTCATCAACAGGAGAGGGTTTGCACCAATATTTCAATGTGAATCATGTGGATGGGTTGCTGATTGTAAATCTTGTGATTCTAATCTTGTGTATCACCAAGAAAGAAACAGACTTATTTGCCATAGATGTGAATCAGCTTATAAAGTTAATGAATCTTGCCCATCATGCAAATCTACTAATTTTCAAATGCATGGAACTGGAACGGAGCAAGTTGAAGAGGTTTTAAGAACAAATTTTAAAAAAGTACCAATTATAAGAGTTGATCACGATACAACAAAAAAGGTTGGAGCGATGGAAGATATTATCAACGAAATTAATTCTTCAGAATCAGCAATTCTTATTGGTACTCAAATGCTTGCAAAAGGACATGACTTTCCTAGAGTAACTTTAAGCATTATTCTCAATGCAGATAATGGATTAGTAAGCCCTGAAATAAACGCATTAGAAAAAATTTCACAATTACTTATTCAAGTATCAGGAAGAGCGGGTAGAAATAACAAACTTGCTAAAGTGATAATACAAACAAGATATCCAGATGATGTAAATCTAGGTCAAATAAAGACTGGAAATTATATGAATTTTGCATCTCAATGCCTTGAAAGAAACAAAAAAAATAATCTTCCTCCCTATGCGGCAATGTGCCTAATAAGATGCTCATCGCCAACACAAAAGAGCAATTTGGCTTTTTTAGGTAAGGTTATTAATAAATTAGCCAATAGAAATGACATATATGTCATTGGGCCAATTCCATCTATGATTGCAAAAGCAAAAGGTAATTATAGGCATAACATATATGTCCAGACTTCTAAAAGGACATACCTAAATAAAGTTTTAAAGTTTCTTGTAAAAGAATTTGAAGGCTGGCCAGAAGCCAAAAAGGTCAAATGGTCATATGATATAGACCCAATAGATATTAACTAGAAATATATTTTTAATGTTTGCCCAGGATATATCGGCTTATTATTTAATTTATTTTTTTCATCAATTGACTCTACAGTGACGCCAAATCTAATTGCGATCTCTGAAAGAACGTCTCCCTTTTGTATCGTATATTTTAAATGATCTGTGTTTTCGTTTATTAAAGTGCCAGATACAGGATTTTCAATAAAATAATTATTTATTCCAAGAAAGATAGATCTTGCAATCATTCTTCTTCCAGGTTTTCCTTTTAGTCTCGCAGCATCTTCAGGGTTGGTTATGAACCCTGATTCGACCAGTACAGATGGAATATCAATTGATTTTAGAACCCTAAAGTCAGCATACTCAACATTTTTCTTGTGAATTTTTGTATATGGATCTTTTTTAAGTTGATCTAATATTTTGCTTCCAAGAATCTTACTTTGCTCAATTTTCTTTTCATATACTTCTGGATATTGCTCTCTAGCATAGTCTTCATTAAAGTCAGTTGGCTTTAAGTTTTTAATTTCAGCTAGGATACGCTCTCTCTTTGTATCAGAAAGATTTCTTGCAATTGTACTTGATGCCTCTTCAGACCAAATAAAAACAGATGCACCTTTAACCGAAGAAAGCTTAAATCCATCTGCATGAATAGAGATAAAAATATCTGCTCCATATCTTCTAGCAATTTGGAATCTATCATTAAGACTTACGGTTTGGTCTCCGTCTCTAATCATTACTGGTTGATAGCCTTTAGTATCGCGAAGTGTTCTTTCAAGCTCTTTTGCAATTAGTAATGTTACATCTTTTTCTAATATATTGTTCGGGCCTACAGCCCCAGGATATTTGCCTCCATGCCCAGCATCAATTGCAACAATAATATCTCTAGCATTTTGTTCTAAGGATTTATCTTTATTTAACTTAAGGTTTAGAAGAATGCCCGAGTCTGTTACCTCTTGGATTGGCTTGCGCCAAAATACATCATCATATAAATCAATAACAATTTTTGTATGATCACCGTCTTTGTTAGATTTTATTTGTTTAATGGGATAGTTATAAATCTCACTAATAGATTCTTTAGAATGAGCATCATTAATTTCTAACACTAACCTTGATGGGTCTTCTTGTGAGTATGAGTTTATATATGCAACTTTATCTAAAATCAACGAAATATTTATTTCCCCATCCTTTTGTTCATCAATACCAACAAACGTAATTTCATTTGCATAGATAAAATAGTTAAAAATTAATATAGGTAAAAATTTATACATAATTTTTTTCTAGAGCTTTAAAAATGTCCGTGCCATATGTAATGTTAATTTTACGCTTGTTTTCATAATGAAAAAAATTAATTTTTAGATCAAACTTTCTTTCAAACTGAAGTCTTTCTGGCCATTCGATTAAAATAATTTTCTTTTTATGTGAACCTCTATTTAGATCAAAAATATCTATGTCTTGTGCTTCATTTGTTCTATATAAATCAATATGCAAAAAAAGAATTTCGCCTAAATCATACTCTTCGCAAAGCGTATATGTTGGACTCTTTACCAAATCCTTCCAACCAGAGTTTTTAATAATTGATCTTGTAATAAAAGTTTTTCCAGCACCCAAATCACCCTGAAGATGTATTTCAATATCTTGCTTGTCGGAGTTAAGTATTATCTCAGAAATTTTTTGGCCGAGCATGTTAGTAGCTCTATCATTTTCAAGAATTAGATTTTTCATTTATTTAAAAGTTTTCTTATTATAGGAATTAATGCAGTAGCATTTAAACCAATTTCTCCATATTTATTAGCATATATTTCTCCAGCTTTTGCATGAACTGCAACACCCAACAAACTCGCCTCATGTATTGATAGATTTTGTCCAAGCAAAGCAGCAATCACGCCACTTAATACGTCTCCTGTTCCACCTGTGGAGAGTTCTGGCCCACCATTTTCACATATATAAATTTCCTTAGACTGATTGAGATAAATAACAGTTTTATTTCCTTTTAATATTACACAAGATGCATTAAATTTTTCTGAAATAATTTTGGCTGTTTCTTCTCTATTTTTTTGTATTTCAGATATAGAAATACCAAGCAAATTACTTGCTTCTCCTGGATGCGGAGTAAGAATAATCTCATTAGAAATTGTTCTATTTTGATCTTTTATATGTTGAAGTCCTCCCGCGTCAATAATTAATTTTGATTCTTTAGGAAGATTATGAAGATGCTCTAGCATCTTATTGGACCACTCATCTTTTTGCATTCCAGGACCATAAAGTATTACATTGAATTTTTCTGAAATTTGAAAAAATTCACTGATTCCTAATGTCATTACTTCAGGGTTTCTTACAAGAGATGCTTTTACATTTGATTCATGCGTATACAGACTTACTAATCCTGCACCTGAATATAAGCTAGCTTCAGACGCCATTATTCCTGCTCCACCAAGCCCATTAGATCCAGCTATAACAAGAACTCTGCCATTAATGCCTTTGTGTGAATTTGATTTTCTTTTAGGTATAACAATATTTAAATTCTCAAAAGTGAAGGGCTTGTTCATAATGTTATTTTTGAGTGAAGTAACCAAGCCTATCTGAATGGAAGGAACCCATAAAGATGGTATTTTCAACAGGAACGGCTATTGTAGGCAGTCCAAAGACTGTTTTGTTAAATGAGTTCTCATTTTTAAGAACAAAAGTTTCTCTATCTATTTCATAAATAGAGAATGGTAATGAGCATGCTGGTCTTTTGATGCAGTCACCCGCATCTTTTGGTTGAAAATCTAATGACGTTAACCAAAGAGAATCTCCATTAATATAAATATTATCTGGCGAATCTATTTTAAAGCTTTGAAGTTTTTTATTGTTTGATATATCAAACCTTACGATTTGATCTCCTTGGTTATAACTTATGAATAAATCATTCGTTAACTCATTTAGAGCTATTCCATTTGGACCACTTCCCTCAGAATTCACAATTTCTTCAAAATTATTTTTATTCCAATTGAGTACTACACCAGAATTTTTTTTCAAAATAGTTGTGATTAGCCATTCTGTCATCGAGATATCTCTTGGGTACATATGAGATACATAAAAAGTACCATCTTTTTTTAAGGCGATATCATTAAGATAATATTTTTTGGGAACACCTACACAACCCCTCCAAACAAACGACCATTCTCCATTTTTGGTACTCTGGGTCAGCTCAAACATCTCTATACTTTCATGAGGATAATGATTTATCACCCCTAATTGATAACGACCATCTTCTCTTTCTATAAGATCTATGCCATGAGGACCGAAGATATTATTTTGCTTGCATGAGCTTTCTCCCCATGCATTTTCACCAAAGAAAATTTTTGGTTCAAGAATTTTTTTGTCTGACAACCTGAGTAAAGCAAAGCCTCCAGGTTTGGTAGAATCATATGGCCTGATACCGCCAAACTTAGAAATTAAAAGATATTTATTATCAGGAGTAATTACGATATCTTCTGGATTAGAAATTCCACATATCACAAAGATAGTTTTGTCTGATTTACACTCACTTATATCTTTTTGAGGTCCAATATAATCGGTAGTAAGCATAAAGAATGCCAGAGATATCATTGCTATAGATATTGGAATGCTGAATTTATAATAATGATTGAGATAAATTGGTAGAATTTTTTTTATCTTTTCTAAAAAAAATATAATTACCAAACCTCTAATACTTAAAAGAATTCCAAGAATTAAAGTAACAAAAATCCAGAGTCTTTCGTCCCAAGAAGCATTTGAGGCAAATATCGCCATTGCTATACCTATTGAAAAAGTAAGACAACCTAATATATTTAAATTTTCAGCTTTATCTATTTTTTTACATATATAAAAAATTAGAGGCTTAAGCTGTATAAGTAGGGCTAAGAAAAGAAAAAAGAAAAAGTAAAAATAATTCATAGATTTATTCTAACCACATCGATCCTTGATAAGCTTAATGACTTCATGAGGTTTATCTAGAGGCACATGATGAGCTGCACCAGGTATTTCTATAAATTCCATTATATTTCCATACATGCTTTTAACATTTTCTAATAAATGACCGCTTGTTAATAAACTATCAGCTCCATGGACAAATAGCGCAGGACAAGAAAATGAGTAATGATACTCAAAAAGTCTTTCAAGACTGGTAAATACAACCTCATCAAAACGCCACCTCCAACCATCTTTAGTTTGTTTGATAGAGTATTCAGCAATATATCTCACATACCAATCATTCAAACATTCTTGACTTGGCATTAATTTAAACCTATTCAGAATAGTATTTTTATCAGGATAATATCTAATCATGGCAAGAGGTCCTCTATGCTTTGAAGGATCATAGTTAGGAGGTCTTATGAAGGTATCAATAATAATGACGTTAGTAATCAGATCCTTTCTTTCTGTTGCGATATATCCTGCTACATGCCCTCCAAGAGAATGCCCAACTATATTTACAGTCTCCAACCCGTGGTCTAATTTTTCTTTTTCTATTATGTCTGTAACGCAATTTCCATAATCTACAATGCTATATTTTTCTCTGAAGTCAGAGTAACCCATGCCAGGCAAATCTATTGCTATTATGTTTCCAATTTCTTTTATTTGGGGCCCAATAGGATCCCACCATTTTTTGTGAGCTCCACCTCCATGCAATAGAACAATAAGGTTTTTATTAGCTGAGCTAGTTACCCACCTTGAGTATGAAACATTTCCTAATTTATGTTCAAATATTTTATCTTCAGGCTTGTCTTGAATGGCTTGATGAAACCAATTAGGGGCATGAAGAATGTCATCATTTAGATTGTTAGTTATATTCATAGACAGTATTCTAAGCTAATAAATTATGAATTATGAATAATCTTTCGCTTATACCAGCTGCAACAGTACTTTTAATAAGAGATTCTGATGAGGGATTGCAAGTTTTAATGGTTAAAAGATCTAAAAGACCTCCATTTGAAAATCTTTATGTTTTTCCTGGAGGTAAGATAGATCAGTCTGATAAAGACCAAAAACTAGTAAATTTTTCAAGTACTCTTGATGATAAATTAGCCTCTAATAAGCTTGGAATAGATGAGGGAGGGCTCTCATACTGGGTTGCTTGCATCAGAGAGTGTTTCGAGGAGGTTGGAGTTTTACTGGCTAAAAGAAATAACGGAGAAGAGCTTGATTTAAATGGCATAGAAAAACAAAAGTTTATAAATTATCGAAAGATGCTCATAGATAATCAAATAAGTCTTAAAGAGATCTGTCAAAAAGAAAGATTAATTTTAAATTTAGATAGCATAGAACCTTTTTCTCACTGGATTACTCCTGACATTGAAGTTAAAAGGTTTGATACAAGATTTTTCATAGCATATATTCCATCGAAACAAACTGAAAAGCATGATGGAACCGAGCTTACAGAAAGTTTATGGATCTCTCCAAAAAAAGCATTAGAATTATCATCAACTGGTCAAATGCCAATGATAATGCCTACAACAAAAACTCTTGAACAATGCTTGAAATTTGATTCAGGAAAAGATTTGCTAGAACACCAATCAAAACTTACTAATGATGATATTCCAACAATATTGCCTAAATTTTTAAAAAAAGAAGGTAGATGGATTGGTTTATTGCCTGATGATTTAGATTATGACAAGTATTAATATAAAAAAATGGATTTAATAAAGAAAATTACTGCACCTAATCCAAGTGTTTTTACTGGAAAGGGGACTAATACTTATTTAATAGGTAAACAAGATATTTCTTTGATAGATCCAGGCCCAAATATTTCTGAGCACATTGAAGAAATAATTAAACAAGGTAATGGAAACATAAAAAGAATAATAGTTACGCATACTCATACAGATCATTCTCCGGCTGCTTTACCAATTGCAAAAATATTAGATGTTCCTATGTATGGCAGATTGGTTGATGGAGATTCATCATGGGAGGATGAAACATTTAATCCAGATGTTGTTTTAAAAGACAAAGATATTATAGAAACAGAAGAATATACATTAGAAGCAATTCATACCCCTGGACATGCATCAAATCATTTTTGCTTTCTAATAAAAGATAATAACTGTCTTATAACTGGTGATCATATTATGGACGGATCAACTGTGGTCATAGGACCACCTGATGGCAATATGAACGATTATCTTAATTCTTTACAACGTTTGTTGTCTTATAAAGTTGATTTTTTTGCCCCCGGACATGGTAATTTTATGCATGAACCAAAAAAAACAATACAGTCTATAATCCGTCATAGACTATCTAGAGAAAATAAAGTTTTAAGAAAGCTCAAGGATTTTGGAGAGAACACATTAGATAATTTAGTTAAGTTCGTGTATGACGACGTTTCAGAACAGCTGCATCCTATTGCCTTATATAGTTTGGATGCTCACTTAATAAAACTTATGAATGAAAAGAAGGTTGAGAAAAATAACGACTTTTATAAGTTAATTTGACCCTTTTTCATTTTTTAGAACTTTTTCTTCAATATCTTCTATGTCAATTTCTTGAGAAGAATTATCAAGAAGTTTAATTTCTTCTTCTTTGGTATCAATAACTATTTCTATTTTTTTTAATTCGAGATTTAATTTTCTTATGTTTTTCTTTGCAAGGTCATCATAACAATCGCTTTGATCATATACTTCAATTGTGTCACCTTTATCATTAATCGGGGTAGGCTGCTGAGGTGTAACCATTTGCATACATTTAATTGATTGAGCAGATGTAAAAAAACTGCTATCAGAATCAAGTTCTTCAAATTCTTTATTTGATACGAGACATCCTTGTATTAATGTTAAGGAGAAAAGCACTAACACTTTTTTCATAAACTTTGTTTATTTTCAATTAGTGAATTTACAACAGATGGATCAGCTAAAGTTGATGTATCTCCTAAATTTGATAAGTCTCCTTCTGCTATCTTTCTAAGAATTCTTCTCATAATTTTACCTGATCTAGTTTTTGGAAGTCCTGGAGCATTTTGAATAAGATCAGGTTTTGCAATAGGGCCTATCTCTTTTGCAACAAATTGCTTTATATCTTCATCAAAGCCTTCATCAAAAGATTCACCAATCATAAGTGTGATATATGCATAAATACCCTGACCTTTTATTGGATGATCGAATCCAACTACAGCAGCTTCAGCAATTTTTGGATGAAGAACTAAGGCGCTTTCAATTTCTGCTGTGCCAAGTCTGTGACCTGATACGTTTAAGACGTCATCAACTCTACCAGTAATCCAAAAGTAGCCATCTTCATCTCTCCTTGCTCCATCTCCTGTGAAATAGATGCCTTCATACATACTAAAATATGTATCTATGAGTCTCTTATGATCACCATAAACACTTCTTATTTGACTTGGCCATGATTTTTCAATGACAAGATTTCCAGAATTAGCGCCATCTAATGTAACCCCAGTCTCATCATAAAGCTCTGGTTTTACTCCAAAGAATGGCAATGTAGCTGATCCAGGTTTTGTTGGAGTAACGCCAGCAATAGGAGTAATCAATACAGAACCCGTTTCTGTTTGCCACCATGTATCGACAATCTCACACTTAGAATTTCCAACAACACTATAATACCAATCCCACGCTTCAGGATTTATTGGTTCTCCAACAGTTCCAAGAATTCTGAGACTATCTCTCTTTGTTTGCGTTACTGGCTCATCACCTTTAGCCATTAAGGCTCTTATTGCTGTTGGGGCAGTGTAAAAGATAGTAATCTCATGTTTATCACAAATTTCCCAACATCTTGATGCGGAAGGATAGGTTGGGACACCCTCAAACATCAAAGTAGTTGCTCCATTAGACAATGGACCATATAAAATATAGGTATGTCCTGTAATCCATCCAACATCAGCTGTACACCAGTACTTATCTTCAGGCTTAATTCCAAATATATATTTAAAACTTATATGAGCTCCTAATAAATAGCCTGCAGTTGAATGAAGTACTCCTTTGGGTTTACCAGTTGAACCAGACGTGTAGAGTATAAAAAGGGGATCCTCAGAATCCATTGGCTCTGGTTGACATACATTGCTGACATCTTTAACAAGATCCTCATACCAAACATCCCTGTTTGAATTCCAGCTAATATTATTGCCAGTTCTTTTGATTACTAATGTATTTTTTACGTTTGGACATTTTGCTAATGCTTCATCTACATTAGCCTTAAGAGGAATAGCTTTACCACCTCTTACCCCTTCATCTGCAGTGATTACAATTCTGCAATCAGCATCAAGGATTCTATCTTTTAAAGATTCAGGAGAAAATCCACCAAATACAACTGAGTGAATAGCACCAATTCTTGTACAAGCCAACATTGCATAAGCAACTTCAACTATCATCGGCATGTATATACATACTCGTGAACCCTTTTTTACTCCAAGATTTTTTAATACATTAGCAAATTTACAAACTTCATCATGAAGCTCCTGATAAGATAGTTCTTTAAAATCATTTGGATTGTCGCCCTCCCAAATTATTGCAGTTTTATTAGCGCTGTCTTTAAGATGCCTATCAATACAATTCAAACTAACATTAGTTTTACCACCTTCAAACCATTTTGTTTCTGCGAACTTGCCATTATGTACTGAATCAAAATCTTCTATCCATTTGATATTTTCTCTTGCAAGGTTTCCAAAAAATTCTTCTGGATAATTTAAAGACTGTTGGTAAAGCTCCTTATATTCATCAAGATCTTTTATGAAAGGATTAGTTCGACCTTTAGGATAAAAAATGTTATCGGCCATAGTAGTTTATATAATCGAAGGCTGTGGATTTATAAAATTTTTGCCTTTAGGGTTAGACATTATTGTTGTTATAAGCGATTCATAATCAGCTTCATTTGATTCTAAATTAATGTCAGCAGCATTAATAATAAGTAAAGGGGCATCGTTATAATCAAGAAAAAATCTAGAATAAGCGTCATTTAGTTTTTCTAAATACTCTAATGTTAAGTATTGTTCATTAATATTTCCTCTTTTAGTAATTCTATCTTTTAATACATCTATTGGTGCCTGCAAGTAGATTACAAGATCGGGAGATGGAGCATCAAGCGTAATATGATCATATACTTTATCATAAAGATCCATTTCTTCATTTGAGAGAGTAACTTCTGCAAATAACCTATCTTTTTCAATTAAAAAGTCAGCAACTCTTACTGCTTCAAACAGGCTTCTCTGCTTTAAGTCTTGGATTTGTTGCATTCGTTGAAATAAAAAGAACAGCTGAGTAGCGAGAGCAGACTGACTAGGGTTTCTATAGAAATTTTTTAGGAATGGATTTTCTGCTGGCTGCTCTAAAAAAGCATCATAGTTAAAGGTAGTGGCTATTTTATTGGCTAAAGTTGTTTTGCCAACTCCGATTGGTCCTTCAATTGCAATATATTTCGGAAGTGGAACTTCTTTAATAGCTGGCTTCATTAATTACATATTAATTTATTATCTCTAGATTATCTCAACTCGTTATAGAAGCCAAATTTTTTGGAGGAATCTGCATCACTTTTTTCGTTCATTCTTGCAATCAACGATCCTCTAAGAGAGTCATCATTTTTTTGAAAATCAGTCCACCATTTCCCAAGTCCATTCTTATCAAAGGAGGCTTTTTCTCTTACAAGAAGAAAATCATATGCAGCTCTGAATCTTGGATGTCTGATTATTTTATATGGCTGACTTTTAATTCTGCTATGAAGTTTCAGCTGAAGAACCCATATATCTTTTATGTAGCTATTAAATTTTCTTGGAACTGCTGTAAGTTTTTGTTGCTCTCTTAATACCCCATCCATAGATCTAAAGAATTTTCTGATATTAATTTCATTATTTTTTATACATCTAGAAATTAATTTTGGCCATAACAATGCTGCCAACAAGAAACCAGGAGTAACAGACTGATTATTTTTTATTCTGTCGTCCGTATTCCTTAAAGCTTGAATCATAATATTGTGTGAAAATTCGCGGTCTTCAGGATTAGATATGATTAAGTGCTTATTAAGATTAAATGAGCATAGCTTATTGAAGTTTTTCTCACCCAAACCCCCTAAGAATATTTTACAAAATTCATCAAATAATCTTGCATTTGAGATACTTGATAGTAAATGGCCTTTATCATAAATGGCGTTTTTAATTTGACTATCTATTTTAAAACCAAGTTTATTGCTGAATCTAATAGCTCTAAGGCTTCTTACAGGATCTTCTTCAAATCTTAATTGTGGATCTCCAATCGATACGATTAATTTTTTATGTATATGGCTTAATCCGTTATTTTTATCTTCTATTTTTTTTGAAATAGGACAGTAGTAAAGAGCATTTATTGTAAAGTCTCTTCGATAGCAATCTTGATCTAAAGTACCCCAAACATTGTCTCTAAGAATCTTGCCACTTTCATCTTTAATTAAGTTGGACTCATCTTCAGTTTTATTATTACCTGATCTGAATGTTGCCACCTCAAGAAGTTCCGCACTATTAAATACATGCACAAGCTTGAAACGCCTACCAATAATTCTTGAAGCTTTAAATATTTTTCTAACTTGCTCAGGCGTAGCATCTGTAGCAATATCAAAATCTTTTGGTTCTATTCCAGCAAGCGAATCTCTTACACATCCTCCAACAAGATATGCTTGAAAGTCATTTTTTTGTAATTCTGAAATAACAGATATAGCAAATTTGCTTATTTTCGTATTATCAATCAAACGTATTCATGAGGGTTAATGAGAATTAACCATGTAATTGTTTTTCTTTAATCTCATCAAGAGTTTTGCAATCAATACAATGTGTTGCTGTAGGTCTGGCTTCAAGTCTCTTAATGCCTATTTCACATCCGCATGCATCGCACCAACCATAGTCATCTTGTTTAATTTTTTCTATAGATATAGCTATTTTACTAATAAGTTTTCTTTCTCTATCCCTCGTTCTTAGCTCAAAAGCAAATTCTTCTTCTTGTGATGCTCTATCTACAGGATCCGCATATGTTTCACCTTTTGCTTTAAGATGATCAAATGTTTTTTGCATTTCGTCTAATAAATGCTCTTTCCATAACAATAACACTGCTACAAAATGCCTTTTCATGGCTGCACTCATGTACTTCTCATTCTTTTTGGATTTATATGGAGCAATTTTAGATTTATTATTAGCAATCTTTTGGGGCGCTTTTTTTGCTACTGTTTTTTTAGCAGCTACCTTTTTTACAGCTTTTTTTGCCGGAGTTTTTTTAGGAGCTGCCTTTTTAGAAGTAGTTTTTTTTGCTGTTGCTGTCTTAGTCTTTGCCATTAAATATGAAGTAATAAGAATTTTAGGTTGGAAAAAATATCAGAAACCGACTAAATAAGCTAGCTTTTTCTTAATTTATTTGCAACTTCTGCATATCCATCTGCAGATAACCTAGGCCCAAAAGTTTCGACAATCTTAGACGATGCAAAATTACTAAACTCTGCACAAGTTTTTAAATCATTGTCTTGAAGATAGGCATGCATAAATGAACCAGCAAACATATCACCAGCACCATTAGTATCTATTGGTGTAATTTTTTCAGCATCTGCATGAATTTCCATTCCATCTTTTACTACAACACTTCCATCTGCACCTTTTGTGATTACAGTCATATAGGGTTTATTTTTATAGTAATTTATAGCTTCGCCAAGGTTATCTGTGCCTGAGTAGGCAATGGCTTCATCGTCATTACAAAAAATCATATCAACACCATAAGACAATATCTGCTCAAACTTTTCTTTAAACCCATGAACAATACCAGCATCAGATAAAGATAGTGCTTTAATTGTATCTTTGCCTTTTAGATGTTCTAAAACGGATATAACAGCATTAAAATTATCTTCACTAGTTACCATGTAACCTTCTATGTAAAATATTTTAGAATTTTCAACAACATCAAAATCAATATCAGCTGAACCCAAAAAAGCGCTAACACCTAGCATGCTGCTCATTGTTCTCTTAGCATCAGGAGTAACTAATATTAAACACTTGCCAGTAGGGGCGTCAGAGTTCTCTGAACTAATGCCTATGTGGTGGACTCCTGCTGATCTCAAACTTTCGAGATATTGCCTGCCATCTTCATCGTCTGAAACACGGCAAACATGATGGCATTTTGAACCATAGTTTGCGGCTGCAACCAATGAGTTTGTAGCAGAGCCCCCACAATCTGAGACAGATTCTGCACCCATATTAATTAGCTCTTCTATGATTGGTGCTTGCTCTTCTGCAGAAGCCAAAGTCATCGAGTCAGCTTCAAGTCCTACACTTTTTAAAAATTCATGACTAACCTTGTATTGAGTATCCACAAGGGCGTTTCCAAGAGCACTGATATCATATTTCATCATTTAAATTTCCTTTTTTATTATATTACCAACAACATCTAACGTTTCATCAATTTCTTTGTTGCTATGCATTGAAGAAATAAATCCAGCTTCATATTTAGAAGGTGCAAAATATATTCCATTTTTGATACAAGCATTAATAAACATAGAAAATGTTTTGTCATTTGTTTTAGATACATCATTAATATTTAATGGAAGATCTTCAGAAAAAAAGAATCCAAACATGCCTCCAATCTGATTTTTAGAAAAAGGAATTCCCGCAGAACTCATAATTTCACTCATTCCTTCAAGCATCAATTTTGCGTTTTCTTCTAATTTTTTATATGGATTGTTCTCGATAAGAAGTTTAAGCAAGGTTGACCCCGCCGCCATTGCTAGGGGATTTCCAGAAAGTGTTCCAGCTTGGTATACAGGGCCCTCTGGTGCAAGAAAGTCCATAATTTCTTTTTTTCCACCAAATGCTCCAACTGGAAGCCCGCCTCCAATTACTTTACCTAAAGCAGTAATGTCAGGTTTTATGTTAAAGATTTCTTGTGCTCCTCCTAGTGAGACTCTAAAACCACTCATAACTTCATCAAATATTAGGAGAGAATTATTAGATTCTGTGTATGATCTTAATGTTTGTAGAAACTCTTCTGTTCCAGGAACAAAACCCATGTTGCCTGCGATAGGCTCGACAATTACTGCAGCAAGATCATCTTTAACACTGTTGAAAATCTCGATAAAAGCAGAAATGTCATTATATGGACATGTAATGGTGTGCTTAGCAAGATCTTCTGGAATGCCTGGTGAATCTGGCAAGCCGAAAGTTAGGACTCCTGATCCTGCTTTTATTAGAAGCGAATCAACATGACCATGGTAGCATCCGTCGAATTTAATTATTTTGTCTCTGTTAGTAAATCCTCTAGCCAATCTAATTGAACTCATTGTTGCCTCGGTTCCAGAATTGACCATTCTTATTTTTTCGATACTCGAAACATTTTTTATAATTAGCTCTGCAACATCAGACTCTAGACCTGTTGGCGCTCCATAACTCGTGCCAAGCTCAGCTTGTTTTTTAATAGCATTGACTATATCGGGATGTGAATGCCCCATAATCATAGGACCCCATGATCCAATGTAATCTATGTATTTATTACCATCAGCGTCAAAAAGATATGCACCTTGTGCTTTTTCAAAAAAAATAGGATTCCCATTAATATTTTTAAAGGCACGAACTGGTGAATTGACCCCACCCGGCATAAGTGACTTAGCTTGATCGAAGAGGGCTATAGACTTTTCTATCTTATTCA
>Ga0181597_10003314_pt1 | contig 16837 bp, 13 predicted proteins | sample 041ome_5_FD_148647 | JGI IMG/M metagenome (GOLD analysis project Ga0181597, IMG submission 148647) | Coastal salt marsh microbial communities from the Groves Creek Marsh, Skidaway Island, Georgia - 041403US metaG (spades assembly) | ecosystem: Environmental > Aquatic > Marine > Intertidal zone... | reverse complement strand
GTCGTCGTAACGAAAGGATTTTTGAGTCGTCATCGTCGTCTTCATCATCATCCTCTTTCGTCGAAAGAGATGAAAGATGAGAGAAAAAAGTGTAGAGTTGTTTCGTGCGAGATTTTTGAAAAAAAAAGAAAAAATAGAGAACGGAAGAAGAAGAAGAAGAAGGATTAAAAAGAAGAAAGAAGAAAAAATTTCTCGAAAAATCATCAAAAAAAAAACGCACGCAACAACCAACGGTAAAGAGACAATAACACGTGCCCCTTCTTCGCGCGAATTTACTCGAGCAAGTGCGAGAGCGGAATTGCGCGGAGGAAAAGCGCGAGTTTCTTTTCTGTTGATTTTTCTTCTCGTTGTTGTTGTTGTTACGTCGTGCGCTTTGTGAGAGGCTAGAACACATCTCGGAAAGCATCTGATTGACTTCTTTCTTCTTCTTTCTACTTCTTTCTTGGAAAGCATCTCATTGACTTCTTTCTCGAGAGGAAAAATCAGAGAGGAAAAATCAAAAAGTGAAGTGATGTCGGGATTTTTGTCACGTTTGGCTAGTAAAACTACATCTGGACGGCTTTTCCAATCTGCCGGAGACAAAAGGAGAATCGAGCCCGGAAAAGAGGTTGAGTGGTTGGAGGAATCTATCGCCTTTGTCACTTCTCGACTCGAATGTGAAGTGTTCGATCAGCCTGAAGAAAAAAAATGCGAAGCGTACGTTTGGGCATTGGTCACGACGATAAAAAATCTCCAATCTCTTTTAGAATTCAAGCACTCACCAATAGAAGATTCACAAGCGGTCGAACACTGCAAAAATACGTGGAACGACCTCTTTACGAAACTCAATAGGGTGACGGATGTAACTTCGAGTGGTGAGGTGCGTTGTGAGGAAGAGCACCACGTTTTCCCAGCTAGCGCGCGAAACTTAATACAAAAGACTGGCAAGAATCGCTTGATTATGGCCACCCAACCGATCACGGATCCGGAGGAGAAAGACAGAGTCTTAAAATCGAGGGAGGAACTAGGGTATAAAGCTGCAATCGAAGAGTGGCGTATTCTCGTGGACTATCTTCGTGAGGATACAGCTCAGGAGAAACTCGCTGGACGTTTCGGCCGCTTTTTCACCGGCAAAAAGAGAGTGAAAAAGAGTTCGCCCGGCGACGACGACGACGACGACGACGACAACGGTGAGTACCAAGACGCTAACATGGATATAGGTGATGATTACCAAGACGATGATGATTACCAAGACGCTAACGCGGATTTCGACGGTGGCAAAAAAAGAAAACTTCTCGGCGGCTTATTAAAAAAGATAGTTCGCAGAGGTGGAACTGAAGACGAAGAAGGCGACGACGAAGAAGACGAAGAAGACGACGACGAAGAAGAAGGAGGCGACGCGGAAGGAGATACCGACGAACTCGTAAAGTTATATAAAAAGGGGGTGAAACTTCTTGTGGCAGAGGAGAAAGAAGAAGCAGGTTTCCGTGCTGCGTTTTCGTTTGTGAAGAATATTGGAACGAAGATTGGAACGAAGATGCGCGCGGCACTCTCTCGCATCGAGCCGAATTCTACGTCTGGAATGCTTGTCGGATGTGTGGGGTTTGTCATTTGGCTCACGTACGCAGGTCACAGCATGACGTGGTTTCTCTGTTCGAACTTGACTGCAAAACTTCCCTCCGTCGCGTACAAGGACGTGTTGTCGGACGCTGATAAGAAGATAATGGAGAAGAAGAAGAGCGAAATGGAGAAAGTCATCTTCTTGAATGCAAAGATAGGCGAGATGTCGGAGGAGGTGAAAAAGAAGAAATTTCTGGAAGTTCTCAGGAAAGGAGAAAACGACGTTCGATTTGTTGGCACACGAGAAAGAAAGGAGATTGGAGGCTCTGGTAAGGTGGAGATTTCGTCGGAAAATCCTTTCATGTCGAAGATCGTGAACTATATGTTCGGTTTGGACAAAAGCGTGCTCATCGATAACGCCGGCGCCGGCGCGTTTAAAAACGAAAAGAAGAAAGATTCCGTTCTAGGAACGTTTAAAGTTCGCGCGTTTGATAAGATTTCGAAATTGATGGAAAAGACGCGCATTAAACTCATCGTGTTGAACGATACGTTTCACTTTTGGCTCTCCGAAGGGGCCTGGGGTGGCATTTGCAATTTGCAAGAGTTCTTGGACCAAGGATGGACGGTTTGTAAAGTACACCCAGACGCGTTCGAAAGAATTAAATTCAAAAATCGAAAAGGTGATCTCGAATCGGCGACGAACATGCTGCTTCGCTGGTCGATCTTCTCCAACGTCAAGAAATACATGAAATCTTGGCACGGGTATTATGTTTGTTATAAAAGAATACCAAGCGCGACCGAAGAAGTGTACGAAGTTCGATGGTTACTGAATATCATTTCGCTCTGCAGATTTGGGCATTTACGTCTGTGGTTATTGAATGATTATCGGGAGCTTCTGGCTACGATCAACGTGTTTAGGTATTTGCGCGGGAAGCGCATGTGGGATTACAACCAAAACCCGTTGACGTGGGCGGACGACAAAAGATCGGACGGTAAGTTTCTTGTTCGACCATTTCTTGGACCAAAACTGGATTACGATAGGACGCCATCGTACAGCGAATTACATCCTCTGAACGAGGAGATCAGAGCGATTCTTGGTCGCTTACCATGATAAGCTTCAGTCAATTCTTTTTTTACTTTTAATAACGAGATACAAGTGTTTGAATTTTAATTTGTCGCCACACCGTAGCACTTTTCTTCTTCACATTTTCCTCTTCAAAGAGGACGTACGTGGTCGCGCAATTGGATACCGAACTCTCCCCAAATCAGCGACGTTCCCGACGTGCGCGATCAAATCCAAGACTCTGTTCGAATATCCCCACTCGTTGTCGTACCAGCTCACGAGTTTAACAAAGTCGTCGCCGAGCATAGCCAACATCCCTTTGGCATGGAAAACTCTCTCTCTCTGCTCTTTCTCTCTCTTTTTTTGTATTCTTCGGCAACATCCCTTTGGCATGGAAAACTCTCTCTCTCTGCTCTTTCTCTCTCTTTTTTGTATTCTTCGGCAACAGTTCGCACTCACGCTCAAATTTGGCGGACGAGATTAGTCTCGTCTCCTAAACAATAGCATCACCGTGATTTGTGCTCGCGATTTTCCCGTCTCAGATAAGAAGTACGCACACGTGTCGTTTTCCTTGCAAGTGTATAAAATCGCACCAAGGCGTTCTGAACGGAAGACTTTTCGTCAGAATTCATCAATACAACTCGGCACACTTTAACAACAGAACAAATACGAATGCAACAACACCAACTGAAGTAGCGGACGCTTTTGACGACACCGATGGTGGCGGAGAGTTCTCTGTTATCAATTTATTACTGCAACATGCTTGAGAACACTTGCAAATGAAGAGAAGGAAAATGAGAAGAGAAAGAAGAGTGACATTATATTAAGTATTTGTTTTAAGTACATATCACTGTTACCCCCGTGCATTTTTCGATAGCATATCGGCGTAAAATTCTTCAAAGCTCGCGTAGATGTCTTCGACGAGTTTCCTTGGGTGCACCTTGTTTTCTCTTCGCGAACAGTCGTTGTAACAGCATCGTCGTTCGTGCTTGTTGTTTTCTCTCTTGTACGGACACGTGGTGCAACTGGTACACGGAGACTGAAATCTTCCGTAACATTTGGGGAACGTGAGCAACAACAAAGTATGTTTACGTACTTTATACTGATATTTACAGTACGATATCCACGCCATAAAATACTCAAGCTTTGGTTCCAAACCTAAAAAAGCAGTCTCTTCGTTCCAAAGACTCGTTTCTTCTGTTCCTAAAGGATTTTCAATGAACGATGGAACCATGAAGTAAATAACCACATCAACAATTGCCCGAACGCATTCGCGAGAGTCTTCTCGCTCCTTGAGAGTGATATCATTCGCAACTTCGTCTCCGAGTTGTTGCCGACGATGTTTGTTGTGAGGCCTTCTCGCGGGTGACCAAACCAAACACTCGGGCGCAGAGGCGATGTCGTGAACGATGCCTTCGGGCGGGATGTGCATAGGATTGAACGACTCTACGTTTGCTTTAACAAAGAGCACGTTCGGGTCATCCCTCGCCGCCTGGCACGCGTGAGTTTCTATGTCGACGTCGACGCAAATCCGAACAAAGTCTTTCCCGTCTACGCTCTTTCTATATTTTTCCAAAGCGACCATGGACGTCTGGCAACTTCCGGAACACAAATCGAGTCCAAATCGCGCGCCGGCGCGAGCTTCCAGCATTTTCTTCGCTGCGCAGACAGTAGCAGCAGTAGTGGTAATGGCGGCATCTGAACTACTGGTATAATCATCGTCGATGATCTTGAAAAGCGAGTTTATGGAAGTTGGCTCTCGGCGTCTCGATCGATATAATCGAATCAGGTGCCCCGGTGATAACCAAAACGTCTTACCCGTGCGCAGACCCAAAAGTTTCACCGGCAACAGGCAGCACACTTCGTCTCCTTTTCGCTCGTAGTGGTCTTTCTCGTTTTTATAATAACCCACGACGAGGAATTCCTCGCCGTTGAAAATGTCAACACCATCATCAGTCGCATCGTCATCGTCTAAACTCCTACGCTCTGCGTCCACCTCGGAGGGAGGAATGGAGTTTAAATAAGGGCTAAAGAAAATGTCCACGTTTCCATCCTCTTCGTAGTTTGGTTTTAACTTTTCTCTGACTATTGCTCGTGTTTCTCGAACGAGACGGACCAGTTCTTCTCGCGGCAAACTCCTCCTCGTCACCGCCGTTGACGCCGCAATACATTGCTTTGGTAAGCCTCGATTGATGAAATCTTTTTCTCTGATTAAAACAAACCTCCTCTTTTTGTGCATCCCCGTGAGATACGAGACTCTCAGATAGCCTTCCAAAGTCGTTTGTCCTTCTCTTCGACAAACTTCGAACGCAACAATAAAAGTCGTATCGAAAACTGGGACGAAATCTTCTTCGTCAAAGACGTACCTTCGAGGGCGAATCTTCTCGGGATTTCGTAGGAAACAAGGCGCTTCCTTTTGCCATATCGCTCTCTCTTTCGAATCCAATCGGGATAAAAGAGCATCTTTGATGCAAGAAAAGTATTTAACGTTATCGATGACATCTATCTCCTTCTTTTTCTTCAACTTCTTCATCGTCGTCGTCGGCTTTATCATCTTGTTTGAATTGTTAGAGTTGTTGTTGTTGTTTGAGTTGTTGTTGTTTGAGTTGTTGTTGTTATTGTCCTCCATCACCAAAAGCATCTTCCTCTTCTTGGCTTCTTTTCGGTCTCTTTTCCTCGCCGCCGCGTAATGTCTCATTGACGACTTTTTTCCTTCTCTCCTCACCCGTGGATTCGCCCCTAACTCTGGATCTCAAACTCGAAGCGCTCCGAAGCAAAACTTCGAAGACTTTCATAGAATTTCCGTCTTTGTAATGAAACATTTTACATCTCACCACAATTCACATGTGCACAAATCCACAACTCTCCTAAAAGTCTACGCACGCTTTATATAACATCCTCAAAATCACGCCACTTTACGACAGATTCCTAGAAAATGATACAGTGGATGCTTTCACGCGCCTACATTTCGTCGTCAAGCCTCGAAGCTTCGACCGATCGAAAAGCTCGCGAATGCCGCGGGCGGTTGCGAGTGGAGATGTAAAATCTAAAAGGACTTTGACGGCGTCGTCGTCTGTTACGCGTGTTGTTGTATACATGCGTGTGTATGTGTATGTGTATCTCTGCATATGTGTTAAAACAGCAACAAGATTTCTCTCGTCGTTCGTAAGTTTCTTTTTTCTATCTGTTGTCTTCCATCTTTTGTCTTCCACTTCTCCCCGATTCCTCTTGTTTTCGCTGCCAATCCAATCTCAATTGCTGCGTCAAAAGCAAGAGGTTTTCAACTTGTTGCTCTCGCGTGATGCCGGAGTCTCGGCGTTCCTTATTCTTGGATAGAGATATTTCCTCCTTCTTTCGTAAAGCAACTTCGTTCGCGGCGTCTTCAAAGCAACCTCGACACGCAGCACGCGATAACTCTTCTGTTCTCCATTTTTTCCACCACTCTCCTGCGATGCCCACGCTTTCGAGCCATTCTCTCATTGAATCCGGCATGATGAAGGACCATGCCCAGCGGGTCCCACAAAACGGGCAAGACTGGTCGTTTGGATGCAAATCTAAATCCTTGCAATTTCCGCACACAAACTTGGACGGATCCAACAGACTCGGCGTTTGAATCGTACACGCGTTCCCTTCTGTGTCGCATGCGTGGCACGTTCGAGTAATGCACACGGCGAGAACGTAAGGACCAGAGCTTTCCGGAAACGAGGTCACTACTCGCTCGTTTCCACGGGTGAGCCAAGTGCGTGTCGCCGGCGCCCGGTGCACTCCGTCCACATCAAGAGTTGCTTGGCAAATCCCACTCTCGCATGCGCACTCAATGCGAAGACATTTACCGAAGATGTAAACCCCGCCTTCCGGAAACGAGGTCACAAGCGCTCTTCCACGGTTGAACCACGTGCTACTCGCCGGCTCTCTGCGCACTCCGTCCACATCAAGAGTCGCTTGACACTTCCCACTCTCGCATGCGCACTCAATGCGAATACATTTACCATAGATATACTTCCCGCCTTTCCGAAACGATTGCACTCGCTCCTTCTTATTGTTGAACCACCTGCTAGTCGCCGGCTCTCTACGAACCCCGTCAACATCAAGAGTCGCTTGACAATTCCCACTCTCGCATGCGCACGGAATGCGAAGACATTTACCATAGATGTACTTCCCGCCTTTCGGAAACGATTCCACTCGCTCGTTCTTATCGTTGAACCACCTGCTACTCGCCGGCGCCTTGCGCGCCCCGTCCTCAACAAAAGGCGCCTGACAAACCGTATTGCCACAACTACAAGTTATCATCGTTTCGCTCTGTTCCAATCGTCTATTCTTGTCATACTTCACTTTAGCATTTCTCACGTCCTCCATGAGTGTCGCGTTCTCGTCAGTAATACCAAACGCTGCGAGACAGTCCTCTAAAGTGAGACAGTCCTCTAAAGTATGCGGCTTCAAATTACCATTATCAAAGACCTTCTTCACGCGCTCTCCGATTAGACCAGACGAGAATGCAGCTCGAAAATTATTTATAAAGTTTGCATCACCTTCTTTATGACGCTTTCCCCTGGGGATGATTTCTTTCCTTGTCAAACCATTGAGAATCCATGGCATACAAATCGTAACATCACTCTCTTTCGCTGTTTTGCTTACTGAAGGTAACCTTCCTTCCTCTTTTTTCACTCTCTTTCTCTCTTTCTCTCGTTCCTCTTTGCTCATTTCACACCAACGGACTTGAAAAGGTATAATCTGATCCATCGGAACTTTAGCGATGGTGTTGTCTTTCCCCTTGTAGTCGTAAACAAGGCGCTCACCTTCTTTCTCCTTCTTGCTCCCGATTTCTTCTCCATCATCACCGACACCCCCTTCTTCTCCACCATCATCATCATCATCCACTTCCGTGATGATCATCTCCTCTTTGTCTTCTCTTCTTTTCTTTTCGGCTTTTCTCAAAAAATTCTGGAGAAAGAGAAGGTTTTGATACGGACGATCAAACGCTTTTAAAGCAGAAGCAGAAACAGATAAAGAGATACTGGTAGTATATCATGGCATCATCCTCGGCGTACCGCCAAACGCAAATCTTTTTGAAAAAGACCCGGGACCGAGTGCTCTCGGGTAATAACGATGCTCTGATGATAAGTTCTCGTTTCCGTTTGATCGATGCGAAAGGTGAAGTCTTAGGTCGCTTAGCGTCTCAGATTTCCTACGTTTTACAAGGGAAAGACAAACCGACGTTCGATCGATCGAAACCTCTCGGGGACGCGATAGTGGTGATAAACGCGAGCAAAATACATTTAAGTGGAAGGAAAATGGAACAGAAAAAGTTTCACAGGCACACCGGTTACGTTGGAGGTTTAGTCACTCGGACGGCGAAAGCGATGCACGCGAGAGACGAGACGTTTTTGATTCGGAAAGCGGTGGAACGAATGTTACCGGACAACCAACTGAGAAAAGAACATTTGAGAAAGTTGAGAGTGTTTCCGAACGAAGAACATCCTTTTAAAGATTTAAGCGCAGATCGGCTGGTGCCGTTTGAAATGCCTTTGAGAGCGTTGAAACGATCGGATGGGGAGGACGAGTATAGATTGGAGACGGAGAGCGGAAACGACGACGAAGAAGACGACGGGTGGCAAAGTTTCAATCCGAAGAAGAAGGAGGAGTTGAATAAGAGATACAGGAAGAGTTTAGAGGCGAAGAGAGGGTGGAGAATGGGACAGAAAGGACAACAGTTTGTGGATTTAGATGATTGATGATAGGTGTAGTAGTTAAAGTTTTAAAATATTTTATTAGATTTCGTAGCCAGCTTTCTCCGGGTCGAAGGAGTCTCCGTCAATCATCAAGTCTTCGTGTCGCAGTCGGTGCACGGCAACCATCAATATGATCCACATGCAAAAGAACGCGATACCGGTCATGAAGACACCGGTCCACATGAGCGTGGCCGTTTTCACGGAACTTTGTAAACGCTCTTCCGTTTTCCGTAATCCCGCGAGCTCGGCGGCTTCTCTTTCCTTTTTTGGTTTATCTTTGTTCGGGTCCGCCCATAAGTACTCGCACGTCACCAACGAATGCGCTTTCGGCAAGGACTCGATTAAATCTCTCGCCAGTTTCACGTTCGCTTCCACGGCATCGTACGTGTCGTACGGAATCCACGGGTCGTTGGAGCTTTCAACGAGGAAACACCGGGCGGCGAACACGGTCGTTTCCGTCGACGCCGCCAACGCGCATCGAGTATACTTCGTTTCAAAATCGTACACGTTTGTGTCCAAGTAATACGCAGACGAATCATCCACGTATCCGGGTTCATCCGTTTTCACGTACGTAATCTCCTCAACGCTCGAACTGTTGTGACGGTAAAAATCACACGTGGTCTCTTCGAACGATGTAAACGTTTCCCCAGAACGCGCGGTGAAATCGTACCGACCGGTTTGCGTCGATTTGTCGTGCAATAACTCTCGCCGTCGTTGAAATCGTCGTTGCTTCTTTCTATTCTTTGCATCATCATCGTCGTCTCTACTACCACTACTACTACTATGACTACTACTACTACTACTATTACTATGACTACTGTGACTATTCTCGCTATCGTGATCGTCATCGTCTACTTCTTCTCCATCTCCTTCTATTTCTACTATTTTATTTCCTGCGGTTCCCGTTCTCGTATCGCTCGCCGCAGACGCGCACAAGGTGCTCGTAGGCACCGGTTTGAACATCGCATTCATCAATCTTACCGGAGCATTTTCCGCTTTCATCACCTCGAACGGATCAATCTGAACCATCTTCTCGTTTGCACTATTTATGGTGGAATACGTCGCCGCTCTCAATTCGTTGACGACTTTCAAACTCGTCGACGCATCCGCGCACGTCACGATTGCGCTCACGTCCACGTTCTTTGGCGAAGTTAAATATTCGTTCACGGTAAAGTGCGCGTCGTCCAACGCCACACCGAGCGCGGAAACCCCACCGAACACGATCCAAGTGAGCAACAAAGCTTGCGTTAAGAAAATCGAGCAAAACACAATCACGCGCCAATTTCCTCGCACGATTGCAATCGTCGTAATCGAGGACACGATAAACAAGACGCTCGTCAAACCGAGACTGGCTCGTTCAGCCATTTTCGCGTTCGTGGAAATAGTATCCTCGTACTCTTTCGCCATATCCTTCGCGTACGCCACTTCCTCTCGTATCTCTTGCAACGCGTCGCTCGACGACACAAACACGCCTTCGTCTATGCTTTGTTGTAAACTCGCTTCGATGGACGGATACGTTTCGATTTCTAATTTCACCATGATATCTCTCACCGAGTCCGCCGCTTCCGTCAACTCGTCAGTCAGCACGTTTCCGCACGAGAAGACTATGAAGCACCCGATAGCGCCGAGAAGCGCGAAACATACCATCACCGTTTTCGTCTGTCTCAGCGCCGCGCGAGTATACGGAAACGGTTTGAACATCCGCTCGCACGAAGAACAGCACAAAGAGAAGACGCATTGGACTGACTTCAAAACCATCGCGACTGCAATCATCGAAAGCAACAAAAACGCAATCGCGAGCCCCGGTAACGCCTGCCCGATCAAAACGTTCTCGTACGTTTCGTCGTTCCTAAAGTACAATTTGGTTTCAATTTCCCCGGTTTTCGCGTTTAACCGTGGTAACGAGTACAGCGTTTTCGTAGGTAACGCGCGAATTAAATCATCTCTCAAACTTGTCGTCGTCGCGTTCACGAAAGAGGATTGGATCCCCGTGGAAAACGAGGAAGCGAGGGTGTAGTTGACGTTGTTCGGGATCGTGCCGCTCATTGTGCTGCGTGTGCTGGCCGTTTCTCGTTGTCGTTGAGATGCTGCGCTTCTTTTTTTCTATAATAAATCTTCTTCTTCTTCTGCGTTGAATAAATCTCCGCCGCGCTTCTCGGAAGGAAGACAAAGAGGACCAAAAGCAACCCTCTCTTCTCTCTCACTTATTCGTATTCAAACCTCCTTCGCGACGACGAGTTTAGCGGTAGAAAACACAAAAGTGTTTTTAAGAGAGAGGTAACAGTAGATTAATTTTAAGCGTTCGGTAAAGAAAGAAACGGGAGAAAAAAAGAGGAAAAGTCTGGCGAAATAAATTTTTTTTTTCTTGACACTTGACTTTTCTCTCTTCAGAAGAAATCAAACCAAACCTCTCTCGTTCTTTCTCTCTCTCTCTCTTTTTACTGAGACGTATATATTCAAACATGCTTCGTCGAGCGGGGAGGAGAGCTTTGCAACATTCGGAGCAGCAGCGGCAGTTCGGGACGAACTCGTGCTCCCAAAAGCCGCTTTGTTTTTTTCTTCAAACTTCCGAGCGACGAGAAGAACGAGAACAACGGGAACAATTTCAACATCATCATCATCATCGTCAACAGAATCTGTATTACACGAAAGGGAAAAAGTCGTTCACGACGAGTGCGACAGCCAAGATTGGTCAAACGGGAGTTCCCGAGGAATACGGACAACCGAAAACCGGAGGGACCGCGTTTTTAGGCACGCCGAGGAACCATCGAGAACTGTTGAACGCACGTCCTCTGAGTCCAGACGTTCTGGACGTGGACGGGAAGAGCGCGCACTATAAGTTTCCGATCGTGGCGTTGTCCTCGATTACCAACAGAGTCACCGGGTGCGTGTTGTCCGGAGCGGTTGGCGTAGGGGGCGTGATCGCGTGCGTGGGAGGCCCAGAGGCGGTACCGGAAACCGTGGAGCTGTTTAAATCGCAGTTTCCTTTGCTCGTGTTTCCAGCGAAAGCGATGTTGAGTTTCCCGTTTGTGTATCACGGCGTCGCCGGGTTGAGGCACGTGATTTGGGACATGAGCGTGTTTGGGATCGATAACGAAAACGCGAAGAAGAGTTCGATGTTTGTGTTTGCGAGTAGCATCGTAGGCGCGGCGGCCATGGCGAGTACAAGCATTTAATAATACAATCTACAAACAAATCTTAGTACTACCACTTGTCTTTCTATATCTCTGTATTGTTACAAAATCTAAAGGTACAAACGCGCGTCACCCACATTCTTTCGAAGAGGAACTGGAAAAAAAATCAATCGAACAACTCCGGGCAAACTTCAAACAAATCGCCGATGGATTCGACGACAACATTCGCGACTGCATTTAACTCGCCCTTATCGCTCTTATCTTTATTTTTTTCACCACCGCCACCAAGTTCCATCTCCAACGTCTCCCCGGCGACGAAAACGCCCCCCATGCCTAAAGCTACGCACGTTTTCAAGTTCTTAAACGAATCCTCAAACATGACGCATTCTTTCGGCGAGACTCCTATATCTTCACACACCATCTCGAATGCTTCAGGCATCGGTTTCGCGTTGTCACCCATAAAAGAACTCCCGTATATGCCATCTTCGAATAACTTTTCGTCGATGTTCAACGCGCCTAAACACTTCCTCGCTTGCTTTTCCGCCGTATTCGTCATCAACACCATCTTGCCTTTCCTCTTCGAACACGCCAGTTTCAGTCGTTCGAGCGTTTTGTTCACTCTTAGATCGCACGAGAGATACTCGTCGTATCCTTTGCGCACGTACTCCGTAAACTCGTCGTGTTCCACCGCGTATCCTAAACTCCGCAATCCTTTCAACGTCTGATTGTGTTTCTCGAACGCCTCTTTCCGCACGCGTCTCGCGTCTTCTAAACTTAAATTAAACTTCTCCGTTAAAAATTTTCGCTGATTGTCTCGCACGTTCTCCAAGTACCCGTTCGAGGCTGGGTACAAAACGCCGTCTAAATCAAACACCAACGTCGTCTTCTCTTTTCCCCACGATGATGTTGATTTTCCCCCCTTTGAAGAGGAGGACTTCGAAGTCTGAGGACGACGCGAGGTGGAGGAGGTCCCCCGATGAAGAATATTCCTCCTCCTCCTCCTCCTCCTCGTCGTTATCGTCGTCGTCCCGTTCAAAGTCGTCGTCGTCTGAATCGTCGTCGTCATCGAAACGGATGTACCGTTACCACCACCTTTACAAAGTCATCGATTTCATCACCCTTTTTTTTGTGTGGGCGTCGCCGCTTTTGAAAGATCTCCACCAAAAAGAGATCTCTTTCGCCTGCAAAATTTCATCCGAAAAAGCTCCTCTCTGCCGTCTAAAACTCATCCTCTCAAACGCGTAATAGAATTGTTTTCAATCATAAACGAGAGAATAAAGACCACACGCGAACGTCGCAACAGTAAACTCGAAATGTTTTCCTTACGCGCGCAATCTGTTTCAACGGTTTCTGCGCTCAGAAATTGCAGAGCGAACTCTCGCGTGAACAGGTGCGACGCGTTTCGTTCGTCGCGATTGATGCGAGGGGCTAATTTTAGTTTTTTTTTTCCTCTTTGGGAAATATCTCTGAATGCAGAGCAGTCGGAAATCTCTCTCGTCGCTCTCTTTCTTTTTCTTCGCTTCGTGCGTCCACAACGGTCGTCGCGTGGGCCTCTTTCTGAGAGATGAGGAGACGCGCGGGGTCGTTTTCCTTTGAAACGACCGGAGGTAAAGGGAAGGGGCTTCTTTCCTCGTCGTCGTCGTCGCAAAGGAAGATGATGATTTGTTTTTTTGATCTCGTGTGTCCGTCCACTGACTTATCTCTTCTTCGTATTATCCAAAACCGAATATCTTCTTCGAACGACAACAACAACAACTTTAACGCGTTAAAACAGAACCGTCAAAGCGACGGCGACGAACACGGAGAAGAAACTCTCCCCGCTCGAAAAAGGGGGCACAAAAGCCGGCTCCGAGGCGTTCGGGAAAGATGCCGCGGCGACCACCAAAGCTGGTTTGATGGGGAAATCCACCCAGAAATGGGAGGACTCGAGATGGGTGAATGGGACGTGGGATCTCGCGCAATTCGCCAAGGCGGACGGGACCACGGATTGGAACGCAGTCATCGACGCCGAAATTGTGCACAGAAAGATGTTGGAGGAGAATCCGGCGGTGTATGACGAAGACGGTACGTTTGACCTCGGTCAAATCCCGTGGCAAGTATGGATGATGCGCTTTCACTTGCCCGAGGCGGAGAAGGCGAACGGCAGAGCCGCGATGGTTGGGTATTTGTTCGCGTATTTGATCGACGCGGCCACGCACACTGGTTTGGTTGAGTTACACGACTCGTTTTTGGGCAAGACGGCGATCTTTGCGACCGTTATGTTTGTCTGCTTTGTCAGACAGTTGAGCGATTTGGACAACTTGAAGGTCTTAGCGGACGAGGCGACGTTTTATGATAAGCAGTGGCAGCAATCGTGGGAAGGCGTGGAAAGACCATCCGAGAAGAAGGATTAAGTATTATTATTATTATTATTATTGTTAGTAGAAAGAAAGAAAGAAATAATATACATGAGAGAGACGAGAGTCGATGCAGAGAGAAAGAGAGAGAGAAAAGAAGAGAGGCGACATCGAACGTATCACCGTAGAACGAAATACCACGCAAAACACACCGACAGGAAAGAGAGAGAGAAAAAAAAAGAGAGATCCAACGAGGGAGAGCCGCTTTAATAGCCGAGAGAGAGAGTGAACATACCAAAATATAGACCTTCATTTTTACGTACTCGCACCGTAACGAGCGCTCTTCTCTCCTCGCCTCATCGGCTCCTCTTTGTCGAATTTTAAAAGAGAATATCTTTTCTAATCCAAAGTCGTTACAACAAAAGAAGCAATCGAAGAACAAAAACGCATCACATGCGCTTCGCTACGGCGGCGGCACCACCATCGTCCTCGTCGTCGTTGCAGTGTTCTTGTTCTTCTTTTCATTCACCGCGTAGTCGTCGCAGTATTCGTCGCGAACGTCATCCTCATCCTCCGCCGCGGAAGAAAAGGATGACGACGACGGCAACGACATCACCATCCGCTTTTCAAAAATCATCGACGGGAGGAAAAGCAGCAGCAAATGATGACGATGATAATGACGATGCCGTCGAACTCTTACGAATTCTCCGCGAGATGATTGCGAACCGACAAAAGTTTCCGGAACTGAGGAAGACGTGCGTTCAATTTTTCGAACGAAAGATGATGGAAGATGGAGGAAAAGATGAAGAAGAGCGAACGTATTCGATCCCACCGCGAATATGTCTGGATTGCGTGGAGATTTTGGAAGACGAACGACGCGTGCGAGAGGAAGAAAATAGCGACGATATGAAAGAATACGAAGAAGAAGAAGATGAATTTTATGACCGAAACTGGGGGCAGGAAGAGTCCTTCTGCGACGACGACGAAGAAGAAGCGGCGCCGAAAGCGTCGACGAAGGAGATTGAAAGCGAGCGGATTTTACTTCAGTTTGTGATCATCGAGAGTTGCACGAGAGCGACAAACGTTCGAGAAGCGTACACTAGGAACTGGTTTGAACTAAAGAACATCACGAGGTCGAGAGTGAGGTGCGAAAAGAGCCGACGCCGCGCGGCGAATTTAGTGTATTTTGCCGCCAAGGAGCGAGGCGGAGGTGCGCAACAGGCGAGAGTTATCGCGCGCGTCGCGGAGTCGTTCGGGGTTGGCAAAGAGGATTTCTTTTGGGGGGAAGAAACGAACGATATCGTCACCAATCGAGTCATAGAAGAGTACGTTGAATTTTTATTGGAGGAAGCGCCAGGGAGCGCGTGCGCGACGATCACGCATTTCGAGTTGGAAAAGTTTACAAACTCGGAAACGTTTGAGCTCTTGGCGAATAGAGACGAGATTGGTTTATTGGAAGAGTTGACGAAAAATCTGTCGAGAGAGAAGAAGATTGAGTTTGTGGCGACGTGTTTAGCCATGGAGTCGCATGCGTTTTTAAGGGCCGGGTTTCGAGCCGTGAAACGGTTCAATCTGTACGAAGAATTTCCGTACATTAAGAAACAGTATTGGGAAAGTTCCATCGACCGAATGGTTTCGAAAGGCGCGTTCGAGGCGGCGTTGAAACACGCCGGAGATGACGTCCGTTTTCAAGAGCGAGTGGTGAGCGCGCTCGTTACTGCGGGAGAATTAGAGTACGCGAGAACGTTTGCCGAGCGATGTGGCTTTAGCGAAGCTGATATCGCTTCAATTTGTTCGGACGAGATGATGATGCAAATGCGCATGGACCGCGAGTTGCGATATTATAAACTGCCAGAAAACGTAAACGTGAGTTTCGTGGACGATGAAAATTCCTTGAAAGAAATGTTTAGAGTTTTAAGCGCGTCCAATGCGATTGGCATCGATACCGAATGGGCCGCCAAGCTCGGCGGTTCAGACAGTGAGAATGAGAACGAGGAGGATGAGGAAGAGAGTAAAGAAGACGACGCGAAAGCCGCGCCGCCGCCGTCGAAACGAGCTCGCAGCAGCGCTCTCAGCGAAACCGTCGCGTTGCTCCAAATCAGTTCCAAATCGGATTGTTTCCTCTTAGATCTCCCAAAACTTATCGACGACGCGCCATCGACGGTTTTAAGAGACACTTTGGGCGCTTTATTTTCAAACGATTCGATTTTAAAGCTCGTCTTTGCCGGCAAAGAAGACTTCAAGCGGCTCAGTCAATGCGCGTCGTACCTCGGCCAACCGCGAAACGTCCTGGACCTTCAACACTACTGGAGAACGAGAGTGGAAGACGCTCGAAGCGCGAGACAGAAGAAGAAGATGATGAAGAAGAACGGAGAAGAAGAAGAAGAAGAAGAAGAAGAAGAAGAAAACGGAGAAGGAACCGATCGGAGAAGAAAACCGTGGCTCCTCGAGAAAGAACTCAACCGACACCAACCCATCGGTCTCTCCAACCTGTGCTCGGTCCTTCTCTCAAAACCGCTCGATAAATCCGTCAGAATGTCCGATTGGTCCTCGCGGCCGCTCTCGGAATCTCAAACCGCGTACGCCGCTTTAGACGCGCAAGTATTGGTCGATTGTCACCAGATTTTGTTGGAATACGAAGAACGATGATAAAAAGCGCGCTTTCATTTTGAAAGAGAGAGAGAGAGAAAGAGAGAGTTTGTTCATCTCTAATGTATATGTATATGTATATATAGTGTGCCAGGGTTCTTCCGCGCTCGCAAAATACAGCGTTCAAAGCAGGAACAACACACGAGCCAAAATCAAAATGAAAAAATTTGCCAGCAGAGCACTTTTCTCACATTCATAATAATTTACGCATCTCTTTCTCTTTCTCTTGCTTTCGTTCTTTTTCTGGGAAGCATTCGATCATTTTCGCCTCTTTTTGGTGCGTGGTTTCCCTCCCTCTGTTTGGGGAGACAAGGAATATTATTCCCCCAAAAGAAACCCATCCGTCAGTGTTTTCCCCTGCATACACGCTTCAAGTCCGAGACTTCT
>Ga0181597_10003311_pt1 | contig 16853 bp, 13 predicted proteins | sample 041ome_5_FD_148647 | JGI IMG/M metagenome (GOLD analysis project Ga0181597, IMG submission 148647) | Coastal salt marsh microbial communities from the Groves Creek Marsh, Skidaway Island, Georgia - 041403US metaG (spades assembly) | ecosystem: Environmental > Aquatic > Marine > Intertidal zone... | reverse complement strand
GAGACCACGATCAGACCCGGTTTTCGGCGACGATCCCACGGAGAGAGCGAAAGCACTGTCATGATTAACTGGCTGCGAAATGTTGTTCAAGCGGTGACTACTGTCGCGCACGGCATGTTCGTCACATTACGAACGATGAACAGTACCTATCGCCGAAATACATTCACCGAGACGTACGAATATCCCGAGACACCGGTGCCGATCAAAGCCCGCTATCGGGGGTTTCATCGTTTCGATCTGACAACGTGCATCGGTTGTGAAAAATGTGCAGTCGCCTGTCCGGTGGACTGCATCTATATTGATAAACAAAAGAGTCCGGTCGGTAAGGGCTTCCGAGTGGAAGGCTTCACCATCGATTACACGAAGTGCATGTTCTGTGCGTTGTGTGTCGAACCTTGTCCGGTCGATTGCATTTTCATGGGGTCCAACTACGACCTCAGTTGTTACAGCCGTGATGGTTGTATTGTCGATTACGCCAAGTTGCCGTTACAGGTCGCCTGGGGCAAATCGACACTCAACCCGACCAACGTGGCCGAATCGAAAGTGTTGTACGAACCGGTTTGGGTCAAAGGCGAACCAAGCCCCTTCGAATTTGCCGAAGAAGCGTAATTCTAGCGACTCAAACTATCACCTGTTCCCTTTCAAGAAACGTCACAAGGAGTTCTCAACGATGAATTCAACGGCTCCCCGACAACTCTTTACGGTGCAGGAAGCTTCTCAGCGACTTCCGCTGGTCACGTCGATTGTGAAAGACATCGTCGAACTTTACGAAGATGTCATGGATCGTCGCGAACGGTTGGACCGGCTCAAAGAAGGCCGGGGCGACAAGCCAGCCGACAATGTTTACAGCGAAGAACTCGAACAAAGTGAAGAGTCGCTGGAAAAAGATTTGCAGAAGCTGGAAGAGTATCGCCTCGAACTCGAAGCCATCGGGGCGGAACTCAAAGACCCTCAGCAGGGATTGGTCGATTTTCGGTCTCAACTGGAAGACCGTGAAGTCTACCTTTGCTGGAAACTGGGAGAATCAGAAATCGCTCACTGGCACGAACTCGAAGACGGTTTCGAAAGTCGGCAGGCGTTGGTCCCCCAGACACATCAAGAATAATTGAACACTTCACAACCACCCTGCCCGGTGGCTTGAGGATGAAAAACGATGACAGATCTCGTAGGTCACTTTCTCCTGTTCGGCACCATTATCATTGGTGCCTTGATCGTGCCGTTGTTGCTTGGTCGACTCGTTCGACCGAAACTTCCGACGCCGCAGAAAGATATGATTTACGAATGCGGCGAACCGACCATCGGTAGCAGTTACGTCCAGTTTGACCTGCGTTATTACGTCGTGGCACTCGTCTTTATCGTCTTTGATGTGGAAGTGATCTTCTTCTTCCCGTGGGCCATGATTTACGGCGGATCGATGCATCTGGCCGACAGCCGCATCTCGGAAGCCGCCCGCACCGAACTCTCTGCCAAAATGCTCAACACTCCAGTCGCCGAACTCGCCTCAGAGAACGTCATCAGTGCCGAATCAGCCTATTACCTCGGTTTGACCGGCTTCGCAGACGTCCTGGTTTTCTTCGGAGTCTTGCTGGTCGGTTTTGCCTATGTCTGGAAACGTGGCGACCTCGATTGGGTTCGCACCGTAATGAACCAACGGACGCAAGCCAGCACCGCGACTCCCCACAAAGACCTGATCCCGCCGACGGCGATTCCTGAAAAACAGACCGTCAGCTAACTCATTCAAACATTCCTCATTCAGTACCGGTGGAAAGCCAACCTGATGAACACTGAAGAGATACACGGAATTCTCGCCGAACAATTCGGTGACGCCATTCTCGAACTGAAGTCCGAAGCCATCGATCCCTGGATCGTTGTCGCGGGTGACCAGATTGTCGAAATCCTCACTTTTCTGCGAGACGATGAACGATTGCAGTTCGATCATTTGAACGATCTAACCGCCGTAGATTATCTCGAACTGGATGAGAAAAAGGCGAAGAAGTTTCCTTACGAACCTCATCTGGAAATGGTCTATCATCTTTCCAGCTTCGGTCTGAAACATCGGACCGTCATCAAAATCAGCACCACTCGCTGGAAAGACGACAAACCGGGCAGCTACCCCGACATTCCGTCTGTCGCTGGAGTCTTCGGCATTGCCGACTGGCACGAACGAGAAGCGTACGACATGTTCGGGATCAACTTTGTCGGACATCCCAACCTCAAACGGATTCTTTGCCCAGAAGACTGGGAAGGACACCCGCTCCGCAAAGATTACGAATTCCCACTGGAATACCACGGCATCCGCGGACAATAACCGCCATTCGACTTTTTCACTCAGACTTTCATCAAAATCTTCATAACGAGTCAGCAGCTATGAGCATGCAAGTAGAAGACCCTCGCGTCATCGAATTCGACGTCCGTACCGACGAAATGCTCGTCAACATGGGGCCACAACACCCCAGTACACACGGCGTGCTCCGTCTGCTGCTCAAGACCGATGGCGAAGTCGTCAGCGAAGTGACGCCACATATCGGCTACCTGCATCGTTGTGCCGAGAAGATTGGTGAGAACCTCTCACCTCCACAATGGATTCCCTACACCGACCGGATGGATTATCTGGCCGCGATGAACATGAATCTCGGCTTCTCGCTGGTGATCGAAAAACTGATCGGCATGGACGTTCCCGAGAAAGCGATGAACTGCCGGCTCATCATTGCCGAACTGGGACGCATCGCCAGTCACCTCGTCGGCATGGGCGCTTACGGCCTCGACCTCGGTTCTTTCAGCCCGTTTCTGTACGCCTTCCGCGAACGTGAAATCATTCTCGACCTGTTTGAAGAAACCTGCGGCGCACGACTCACATACAGCTACATGACTCCCGGCGGAGTCACACACGACCTGCCCGGCATGATCACAATTCCTCCCGGACTCGCCCAACTGACTGGTAACAGTCACGACATGGAATTGGAATGGAAGGACGCCGTCCTGATGTTCCTCGACTGGCTGGAAACACGTATCCGCGAGTATCACACTCTGCTAACTCGCAATGCGATTTTCATTAAGCGGACCGCCGGCATCGGAGTCCTCTCACCTGAAATGGCGAAGAGTTACGGCTGTACCGGACCGGTGCTTCGCGGCAGCGGGATTGATTACGACTTACGCCGTGATGGCGAAGAAATCTACACTCGGATGTACAAGGGATACAACTTCGAGATCCCCGTCGCTCCCTTCGATGCGGCTCCTCGCGGCGTCGAACTCGGCGACAACTGGACTCGCTTCTACGTCCGCATGATGGAAGTGGTTCAAGCTATCGGTTTGGTTCGCCAGGGACTCGACAAATACGATTCCACTGAAGGAGAACACCGAGTCGGCTTCAAGATGGGTTCCAAGTTACCCGCCGACGAATGTTATCTCGAAACCGAATCACCCCGCGGCCAAATGGGCTTCTACGTGGTTGGTGCTGACGCCGCCGAACCTCTTCGCACCCGAGCGAAAAGCTCCTGCTTCTGCAATCTCTCTGTGACCGCTCCACTCTGCGAAAACACGCTGTTGGGTGATATCCCGTCCGTTGTGGGATCTCTCGATATCGTGATGGGTGAAATCGACCGGTAGAGGCTTGCTAGTCGATCAATGTGATTGAGCCACGGATTTTCACTGATTGAGCGGATTTGCGCAGATCGTGTACGGTTCATTCTGCCGTAACAGCATCCGTGGGTCTCCGTCTCCTCAGTTTCATCCGTGTTCTTACTTCATCCATTCATCCTGAATCGCCAGCATGCCTAAAACCATCATTCTCACCGGTTGTACTCGTGGATGCGGACGTGCCCTCGTGGACCGCTTCATCGAAGCTGGCCACACAGTCGCCGGCTGCGGGCGCAATGAATCGGAAATCAACAAGCTGCGAAACATCTACCCTGCCCCGCATCGCTTTGATGCGATTGATGTGACCGATGATCGTGCGGTGAAGGACTGGGCAACGTCCGTTCTCCAGGAAGTCGGCACACCCGATCTGCTCATCAATAATGCCGCCATCATCAATCGCTCGGCTAACCTGTGGGAACTGAATGCGGAGGAATTCGACCAGGTCGTCGATATCAACATCAAAGGAGTCGTCAACACAATTCGCCATTTTACTCCTGCGATGATCGAACAAAACTCGGGCGTGATCGTCAATTTCTCATCCGGCTGGGGACGTTCGACGTCTCCCCAAGTGGCTCCGTATTGTGCGACGAAGTTTGCCGTGGAAGGTCTCTCGAAAGCACTCGCTCAAGAAATTCCCGACAGCATGGCGTGTGTCCCGTTGTCTCCCGGCGTCATCAATACCGAGATGTTACAAAGCTGCTCGCCCGATGTGGCCCCCAATGCTCCGACTCCCGAAGAATGGAGTCACACGGCAGCGAAGTTCATTTTGAACATTTCCGCTGGAGATAACGGGAAATCGTTGAGTGTCGGATAGGTCTCACACGCACCGATCAAAAAACGGTCCTTCGAGCCGAATCTTCTCCAGCAACGGCTCGTTCGCTTCCGGGAAATCCTGCCTGAGAAGCTCGCCGGCAGTTAACCATTTGAAGCCTTGGTAATCGGCTTCGAGGTCCACATCGTCTTTGGGTTTACAGAGCCAGAAACGGAGATCGACCGTTTCATGTTCGTAAATAAATTCGCGTTCGCCGAGCAGCATCACCGGTTTCACTTCAATGCCGGCTTCTTCTTTGCATTCACGAACCGCACATGACATTGGTGACTCGTGCGGCTCGCATTTACCGCCGGGAAACTCAGCCTTTCCCGAAAGTGTTCGATCTTCGCTGCGAACACCGACCAGATAACAGCCGCCGTGTTCAACCACGGCGACACCGATCATGATTGCGTCTTCCAGACTCATCCTTCTGCACTCTCTTGGACATCGTGTGGAGGTGCCCCCATGATGTGATAACCGCCATCGACGTGGAAGATTTCACCCGTCACACCACTGCAGATATCAGAGAGCAAGAACATGCCGGTCTTACCGACTTCTTCGTGAGTCACGTTTCGTCGTAATGGTGAAAAGCCCATGTAGAGCTTCTGCATCTGATCGAACTCACCCACCGCAGATGCCGCCAATGTCCGCAACGGCCCAGCGGAGAGAGCATTGACGCGAATCCCTTGTGGCCCCAATTCGTTCGCCAGATATTCCATCGAACTTTCGAGAGCCGCTTTACAAATTCCCATCAGGTTGTAGCCGGGAATGACCGTTTCTCCGCCGAGATAGGTCATCGCGAGAATACTCCCTCCTGGATTCAAGATTTTTTCGGCACGGTTGGCAATGGCAATCAGAGTGTAGGCAGAGATATCCATCGAAAGCTTAAAGCCTTCGCGTGACACATCGGTGACTCTTCCCTTCAACTCGTCTATCGGTGCGTAGGCCATCGAGTGTAAGACAAAGTCGATCTTTCCAAACGTCTTTTCGGCTTCTGCAAAGACAGTATCGAGATCTTCATCTTTGGAAGCATCGCAAGGCATGACCAGTTTTGCGCCGATCGGATCGACCAGCTTACGAAGTCGCTTTTCCGCTTTGGGGCGAGCCGGGTCAGAGTCGGGAAGATGAGTGAACCCCATTTCGGCGCCTTCTTTGGCAAGTTGCTCCGTGATTGCCCAGGCAATCGAGCGATCATTGGCGATACCGAAGATGAGACCTTTTTTGCCTTCAAACATACCCATTACCGTGACTCCTATCGCTTGTCTATAATTTGCAGTGATTGTGTGATTCCGAAAGCGGAATCCTGGATTGTCATCCCGTCCGCTCTCGCGGGTGGTTCCACACAGCCTTTATTGAGTTTAGTCGTATTCACACGATACTCATCACTCAGAAATTCATCAATTCACACGGATTCCCCGAGACCAATTCAGACGAATTATTCCCAGAATAAAAAAACACGGGGCCACCAATTGGCAGTCCCCGCGTTTGTAATAATATCCGTTCATTTCAGCCGTTTAAGCCACGTTCTGAAGCTCCTGCTCACGTTCTTCTGCGAGAGCTTTTTCTTCCATTTCTTCCATCGCGTTTTCATCAACAAACCCGGCAAGGTGCTTACTGCGAGTTTCGTGTTGCAGTTTTTTCAGTGCCTTGGATTCAATCTGACGAATTCGCTCGCGGGTCACTTTGAAAATACGACCGGTTTCTTCCAGTGTATAGCTGAACCCATCTCCCAGGCCGTATCGCAGCTTGATGATTTCTCGCTCGCGATAGGTCAGACTTTTAAGGACATGCTGAATTTTCTCTTTCAGCATCTCTTGAGTGGCCGATTCTGTCGGACTGGTCTCGTGACCATCTTCAAGGAAGTCGCCGTAGCTGCCATCGGCATTTTCACCGATTGGCATATCGAGACTGATCGGATGACGCCAGGTTTTCATGATCCGTTCGGTTTCATCAACCGGCAAACCAATCGCTTCGGCCAATTCTTCAATGGTGGCATCGCGCCCCGTCTTCTGACGAATTTTTTCTGCCTTATGTTTCAGTTGCGAGATGCTTTGAAACATATGGACCGGAATACGAATGGTCCGAGCATGATCGGCAACCGCTCGCGTGATGGCTTGGCGAATCCACCAAGTCGCATAAGTCGAGAACTTATAACCGCGACGGAATTCATACTTTTCAACACCCCGCATCAGCCCGGCATTTCCTTCCTGAATCAGATCGAGGAAAGAGAGACCACGATTACGATACTTCTTGGCAATAGAGACAACCAGCCGCAAGTTACCGCTCGACAGTTTCTGTTTTGCCCGAGTCCAAGCATCAAATCGTTCCGTGATTTCGTCCATCCGAGCCACAAACTCTTGCGGCACTTCGTAAACCATTGCCGAGAGTTCACAGAGTTCCTGTTCCATCAAGTCGCAATCACCTCGACGATGTGGATGCATTTCAGCGACCTTCATCTCACGATGAATTTCCCGAATACGATCCGCAATCTGTTGCATCCGTTTCATCATTGGTTGAATGCGATGCGTACGGAGGGAAAGCTCTTCACACAAACGTGCCATCTTGCGACGACGAAGCGTCATCCGAATCTTCGCCTCGGCTCTCTCTTTATCAGAGAGGTCCAGATCGCGAGTTTTATCAAAATCGTCCGAATTCTCTTCCAACATCCGGCGTAAAGTCGACAGATTCGTGGGAATACGACCAAGCAACTGATCTTTGTGTGAGTTCTCGGTATCAGAGGTTCGCAATGTTCTCTCAAAGGGGAGATCACCGGCAAGGACTTTTTCAAATGTTTCCACCGCTTGACGCAGTAGAAAATCGGATTCGACAGTCTTCCAACGAAAGAGTCGTCGGGTGACTTCGATTTCTTTCGCCAGAAAGATTTCTCGCTCGCGTGCCAGCAACGGAATGTGCCCCATCTGTGCGAGATACATGCGGATCGGATCGCGGGAAGACATGTTCGAAGCTTCTGCGAGAAAGTTCTTCTCGGCATCGGTTCGCTCGATCGGGTTATTGAACGATGTAGGATCGTTCTCTTCCGGGCAATTTTCATCGTGTTGAATATGCAAGGAATATTCTTCCATTGCCATCACCACTTTTTCCATGCTCGTCGAATTATCTTCCTCATCGGAAATAAATTCGTCCAGCTTTTGAAATGTGAGATAACCGGTTTCGACGGCATCTTCCATGAACTCTCGAATCTCGGGATCGAAACGGTACATGAGAAACTCCTTTTTCTCTGTGATCTACATCTGCCGTAATACGGGGTAGACGGCAATATGAATGATGCTGGCGACGACCAACGCCGCCAGGACGTGTGTATGAAAGTGTGAAGGACTTATCTTTGTGGAAAAGATTCTCTGTCAGCATCCCGATCGGGAAGGACAGGAAACTCTGGTAACTCCAGAGGTGTCGATTGCGGAGCGAGCAACTGATCGATCATTGAAGGAAACATGGCGAGAGCAACGTCGTTGAAAGAATTCCCAGACTTTGCAGGAATGTCGGCCTGGAATGGCCGGACAGGATCTGGTGCGAACATGATCATCGCCTCCTTGCGATATACCGTAAAATCAAATTTCGAATTTGCAGATTTTGACATTGTGAGGCGAGTGCTGCCTGACCTCAACATTATGGATCAGCGGTTTTTCAATCCTTTGAGTCCGACTGACTCACAACACAAGCCACCCTAACAAAAGTTGGATCCCGTGTACGATATTTTCAGGATCTGAAGGAATTTTTTTGAAAATTTATTGATTCCCAAACGTCCAGTATGTTTAGAAATTCATGGACCCTTTTTGCCTCGATCCGAATAACTGGATCCTCACCGGGAAATCCAGAATCCTACCCTCAACCTGGTCTGGTCAAGCCCCTACTCAATCAACTAAACTGTGCCCCTAACTTACTATCTCAACGCATATTGCAAATTTTCTCCCTGAATAACTGAGGGTATCACACGTGAAGATTGCCATGATCGGTACTGGTTATGTTGGGCTGGTTACCGGAACCTGCCTCGCAGACAGCAATAATAACATCACCTGCATCGACATCGATCAAGAAAAGATCGACAACCTGAACAAAGGGATCATCCCGATCTACGAGCCAGGATTGACCGAACTTGTCGAACGGAATGTTCGCAAAGAGCGGCTGCACTTCACAACCAGTTACGAGGAGACGATTCCCGGTTGCGATTGCGTCTTCATTGCGGTTGGCACTCCGCAAGGCGACGATGGAGCCGCAAACTTGAGTGGTCTCTGGAAAGTGACCGAAACTCTCGCGCCTCTGCTTTCTGAAAAGACGGTAGTCGTGATCAAGTCAACGGTTCCTGTTGGCACGAATCGCGCCGTGCTTGAAAAACTGAAAGAGTTGACCGGACGCGATGTCGATGTCGCATCGAATCCCGAGTTCCTCAAAGAAGGTGCCGCCATTGAAGACTTTACGCGTCCCGACCGTGTGGTCGTGGGTGCCGAGCGAAAGGAAGTCGGCGACATTCTCCACACACTCTATAAGCCTTTTCTGCGAACCGACCATCCCTTTATCCTGATGGGTTTGGAATCGGCAGAAATGACCAAGTATGCCGCCAATTGCATGCTGGCCACCAAGATTAGCTTTATCAATGAAATTGCCAATCTGTGTGATCTAGTCGGTGCGAACATCAACGAAGTCCGTAAAGGAATCTGCCACGATGAGCGAATCGGATTTCAGTTTCTGTATCCGGGTGTCGGTTATGGAGGTTCCTGTTTTCCCAAAGACGTTCGTGCGTTGATTTCGGTTGCCGAAAACGTCGGCATGAATACTGAAATTTTGAAGTCCGTCGATGATGTCAACAATTTACAGAAGAAAGTCCTTTCCACAAAGATTAAGAAATATTTTGAAGGCAACCTGAAAGGGAGGAAGATCGGAATCTGGGGACTTGCTTTCAAGCCACGGACGGACGATATTCGTGAAGCTCCGGCACTCGTTCTGATTGACGATTTACTCGCCGCGGGAGCCGAGGTGGCTGTCAACGATCCCGCCGCGATGAAAAACGTCAAAGCAATCTATGGTGACAAACTCACTTATTGCGAACATCATTACGAGACGATCAAGGGAGCTGATGCTTTGGCCATCGTGACCGAATGGAGTGATTTCCGAAACCCGGACTTTGAATTCATCGCCCATCAGATGAAGACGCCAGTCATTTTTGACGGTCGGAATATGTTCGAGTCTTCACGTCTGGAAGGCGAAGGATTTATTTACTGCGGCATCGGAATGTGATCCACCCGAGAAACTGATCAGATCTCGAAATCGGCTCTGGCAACCACCATCGTGATATCGTCTTGCAGCGGTCGATGATCGACGTGTTCGTTGACTTGCTGGACCAGCAACTCAATGATTTCGGCAGGCTCTTTGTCTCGGTGTTCAAGTATCGTCGCGACCATGCGATCGGTTCCAAACAGTTCCCCGTCCACAGAAGTCGCTTCCTGCAAACCATCTGTCGCCATCACAAACAAATCGCCGTGATGAATTTCGATCTCTTCGGAAATGGCGTATTCGGAGTCTGCCATCAATCCCAGTAATAGTCCCGTGCTTCCCAAATAGCGTACTTCTCCCGTCTGACGGATGAGCCAACCATCGTGACCGGCTCCCACATAATGCATGCGTCGCGTCTCGGGGTTAATCGCGGCTGCCATCAACGAGATAAAACTCCCTTCGGGAGTATCTTCGACAAGAAACTGATTGAGCTTGGTCAACGCGATTTTCAAATTTCCATGCTGATGAATCATGGCCCGTAGATAGGCTCGCGTCTCCACCATCTGCAACGCCGGACCGAGCCCGTGTCCGGTCACATCACCAATCGAGAGCACGATCTCCGAAACTTCGTCGGAGACAATAAAATCAAAGTAATCTCCACAAGCCTGCGTCGCGGGAATCGCCTTGCCTGCAAAGCGGAAGCCATTCACCTCTGGCGGAACGGTTGGATAGAGTTGCCGTTGCACAATTTGAGCCGTCCGTAATTCCTCCGATTTGATCTGTAATTGGACAAGATGCGAAGTGTCTCGGAGAGTGACAACGGATTCAATCGTCCCCTCCGCATTTTCGGTCACACCACATGTGACATCTGTCGGCGTCGAGGTCCCATCCTCAAAGACCAGTGTTCCGGTTGGAAAATGCAAAGAACCGTCCGGCTTGGAAATCAAATCATGAAAAAGTTCTTGCATCGAAATACTCTGCTGATCGTGTGGTGTCGCGCGAAAGCGAACATTGCCGATATGACGAGCATCGTTGTCGGAATCATCCCCCAATCGCAAGATGCTACGCGCCGCACGATTCATGTATTCAATCTCACCGGTTCGACTTCCTCCGATAATGCCATCAGAGACCGAATCGAGTATCAATTCGAGAGACGATTTGAGACATTCGACTTCGCGTTCCTGCTGGTCCATCTGTGTGATGTCTGTCGAGATCCCGGCGATGGCATGAATTTCTCCCTGCTGGTTTCGCAGTGGGAATTTGGAGGAAAGATACAAATGCGGACCGTCTTCATGAGGAGCGATTTCCTTCACTTGAATCGTTTCTCCGCGTTCGAACACGGCAATGTCGTTTTTACGGAAGCTGTCTGCCAGCGACTTGGGAAAGATTTCCTCATCGGTCTTCCCCAGCAATGCATCGAGCCGAAGTTGAAACAGTTCTTCAAAACGTCGATTCACAAACTGGTAGCGCCCTTCGAGATCTTTGACGTACACACAGTTTTCGGTGTTGTCGAGAATCGCTCGCAATCGATTTTGACTCTCGATCAACGCCTTGCGCGATTGTTTCCGTTCAGAAATATCGATGGCCGAACAGACAAGTAGCCGATAAGGAGTCGCACTCACCCGACTGATTTTCAGTTCAATGGGAATTCGCTCCCCCGATTTCAACAGTAAGTCAAACTCGGAAGTCGGTGGGCTAGCGGGGAGATCTCCCTGAGGGTGCTGAGTTTTCAGAAAGGACTCGGGAGCACCGTAGGACGACTCGCTCAACAGCGAGAGAACCGATTGACCAATCAGGGATTCTTGCGAGTAACCCGTTAATGACTGAAAGCTCTGGTTGAGAGAAAGAAATTGCAGACTGACATCGAGAGTAAAAAGTGGGATCGGGATTTCATCAAAAAGTTGCCAACAGAGAGTCTCTGTGGAGATGTTGCACTCATGGGTGAGTTGTTCTAAATCTGACGACTTCTCTGAAGGACTCATTCAGAGCCTCCTCTCGACCGGATCTTTCCGGGGCTCAACCCGTGTCGTCACGAGACTTCACTCCCGGAAATTCCCGAGAGGCATCCCTGAGTAAACTTCCCTGCACTCTCTGCCAAATCACGATGTCTCTGGACGTCAACAGGTGTGACAAATCAATGACTGCCCGTTACAGACGTTTATTGCAGCGCATTTCACACACAAAAACAAGAGATTTTTGGGAAGAACCGACAAGACGAGCAATTGAAGGCCATAACACCTAGAAATTCAGGGTTTGCCCCGACGTCCCCAAAGCGGCTTCTTTCAGAACTTCCGAGAGTGTGGGGTGTGCATGACAAACCGCCGCCAAGTCTTCACTGGAAGCACCAAATTCCATGGCAGCACATGCTTCGGCGATCAAATCACCGGCACGAGGGCCAATAATGTGCACTCCCAGAATACGGTCGGTCTGTTTATCGGCAAGAACTTTGGCTCGACCTTCCGTCATCCCCAAAGCTCGGGCACGGGCATTGGCCAGAAACGGAAATGTCCCTTTGTTGTAAGCAATGCCTTCTTCTTTGAGTTGGTCCTCGGTTTTGCCAACTGTGGCGATCTCGGGATCGGTGTACACGACCCCCGGGATGACGTTGTAATTAACGTGTCCGTAACCAGTCACCATTTGTTCGACGCAGGCGACTCCTTCGTGTTCCGCTTTATGAGCCAACATGGGCCCAGGAATGACATCTCCAATCGCAAAGATTCCGGGGACCGATGTTTGAAAATGCTCATTGACCTCGATGAAACCGCGCTGATTGGTGGTGACTCCAATGTCTTCGAGCCCCAAGCCCTCCACATTCGGTTTACGTCCGGCAGAGAGCAACACGCGATCGCATTTGATCGGGTCGATCCCCTTCCCTTCCACAACACATTTTCCTTTGACAACCTTCGCGGAAGTGACGGCAACACCCAGTTGGAATTCGATCCCTTGTTTCTTGAAGACTTTGAGGGCTTCTTTTGCCATCTCGGAATCCATGCCGGGCAGAATACGATCAAGGTATTCCAGAACGGTCACTTTGGCTCCCAGTCGTCGCCAAACCGTTCCTAATTCCAATCCAATGTAGCCGGCTCCAATGACGACCAGATGCTCGGGAACTTCTTCGTACTTCAGCGCTTCGGTACTGGTCCCAATTTTGTCAAAGTCGAGTTCCACACCCGGTAATTCGCTCGGCTTACTTCCGGTCGCGATCAGGATCTTATCTGCTTCGAGAGTCGTCTCCCCTTCTGAACTGGAAACAACCACTGTTCCCGCTTGAGGAATCGAAGCCGTTCCTTCGTACCGGGTGATATTATTTTTCTTGAAGAGACCCGCAATCCCCTGCGTGAGAGTATTCACGATCGTGTCTTTGTGGCCGAGCATCGACGGCAAGTCGAGTGACATCTTGCCGATCTTGATCCCACGCCCTTCAAACGCATGTCCGGCCTGATCGTAAAGTTCGCTCGATTCCAGGAGAGCCTTACTCGGAATACAACCCACCCGCAGACAGGTCCCACCGAGTGCAGGTTCTTTCTCGATACAAGCGACGTTGAGACCAAGTTGGGCCGCTCGAATGGCTGCTGTATAACCGCCGGGACCGGCACCAATAATGACAAGATCGTGTTGAGGCATAGGACTAAATAGCTTTGATGTTTCTCAGGGAGATTTAAGAAGACTGCGATTCGATCAACATTCAATCAACATACGATTGGGTTCTTCGATGACATCTTTGACTCGTTTCAGGAAGGTGACGGCTTCGCGTCCATCGATGATCCGGTGATCATAACTGAGAGCCAGATACATCATCGGACGAATCACCATCTCGCCGTTTTCGACAACCACCCGTTCCTGAATGTTATGTAATCCCAGGATTCCGCTTTGGGGAGGATTCACAATCGGAGTGGAGAGCATCGAGCCGTAAATCCCGCCGTTGCTGATCGTGAAGGTGCCCCCTTGCAGTTCATCCATGCTCAGGCTTCCCTCTTTCGCACGAACCGCCAGGTCGTAGATCGTCTGTTCAATTTCAGCGAAGCTCAACTGATCGGCGTTACGGATGACCGGAACAACCAGACCTTTACCACCACCGACAGCAATCCCGATGTCATAATAGTTGTGATAAACCAAGTTATTACCGCGAACTTCCCCATTGACTTGAGGGACCAGTTTCAGTGCGTCAATGACCGCTTTGACATAAAACGACATAAAGCCCAGCTTGATGCCGTATTTCTTGGTGAATGAATCTTGATACTGCTTGCGAAGATCCATCACCGGCTTCATGTTGACTTCGTTAAAAGTCGTCAACAAAGCGGCATTCTGCTGAGCCGAGACCAGTCGCTCGGCAATCTTACGACGCAGCATGCTCATCGGAACAATGTCCGAATCACGCTCACCGAACGAAGTCGCCGGCAATTGCGTTGAAGCGGCCTCTTTTTCGGTGGAGAGATGTCTTTGAACGTCCTCTTTCAACAGTCGTCCGCCCGGCCCCGATGCTGTCACATCACTGGCTGACAATTCATTCTCGGCAAGCATGCGTTTTGCGGCCGGCATCACGTGGCCTTCGGCAGACTTTGATTGTTGCGGCGGAGCACTTTGGGGAGCGGGAGCGCTCTCCTTTGCAGTTCCACTGGAAGCCGATTCAGTTCCTTCCACGGGAGCTTCTGCCGTATCGTCGATGATCACCAACGTATCACCGATGGTGGCCACTGTCCCCTGCTCCAGAACGATTTCTGTGATAATTCCAGACACCGGTGCAGGGACATCCATCGTCGCCTTTTCCGATTCGATTTCGACCAGTTCTTCGTCGGCCTTAATGTAATCACCGACCCCTTTGTAGAACTCGCCAACCATCACTTCTGTAATCGATTCTCCCAACGCGGGGATTTTCACTTCCTTCGCCATCGTTGACTGCTTTCCAATATCACTCGGTTAAGTGTTCCGTAGTGCTCGATATATAAATTCGCAAGACCCGTCAGACACAACCTGACCGATCGATTATTAAAATTTCACTTGTCTCCAAAAGCTTCGGAGATGACTCGTTCCTGTTCGATTTCATGACTCTTGAAAGATCCGGTCGCCGGGCTGGCTGAGGGAGGACGAGAAACACAAGTGAACGGAAACCGGTTCAGCAATCGATGTCCGTAGTGGATCATCATAAACTGCCAGGCTCCCATATTTTTCGGTTCTTCCTGGACCCAGAATGCTTCAATATCATCCGCATATGGCGATAACGCCTCGCTCAACTCTCCGGTCGGCAGAGGATAAAGTTGCTCCACCCGCAAGATCGCAACATCGTCCCGACCGTTTTCTTTGCGAACGTGATCGAGTTCAAAATAAATCTTGCCCGAACACAACAGAACCCGTTTTGTTTTCGCGGGGTCAGCAAATCCATCATCCGCCAACACACGTCGAAAACGACCCGTCGAAAGTTCTTCCAGAGAGGCCATCGCTTTAGGTTCTCGCAACAACTTCTTGGGAGTCATCACGATTAATGGTTTACGCCACTTACGCACAATTTGACGCCGAAGCATGTGAAAATGCTGAGCCGCCGTCGAGGGATAGCAAATCTGCATGTTGTCTTCTGCCGCGAGCGTCAGATATCGCTCTAACCGGGCAGACGAATGCTCGGGGCCTTGTCCTTCAAAACCGTGCGGCAACAACATCACCAGGCCCGAGAGCCGTCCCCATTTGTCTTCAGCCGACGAAATGAATTGATCGATAATCACTTGGGCGGCGTTCGAGAAGTCTCCAAATTGTGCTTCCCAGATGATGAGTCCTTCAGGCCGGTCGAGACTGTATCCATACTCGAAACCAAGCACGCCCGCTTCCGAGAGTGGGCTGTTGATGATTTCGACGAATCCCTGATCGGAAGAAAGTTCCGAGAGAGTGTTGTAAGGTTGACCATCTTCGTGGTCGTGCAAAATGGCATGACGCTGGCTGAATGTTCCACGCCCGGAATCTTGTCCGGTAAAGCGAATGGGATGTCCTTCGTAAGCGATTGACGCCAGCGACATCAACTCCGCTGCTCCCCAGTCGATTGGTCGTTCACCAACGGCCATTTCCCGACGTGCCTTCAACACCATGTTATCCAGCTTTGGATGGGGCGTGAAAGACTCCGGCAATTTACACATCTGCTGTGTCAACTGTGTCAGCAAATCACGATCAACACCCGTTTCTGGCTCCTCCGCAACACCTTCCGGGCCTCCAGAATATTCCGACCACATCCCCAGCATCGATGTTTCCGGGTGTTCGTAATCGGGACTGTTCGCAGCTTGAAGCTCATCTTCGTAATAGATATGCGATTCCTGCTCGATCTGTTCGGCTTCTTCGCGATCCACTTCACCCAGATTCAATAGCTGTTTCAGATAGGTGGCACGGACCGATTTACGAGACTTGATCGCTTTGTACATCATCGGCTGAGTGTAAGACGGCTCGTCGAACTCGTTGTGTCCCAATCGACGATAGCAGTACATATCGATGATCGCATCGCGCTTAAACTCGACTTTGAAGTCAATCGCCATCCGTACGACTTGAGCCACCGCTTCCGGGTCTTCTCCATTCACGTGGAAAATCGGAATCTGCAACATTTTCGCGACATCAGTCGCATACAAACTGGAACGCCCTTCCGCCGGAGATGTGGTAAATCCGATCTGATTATTCACGATCACGTGAATCGTTCCACCTGTCGTGTATCCGGGAAGTTCGCTGAGATTGAGTGATTCCTGAATGATCCCTTCACCGGCAAACGCCGCATCGCCGTGGATCAGAATCGTCATCGTCCGTTCGCGATCCACGTCGTTGACTTTATCCTGCCGGGCACGTGCTCGACCCACGGCTACCGGGTTCACAAATTCGAGGTGACTCGGATTAAAACAAAGCGAGAGATGAACGGTACGCCCGCAAAGAGTCTCGCGATTGTAGCTGTATCCCATGTGATACTTCACATCGCCTCGACCACTGTGCAAATGCGGGTCGATGTCGAGAAATTCACGAAACACTTCTCGGGGACGCTTGCCCATGATGTTGGTCAACACGTTCAATCGACCGCGATGGGCCATCCCCAGTAAAATCAATTCCTGACCGCATTCGCTCGCCTTATTGACGGCCAAATCCAACAAAGGAATCAGCGTCTCGGCACCTTCGAGCGAAAATCGTTTATGACCGCGAAACTTGTCGTGAATAAACGATT
>Ga0181597_10003309_pt1 | contig 16865 bp, 18 predicted proteins | sample 041ome_5_FD_148647 | JGI IMG/M metagenome (GOLD analysis project Ga0181597, IMG submission 148647) | Coastal salt marsh microbial communities from the Groves Creek Marsh, Skidaway Island, Georgia - 041403US metaG (spades assembly) | ecosystem: Environmental > Aquatic > Marine > Intertidal zone... | reverse complement strand
ATTAAAATAATTGAAGATAAAAATATTATAAAAATTATTAAATTGATACCCACTTTTAAAAAAGGAAATAATTTTCAAATGAATAAATTTCTTGAAACTGATGATAAAATAAAAGAATTATTTATCAAATATTCTACAGATAAAATTACATATAAAAATGAGAATTCTGCTAAAAACACAATTATTTCAATTTTAAATAACTATGAAGGTCAAGATAAAGAATCTCAATATTTTGCTGTATTGCAAAAATACTCTGATGGAATAGAGTTGACTGAGGCAGAACAGTCCTTGCTAAAAAGTTTCAAAAAATAGTTATTTTTTTAGAATATCATTGGATTTAATGATATATTAGTTTGAGCTAAAATATCATGAATAACAAACATCTATTTACATCAGAAAGCGTATCACCGGGACATCCCGACAAATTAAGCGATCAGCTTTCAGATGCAGTGCTAGATTACGTCTTTGAAACAGATAAAAATGCAAGAGTGGCGTGCGAGGTTCTAACAAAAGGAAAAAAAGACTCAGCAGGTTCTATTGTAGTTGCTGGTGAAATAACTTGCTCAAACCCACTAGATTTTGATCAAAAACTACGTGATGTTATATGTGACATTGGTTATAACTCCAATGAATTGGGCTTTAATGGCAAAGAATGTGATATTGTAAGATTAATCAATCAACAGTCGCCAGACATCAAAATGGGCGTAGACCGTCAAGATAAAAAAAACCAAGGGGCTGGTGACCAAGGCTTAATGTTTGGTTATGCCTCAAATGAAACAGAAGTATTAATGCCTGCGCCTATATATTACTCTCATCGATTAGTGGAAAAACAAGCAAATATTTTAAAAGAAGGCAAAGCTAAGTGGCTAAGACCTGATGCAAAAAGCCAGGTAACATTTCTATATGAAGATGGTAATCCTGTCTCGGTTGATACTATTGTTTTATCAACACAACATGATGATACTATTAATTTAAAACAAATAGAGGAATTCGTAGTAGAAGAAATAATTAAGCCTACTATTCCAAATGAATATCATACTAATAATACTAAAGTATTTGTAAATCCAACTGGTAACTTCATTGATGGTGGACCGATGGGTGATTGTGGTTTAACAGGTAGAAAAATTATTGTAGATACTTATGGAGGAATGGCGAGGCATGGCGGAGGTGCTTTTTCAGGGAAAGATCCTTCTAAAGTTGATAGATCAGCAGCATATATTTCAAGGTATGTTGCAAAAAATATTGTTGCTGCTGGAATTGCTGATAAATGTGAAATTCAATTATCATATGCAATTGGCATAGCTCAACCAACATCCATATCTGTAAATACATTTGGCACTGGCAAAAAAGATGATTCAACAATATCATCTATTATAAGCGAGGTATTTGACTTAACTCCTTATGGAATTACTGAGACCTTAGACTTACTCAATCGAAAATATCAGCCAACTGCGGCTTTTGGCCATTTTGGAAGAGTTGGCGACAACTTTACATGGGAGCAAACAGATAAAATTGATATACTTATGGAAAAAGTATCATAAAAATATACATAGGAAAACATTATGAAAACTGATGAAATTAAAAAAATTGGAACAGACTATAAAGTTGCTGACATATCATTAGCAGAGTTTGGTAAAAAAGAAATTAAAATTGCTGAAACTGAGATGCCTGGTTTAATGGCAATTAGAGAAGAATATAAGAATAAAAAGCCTCTTGAAGGAGCTAGAATCATCGGTTGTCTACATATGACTATTCAGACAGCAGTACTGATAGAGACTTTAGTCGATCTTGGTGCTGACGTAAGGTGGTCTTCATGTAATATTTTTTCAACCCAAGATCATGCAGCAGCAGCAATAGCAGACCAAGACATACCTGTTTATGCATGGAAAGGTGAAACTGAAGAAGAATATAAGTGGTGTATAGACCAAACAATTAATGGTCCTGAAGGATGGAAGCCGAATATGCTGCTTGACGATGGTGGAGATCTTACTGGAATAATTCATGAAGAACATAAGGACCTTTTAAGCGATATCTTGGGTGTTTCAGAAGAAACCACAACAGGTGTTCACAGGTTATATGAAATGGAAAAGAAAAATGAATTAATGATGCCTGCTATGAATGTAAATGATTCTGTAACCAAATCTAAATTTGATAATCTATATGGTTGCCGTGAATCACTGGTGGATGGTATTAAAAGAGCAACAGACACAATGATCGCTGGTAAACTGGCAATTGTATGTGGATATGGCGATGTTGGGAAAGGCTCAGCTGGATCTCTTAGAGGTTTAGGTGCGAATGTTCTTATAACCGAAGTGGATCCTATATGTGCTCTCCAAGCATCAATGGAAGGCTACAAAGTTGTTGATATGAATGATTATATAGAAGAAATAGATATATTCGTCACAGCTACCGGAAATTTCAATGTTATCAATCATGATCAAATGATAAAAATGAAAAATGGTGCAATAGTATGTAATATAGGCCACTTTGATAATGAAATAGACGTTGAAGGTCTCAAAAAATATCAATGGGAGAATATTAAACCACAGGTTGATCATGTTATTTTTCCAGATGGTAAAAGAATTATATTATTAGCTGAAGGAAGACTTATAAACTTAGGTTGTGCTACAGGCCATCCTAGCTTCGTTATGTCATGTTCTTTTACAAACCAAGTTATGGCTCAGATAGAATTATGGAATAATCATAAAAATTATGAGAATAAAGTATATGTTCTTCCTAAAGATCTAGATGAGAAAGTAGCTAAATTACACTTAGATAAACTGGGTGTGAAACTGACTAAGCTCACAAAAGAACAAGCGGACTATATCAGTGTAAATGAACAAGGACCTTATAAGAAAGATACTTATAGATATTAAAAGCTCTTGTAAATATTTTTAGACACTATGTCAAATATTCATACTAAAAATGAATCTCAAATAATTCATAGGGATCTCAAAGTTGTGTGGCATCCATGCACTCAAATGAAAGATCATGAAAAAATTCCTATGATACCTATAAAAAAAGGAAAAGGTGTTTGGTTAACTGACTATAATAACAATAAGTATATTGATGCTATTAGTTCTTGGTGGGTAAATCTTTTTGGTCACTCGAATACTTATATAAACAATAAGATAACAAAACAGCTAAAGAATCTAGAACATGTGTTATTAGCTGGCTTTACACATATGCCTGCTATTCAATTAGCTGAGAGATTAATTAATATCTCACCTAACAAAATCAAGAAATGTTTTTTTACTGATAATGGTTCTTCTGCGATTGATGCAGCAATGAAAATGAGTTTCCATTATTGGGTGAATAAAGGGTACAAAAAAAAGAAAAAGTTTATTGCTCTATCAAATAGTTATCATGGCGAAACTCTAGGTTCATTATCTGTCAGTAACATAGATTTATATAAAAAAACATATAAGAGTTTGATGAAAGAAACAATAATTGTCCCTAGCCCAGACTCTTACCTAAAGAATGATAAACATACCGAAAAACAACATGCGGTATTAATGTTTGACCATATGCTAAAAGCTATAGAAAAAAATCATACTCAGACGTGTGCAGTAATTATCGAACCATTAGTCCAATGTGCAGGGTATATGAGGATGTACCATCCCATATATTTAAAATTACTTAGGCAGGCATGTAGTAAATATAACATTCACCTTATAGCTGATGAAATAGCTGTAGGATTTGGTAGAACAGGGTCAATGTTCGCTTATGAACAAAGTAAAATCACACCTGACATAATATGTTTATCCAAAGGGATAACTGGTGGTTATATGACTTTATCTACAATATTAACAACAGATGAGATATATAATGCTTTCTATGATGAATATACAAAACTTAATGCTTTTTTACATTCTCATAGCTATACTGCAAACCCAATAGCTTGTGCTGCTGCTAATGCGTCATTGGACTTATTTGAAAAAAATAATGTAATTGAAAAAAATAAGATACTGTCTAATTATATTCATAATTCACTTAAAGAACTATCTGAGCACCCTCATGTGAGCGATGTAAGGCAACATGGAATGATTGCTGCCATAGAAGTAGTCAAAAATAAACTTACAAAGGAACCGTATGATTGGAAAGAACGACGTGGAATGCTTGCTTATCAATATGGTTTAAAGAATAATGTGTTAATCAGACCTTTAGGTAATGTTATTTATTTTATGCCTCCATATGTTATAAAAAAGAAAGAGATTGATAAGGTCATCAATGTCATTAAGGCTGCTATTGATGTTGCAACAAAATAAAATATATAGAATCTTTTTAAAAAATATTATTGAAATCAATAATGCTATAAAACTGGATAAAGATACATCTAACCATATCAAGAATGTTTTAAGGATAAGAAATAATGAAGAAATAAAAATATTCAATGGTGACGGCAAAGAATACAATGCGAAAGTTGAGTACCAGGAAAAATCTATTACAGCAACTCCTTATAAACTATCTAGGCAAATACCCATAGATGATCATCAAATAATATTAGCACAATGTATACCAAATTATAAAGCTATGGATCTAACTATACAGAAATCCACAGAGCTCGGAGTAAATCAGATAATCCCTATAACATCGTCAAGAAGTCATCCTGGTAATCATGAAAAAAAAATGGATCATTGGAAAAAAATTATTATTCATGCAACTGAACAATCTAATGGTCTATATTTACCCGTAATAGATAAAGTTATGTGTCTCGAAGATTTTATAAATAAACATAATGTTGATCAGTACCATAATATTTGTTTCAACATAATGGGGCGAAGTATGCAACCAAATGATATAAATCATAAATCACATGCTATCATGATTGGTCCTGAAGGGGGGTTCAGTAATCAAGAACTTGAATTATTAAGGAATAATAACTGGAATATAATTACCCTAGGAGATAGGATATTTAGAACAGAAACGGCTTCTATTGTTGCACAATCAATTTTGAGGGGATATTAAATGTTTAATATTAAGACCATTGCTGAGTATACTAAAACTTTCAACAATGAAAAGTTGCACTCAGAGATCATAAAAAATCATATGAAGATAGAGGCATGGTTTAGAAATCAATGGGTTAAATATCCTGCTCCATTTTACTCTTCTATTGATATAAGAAATTCAGGTTACAAAATAGCACCAGTAGACACTAATCTTTTTCCAGCAGGATTTAATAACCTAGATGAAGATTTAGAGTTTCTGTATATTTCAGCCGCTCAACATGCGTTTGAAAGGTTGTCGCCAGATTTGACTAAAATTTTGATTATCTCTGAAAATCATACAAGAAATAAATTTTATCAATCTAGTGTTGATGCTTTATGCAATATCTTGAGTAAATCCGGTTATGAAATTGAAGTTACAACATTGCATAATACGGATGCCATTGAGGAGATAAATCCTGAGTTATCCCATGATGGAGATATACTTAAATATAATAACTTTATACCTGATGCGATCTTGCTAAATAACGATTTGTCAGCTGGGGTACCAAGTATTCTAAATAATATCAGTCAACCCATCTTACCAGATAAAAATTTAGGGTGGACAAATAGATCAAAAACAATACATTTTGAATATTATAGTGACATCGTAAGCAATTTTTCTAGAATGTTAGAAATTGATTCGTGGTTAATAGAACCATTATTTAGAAATTGTGGTGAAATTGATTTTAAAACTAAACAGGGAGAAGATTGCCTTGTACATCATGCAACTAGACTTTTTGCATTGATTAAAGATAAGTATGAGCTTTATAAAATAAATGAGAAGCCATATATAATGATAAAGGCTGACTCAGGAACATATGGTATGGGAATTATGCAAGTCAGAAGTATAGAAGAACTTACAAGTCTAAATAGAAAACAAAGAACAAAAATGTCAAAAATTAAAGGTGGAAATAAACTTAATAAAGTAATTCTTCAAGAGGGCATTTATTCAAATGAGAATATGAAACATGATAACCAGGTTGCTGAACCTGTTATATATGCTTTTGGTAGTAGTCTTGTCGGCGGGTTCTATAGGTTGCATGATGCTAAAAATAACTCAGAAAACTTAAATTCTCCTGGAATGACATTTCACCCCATCCCATTCAAGGATGCTTGTATTAGTCCAAATGATGACGAGCTGATATACTCAGATACTAATAAGTTTTACATATATGGTGTTATTGCAAGGTTGGCAATTTTAGCAGCAGCTAAAGAATTATATAATGTTGAGACGTAAAGATGTACTCATTTGGAATTATAATGGATCCTATCCAGGATATAGATATAACTAAAGATTCAACGATAGCTATAATTGAATCATTACAAAAAAGTTCTAAAATATTTTACATAATTCCAGGAACTCTACATATAAATAATAAAAAAGTGTATGGGGAGTTAGGACGTCTAAAAATAGATAGTAAAAAACAAAAGTTCTATGAGGTTTCAAGTCCTCGTCTAGAAGAATTAACTGAATTAGATTGCGTATTATTTAGATTAGACCCACCCGTTGATGAATATTATATACAGTTAACATATATACTTGACCATTTAGAATCACAAGGGGTCTTGATTATCAACTCTCCTCAATCTCTAAGAGATTTTAACGAAAAGATCTTAGGTAATATACTATCAAATAAACAGATTCCAACAATTATAACCTCAAACAAAAATCATATAATGGATTTTTTAAAGAAACATGAGAAGATTGTTTTAAAACCAATGAATCTCATGGCAGGCAAAGGAATTATATCCTTATCATATAATGATGGTAGTGATTTTTTAGCTGAAGAATTTAATGACCCAAGAAAGTATGTGATATGTCAAAAGTTTATCGATGAAATTATTAATGGCGATACACGCATATTAATCACTAATGGAGTAGTTCATGAAGATGTGTTGGTTAGATATCCACCTGAAAATGACTTTAGATCTAACTTATCTTATGGTGGAAAATATGAAGTAAAAGACATTAATAAAAAATATTTAAATCATTTAAAAGAAGTTGCTGAGTATCTAAAATATAATAGAATTTATTTTGCTGGTGTTGATATGATTGGTGATTATATTACAGAAATAAATATCACATCACCAACAGGCATAAAACAGATTGAAGAAAAGAATAAAAAAATAAGTGACGAAATATCATCAGAATTTATAAAAATAATTCAGAATTATTATGAAGGAAAAAAATAATAATATAATAAATAAAGATTATTTATACATGGGTATTGATTTTGGGAGTAAAAAAATTGGTTTTGCTATTGGTCAACTTATTACAGCTAAATCCTCGCCCTTAGGTATAGTAATTAATAAAAATAACCAAGTTAACTGGGCTGATATTCAACATCTTGTTGAAAAATGGAAACCAAACGTAATAATAGTTGGATACCCCTATGCACTCAAAAGAAACAAGTTTCTTGAAAGTCTTGATAATTTCATCAAGGATTTGACATATATGTATAAAGATACAATCCAAGTTTCTGTATTCTCAGAAGTCTTATCAACAGAAGAAACCAAAGAGCTGTATGCCAATATTCGTAAAAGTGATTATAATATTAGTAAAAAAGATAACTTAGATGATTTATCAGCATCTATAATTTTAGAAAGCTGGTTTAATGAAAATATGATAAGCTAGAAATATGGACATTAATCATAATATTCAATTTAATGATGATAAAAAGCTGATTCATTTCTTAAATATTGAAAATCTTTCGGCTAAGCAGATCTTAGAGATATTAGAACTTGCAGATACTGTAAAATCAAAAAGCTTAAATGAAAAAACAGTTGCAAGCTTATTTTTTGAACCTAGTACGCGAACAAAGACTACATTCGAGCTCGCAGCCAAAAGACTTGGGGTGGACTTTATAAATATTGATATAGCTAACTCATCCACATCTAAAGGTGAGTCTATAGTAGATATGATAAAAACTCTTGAAGCCATGCAGTGTAATATGTTTATAGTGAGGCATAGCACATCAGGTATTCCACATTACATAGCAGAACAAGTTGGCAACAAGATCTCAGTTATAAATGCAGGTGATGGCACTCATGCTCACCCTACTCAAGCAATGCTAGACATGTATACGATTAAAAAATATAAAACAAATTTTAAAGACTTAAATGTTGCTATTGTAGGAGATATACTTCATTCAAGAGTCGCTAAATCCTTAATTACAAGTCTAAATATATTAAGAGTAAACAATATTAATATTATAGGTCCTAAAAACTTGATGCCTGAAAATATTGATGAACTTAATGTTACTTATTCAGATAAATTAGAAGAAGGCATAGACCAAACAGATGTAATAATTATGCTAAGATTGCAAAAAGAAAGGATGCAGGAAGCTCTGATTTCAACGGATGACTATTATAAAGAGTTTGGACTGACTAAAAATAAAATAAAAAGTGCAAAGAAGGATGTAATAGTTATGCATCCTGGTCCTATAAACAGAGGGATAGAAATTGATTCAGATGTAGCTGATGGGCCAAATTCGGTAATACTTGATCAAGTGTCTGCTGGAATATCAATAAGAATGGCGATTATGTCGCTAATTTTAGAAAATAAAAAATAGTATTCATGAAATCAGATTATATACAGGTGCTATCATCCATAGAAAAGGACATAGAATATTTCAATAAACTAAAAAATGATAAAATTTCATTAATAGTAGTAACCAAATCACAAACTTTGGAAAACATTTCTGAAATTGTAAAAAATGGTTACAAGCGTCTAGGTGAAAACTATGTTGACGAAGCATCTAAAAAAATAAAGTTTTTTAATGATGATTCTATAGAATGGCATTTTATAGGAAAAATCCAATCAAACAAGATAAAGAAGATTGTTAAAAGTTTTAGTTGGGTACAAACAGTTTCATCAATAAAGCATGCTAAGTTACTTCATAAAGCCTGCTTAGAAACATCAAAGACAATTAATGTTTGTATTCAAGTTAATATCGATAATGAACCCACAAAGTCAGGTATACTACTTGAAGATATTGATGATTTCATAGAAAACATTTTAGTTTTTGATAGACTTGTAATAAGGGGGCTCATGGCTATCCCATCAAAAATCAATGCTTTGAAAGAAAATATAAATTCATATAAGATACTTAAGTCAGAGTATGATAGATTGCATTATAAATACAAAAGTTTTAATACTCTATCAATAGGAATGAGTAATGATTATAAGCTTGCAATAGATAATGGTTCTAATATGGTAAGAATCGGCAGTTTAATATTTGGTGAGAGAAAATAATGTTAAAGAGAATTTCAATAATAGGAGCAGGTAATTTAACTCAGGCATTACTTTATTCAATAGATAACTCGTCATTAAAAATGGATATAAATCTATATGATAAAGATAAAAAAAAGAAAGTTTTTGCATCTCAGAAAAAATGGAATTTTTTTACAAAAATTGGTAAAGAGATAGCTGGCAGTGACATTATCATCATAGCTGTAAAACCAAACCAATATCAAAATGTATGCAGTGATATTAAGAAAGAAGTTATCAAAGAGACTATTATTGTAAGTCTAATGGCTGGTGTTAAAATTAGGGATTTAAAATCTCAACTACCCAGTCAATCCAATGTCTTAAGAGTTATGACTAATATTAATGCAAAATATAATAATGCCATATCGTCACTTTATTTTGATAAAAGCTTTAAAAAAACTCACATAACTCCTTTGAAAAAATTTTTTTCACTATTCGGTGATGTTAGAGTTCTAAAACAAGAGTCTCATATAGATAAAGCTACTGCCTTGATAGGCAGTGGTCCTGCATATTTTATTTATTTTTCAGAATCTATGATTGAAATATTTCAGAGCTTTGGCTTTACTAAAAAAGAATCTGCAGATCTAGTTTCTGATCTTTTCTATGGAACCGCTCTACTATGTAAACAAGATAGTAGAAGTTTTGCAAAAATTAAAAAATCTGTTGTTTCAAAAGGAGGTACAACCGAGGCTGCTTTGCAAAAACTTGATAGACTTAAAACTAAAAAAATATTAATGGAATCCATAAAAGATGCTTATGTTAAAGCTAAATTTTTAAGTAGGGCTAAATAATGGAGGGTTATGCATCAAAACCTATAGTTTTTCTTCTCATTACTTTAATTGGATTTTTCCAGTTTTTATTGATATTGAGATTTTTATTTGAAGTAATGAGAGTTTCTTATAATAATCAAATAACACAATTTGTTGTTAAAGCTACAGATCCGATATTAATACCATTAAGACTTATACCCTTATACATTGGCAGACTGGATCTTGTCATCATTATACTTATAACTGTCGTAACTACTCTAAAGATCTACTTAAATCCTAATTTTAGCGGTTTTGAATATAGCTTAAATGCTCTTCTAGTTGCAGGTTTTGGATATGCTATTAAGGAAACAATAGATATATTATGGTATGCAGTTATCATTGGTGCTATAGGTAGCTGGTTTATGGCTTATAATACACATCCAATTTTTAATTTGATTGATGAAATATGTGAGCCAATGTATAGGCCAGTCCGATCTATAATGCCAAATTTATCAGGTATAGATTTATCACCTATCATATTATTGGTTGGTTTAAACTTACTACAGATGATAATTTTACCGCCGATATTTAATTTAACGAGATTTTTATAATATGAGTGACTCATTAATCAATATCTTTACTGACGTCGCAGAGATAAAATCTCCACTTAAATTGGCATCAGGTAAAGTTATTGATGAATATAATCTAAAATATGAAACATATGGGGTGCTTAATAAAGAAAAGAACAATGCCGTATTAATATGTCATGCCCTATCAGGAAATCATCATGCAGCAGGGTGTTATAAAAATGAAAACAAACCAGGCTGGTGGGATAATATGATAGGCCCAGGAAAACCAATAGATACCAATAAGCTATATGTTGTATGTCTAAATAACTTAGGAGGGTGCCATGGGTCAACTGGTCCAACAAGTCAAATTCCTAACACACAAAAAATATATGGCTCTTCATTTCCTATAGTAACTGTCAATGATTGGGTTAATTCTCAAAAAGAATTGATGGATTTTCTTAAAATCCCTAGCTGGAGATTTATTGTTGGTGGCAGCCTAGGTGGCATGCAGGCATTTCAATGGACAATACAGTATCCGTCTCTAGTCAAAAACTGTATTGTTATTGCTGCAGCGCCAAAACTCACAGCTCAGAATATTGCTTTCAATGAAGTTGCAAGACAGGCAATTATGAAAGATCCTAATTGGCATGATGGAAATTATATTGAAAAAGGAGTTGTTCCTGCGCAAGGGCTTTCACTTGCTAGAATGCTCGGGCACATAACATATCTTTCAGATGAATCAATGGGCGAGAAATTTGGTAGAGAATTGAAACAGGCAAAACTTAACTTCAACTATGAAGTGGAGTTTCAGATAGAAAGTTACTTGAGGTATCAAGGTGAAAAGTTTGTAACAGGATTTGATGCTAATACATATTTATTAATGACAAAATCATTAGATTATTTTGACCCAATAAAAGATTTTGGAACTTCGCTCAAGGAGATTTTTAAATCAGTCAAATCAAAATATCTAGTAGTTTCTTTTACATCAGACTGGAGGTTCCCTCCTAAACGATCGAGAGAGATAGTTAAATTATTATTAGATAATGAAAAAGATGTTAGCTATTCTGAAATTAATTCTGAGGGTGGGCATGATGCATTTTTAATGAATAATAAGGACTATTTTGGAGTTATGAAATCTTTTATAGATGAGGTTAATAATGGCATTTAGAAAAGATTTATTATTAATAAGCTCATGGATAAGGCCTAGCAGCAAAGTCCTTGATTTAGGTTGTGGAGATGGCGAGTTACTGAAATTATTGAAAATTGATAAAAATATCAATGGATATGGCATTGATAATGATGTGATGAATGTTAAGAAGTCATTAACCAATAATATCAATGTCCTTCAAATGGATTTAGACAATGGTTTGGGTGATTTTGAATCAAACTCTTTTGACTATGTAGTATTAGCCCAGTCCCTACAAGTAGTGAAGAATCCAAAGTTATTGATCGATGATATGTTGAGGGTTGGAGATGAAATAATTGTTTCTTTCCCAAATATGGGGCATTGGGTTGCTAGACTTCAACTTCTCCTTGGTGGAAAAATGCCAGTTACAGGAAACCTTCCATATAAATGGCAGGACACTCCAAACATTCATCTGTGTACAATTAAAGATTTCATGGATTTCTGTAAAGAGAATAATTATGAAATTACTGAAAAATACATCGCTAACGATAAACAAAAAAAGAACTTATTTAATAAAGTAATGCCAAACTTGTTTGGAGAAGTTGCAACATTTAGGATTAGATAGTTATCTATGTTTGGCCTTCATAAAATCTTCATGTTTTACATAAATTAAGTCTGCAATTTTTCGAATTGTATGATCTTCATATTTATCAATTCGTCCATCAGCGAATGCAACATCCCATAATTCTCGAATAAGCGCTTTCTTTTCAGTATATTTATAAACTTCATTAATTTTAGAAGTCCAGTCATATAATGAGATCATCTCTTGGTTCTTATTATTAGCAATTTCTAACAAAATATTTATCTGAGAGTCATCAAGATTAAATTTATCTTTTAAAATGCTAATAATTTTATTATTTTCTTGTTCATCAAAATTATCATCTGATTTTGAAACTTCAATCAATAAAACGCATGTTGCAAGTGTCATGTCATCAAATTTTTTAACATCCTCATGGACAGATTTATCTGTATTACGCAGATATTTATCCATGATATTTAAAAAAGCTTTCAATTTTAATTAAATGTTTGCTTAAGAGAGTATAGTCCACTATTGTCATACTCATTAAAGAAGATATCGACAAAAGGATGGTCTACTGGGTCAGTGCTTGCGTCGCTAAGTAAATTAGACTCTGCTACGTAAGTTTCATTACCTTGGCCATGAACTAAAACATGATACCAGGGCTTATTTTTAGCTGGTTTAGATTTGGCTACATTGTCGTACCATTCTTCTGTTCCTTGAAAAAAAGGGTCTGCATCGACTATAACGCCTCTATATCTAAACTTTGAGTGATATACTATTTGCCCTAATCTGAATCTAGCTTTTGATTTTAGTGGTGTGTCCATAGTACTATTATAAGGTCTCTTCAGTCACATTTAAAGTGTCTGATACAGATAATTTGTTAATCATACAAAAAAGTTATATTAACCCTTCTATTTGCATAAGAATTATCAAATTTAAAATCATCAGTTGAATGAAAAAGTTTAGAATTGAATATCACAGCTCTATTCTCTTTATATGGTATGATTTTTTCTTTGATATTATTTGATATGAGCATTTCTTTGATTTTAGGAGATCTCTCTAGACTATTATATTCTGCAAAATCCCAGTTCATAGGAGGAATCTTATTCCAAACTCTTAAGCCGCCAGAGTTTTTGTCTTGATTTGCTGACTCTGGACTAATCCAAAAATTAACATTCACTGAAGCTTGATCAGCATGGATATTAGTGCCAACATTTTGACTATCATATTTAAAAATCCATGCTTGAGTTAATCTCAGCTCTTTAAATATATGCTCATAAGTTAACCTTAAATTTTCACTTAACTGTAATATAAATTCATTAGACAAGCCTTTTGATAAAAAAGCTCCGACATAACCACCGTGATAAGGATACTTAAACACATTTGCATTTCTGCAAAATTTTTGAATTTCATATAAAGCATCATCAGAAAGGAAATTATCTATTACTACAACTTCTGGAGATCCATTAATATAACTATTTTCAATTAATTTGATATCATTTTCTAGATTTAATAAGTTAGATGATGTTATTTTTGGAGGTTTATTATATAAAACTTTAAACAATTTCTTCTTAAAGTCATATGAAATATGACTAAAATCTAGGTCACCTTTTTTTGATTCTTCATAGAGATCTTTGAGAGAATCATAATATTCTTTTGTAAACTTGGGGTTTCTGATATCGTCTGTGTCATTATCTATAAACGATAATTGTTCATATTCATGTGCAATTAGAGTACTCAATAGTTTTTCATCTGATAAATGTCTTTTAATATTATTTTTCTGTAATTCAACATTAGAACCATAAAGACTTAAAACTGTTTTAAAGTTCTTATTAGCCTCTTTTATATTTCCCATCCATAGATGACTCATTCCTAGCATTAAATATGAATCAGCATACTCGGGATCTTTCATAATAGCGTTATTGAACCACTCGATTGATGTTTCAAGATTTTTTATTTTTCGATCTTGCTGAAAAATATATTGATAGACCTCTCCTATCCTGTGATCTGCATCACTAAAAGATTCATTGCATGACAAGGTTTTCTTTAATAAGTCAATTGACTGATGATACTTTTGATGATCGATGTAGAGATTTGCGCAATTAAAATATGCTTTATACTCACTATCGTTTAAAGACATAGCTTTTTTAAAACATTGTTCTGATTTTTTTAGATCTTTTAGATTTTTATAGACTATCCCTAAATTATTATTTGCTTCATAATTATTTGGATCAATATCACATGCTTTCTTAAGGTATGATACAGCATCCTTATATTTTAAGTTTTGGGAAAGAATGCATCCATGAAGGTGGTTTGCAGAAAAGTTGTTTTCATCTTGGTCTAGAATTAATAGATAAATATCATCCGCTTTCTCTAGTTTTCCATCATGATGTAGATTTAGAGCTTGGTTTAATAGGTCGTTTATATTTTTGTCTTTCATTTATTTCTTGCCCAGGGACAGAATCGAACTGCCGACACGAGGATTTTCAGTCCTCTGCTCTACCGACTGAGCTACCTGGGCTTGAATATTATTTATCTTCTGGTACAAATCCTTCTGGCATCACAGCGCCATCACCAAATAAAAACTTTTCCATCTCTTCTTCGAGAAATTTTCTTGCTTTAGGGTCAACAGGTGTCAATCTCATTTCATTTATCAACATTGTCTGATGCCCCATCCACATTCCCCAAGCTTCTGCAGAGATATTCTCCATTATTTTTTTGCCTATATCGCCTGGATAAGGCTGGTAATCCAGGGCTTCTGATTCTTTTTTTAACTTTAAACAATTAATTTTTGCCATACTAATTTTTATATTTATTAAATATTTTGTCTTGGTATTTTGGAATTCCAAAATCCATGTTTGATAGATTATACCAATTATCATCAGATAGGCTAACCTTTTTATGAGATTTGATATTGCATGTCATCACGTTGAATATAAATTTTATATGAGAAAGATCATGTGAAAACTTCCAAATCTCTGATTCTAATGATTTTTCTAAATTAAATGAGCTCGCCCATTCAAATAAGTCAGATTTTTTATGAAATATAGGTGCTGAATATAAGCCATTCCATAAGTTGTCATATGATATCTTCTCAAGATAGAGATCGCCATCTTGATTTAATATCGCTAATGCCCATATGTTTCTTTTACTATTATTTTTTTTAATAGGTAGTTTGGTGATATTTGACTCAATATTCTTATAGGGATAAGATTTACAACTATTGTTAACTGGACATGACTCACACAATGGATTAGATTTTTTGCATACTAATGAACCTATATCCATATAAGCTTGTATAAAATCTGACGGTCTATTGGCTGGTAATAAGTTTTCTGATATTTCCCATAAAGAATCCACCATGTCTTTCGTGTTTTGTAGTCCGAATAATCTAGAAAGGAATCTTTTGACATTACCATCGAGTATAGAGCGTTTTCCATAACCACTAAATGTGACAATTGCTGACGCTGTAGTTCTGCCTATCCCCGGAAGACTTAAAATATCTTCATAATTCTTTGGAAACTCACTATTAAACTCATTATTGATTTTGATACATGTCCTGTGGATATTTTCTGCACGTCTATAAAATCCTAATCCACTCCAAAGTCTCATGATCTCATTTAAGCTTGCATTTGAAAGTACCTTTAAATTTGGATACTTCTTAATAAATTTTTTATAATATGGAATTACTGTCTTAACTTGTGTTTGCTGCAGCATCACTTCTGAAATCCAGATTTTATAAATATCATTGGTTTTCCATGGAAGAAGTTTTCTTCCATTTTTATCATACCATTGAAGAATTTTTTTTCTCAATAAAATATTGTGATCAGAATGGGAGTTCGAGTTTTTCTTTAAGTTCATCTTGTATTCTATCGATTATCTTTTCTTTTATAGGAGCTATAATTTCTCTTTTAATGATATCTTTCATATCAATTGTAACATCAGGATTATCCAGTGTTCCTCTGATCCGTATTGGAAGTTCTTTATCAACTAAATCTTTTGGATAGTGATCTAAATAGACACTATTTGTTAAGGTCATGTCTTTGATGCCTCTAATTTGTCCAACCATATCAATTTTAATACTCTTACTAATTAGATCTATTGTGCCTTTGCCATTGGATTGTATGAGTTGGGTTTCTAGATATAACTTATTTATGGTCATGATATTTTTGTTGATAATTGCATTCGAATATATTCTATTAATTGCTGTATTATTATTTTGATTAATACCACTGAAATTTTTAAATTTGAGGAGAGAGTATGTTTTCAACAAAATCTCATCGATATTCGTTCCAAAATAAATAATATCTTCTGCTTCCGCTTTATCTACATCTATAATCTTATCCGCTAGTTTATCTTTATTAACAATTAAAACTAAGCGCTCAATATTTGCGATACTCTTAACAGGATTTGATGCTTCATCTGATATTCTAATTCCACTAATTGACATGTATGCATTTGATCCAGCATCAGATAGACCTATGTCTAAGCTTCCATCATAAATAAAAGTATAATTAATCTTTGATGATACATATTCTTCTATTTCTGATCTAAAGTTATCTGGATCAAAGAGGAATAATAGG
>Ga0181597_10003299_pt1 | contig 16922 bp, 16 predicted proteins | sample 041ome_5_FD_148647 | JGI IMG/M metagenome (GOLD analysis project Ga0181597, IMG submission 148647) | Coastal salt marsh microbial communities from the Groves Creek Marsh, Skidaway Island, Georgia - 041403US metaG (spades assembly) | ecosystem: Environmental > Aquatic > Marine > Intertidal zone... | reverse complement strand
CAATTTTCACGATAATTATCACTTACTAATTTTCCTACCTGATGTTCTTTTAAAATCAAAGCTAAATCACTGCTATAAAGCATATAATTTTGTTTAAACCTTAAAGCCTTAAATATGCTTTCAGAAGATGCACCTGCCTCAACACCTGTTTCTAAAACCTTTTCTGCATCAATTAATCTAATTAAAAAAAAGAGTAATGCTTCATTTCCTCCTCCACCTGTGTTCTTTGGAAGTAAACCTTGTTTAATAAATTTTTTTCTTTTAGTTAAGATTTCGTTTGAATTTATTAAAGCCTCTTTATAAATATTTTCATTTTTATTTATCATCCAATCATCAACAACCTCTTTATTTAAATCAACCCAAATTGAAGCTCTTAATCTTGTTGAGTTTGTTAAAAGTCTAAATGTTTTGTAGTAAGGTTGAAAAAGTATTCTACTTAAAAACTTAGTCAAAAAATTAAAATAAAAAATTCTTTTTAATATTATTTTTATGTTTGATTTAATTGAATTCATTATTTAATTTTATTTCATGTTGGATTAATTATTTGTAATGCTCTACTTTTCCATGTAAAGTTTTTAAAATCTTTAAGCGCTGTATTTGCTATATTTTCTCTATTCTCTTTGACTCTCAAATCATTGATCGCATTAATCCAGCTATTAATATTTTCAGGATCAACTAAAATTGAATTTTTTTCACTAAGCACCTCTCTCAACACAGGTAGATTAGATGCTATTATTGGTTTTTTAAATGACATGTACTCAAAAATTTTAAGAGGCGACATAAACTTACTTGTATTTCCTTTGTTTCCGAATACTGAAACTTTACTACTATATGGCGCCAAGACAATATCGAAAGAATTTTGATAATTAACAACTTGATTAGGAGATACGAATCCATAAAAATAAATATTTGTTATCTTTAAATTTTTTGAATATTTTTTCCAATATTCTATATCTGAGTCTAGTCCCCCCACTACATGAAAAGTCATATCTTTTATATGTTTTGCACACTCAAATATCATTTCAATACCCCTTCCTTTATACAAGTGTCCTACATATCCAATTTTAAGATTTTTTTTATCCCCTAAAAGATCAATTTTAGTTTTAAAGTCTGTTACTTCATCTGCTCCATCATGTGCAACTTGTATTTTTTGATTGTTTAAACAACCACTTTCTAAATACATTTCTTTTAAAGCTTTAGATATAACTACAAGTTTTTTAAATCTCTTTTTCTTTATTAGTTTTTTGAAAACTATTAATCTATGACCTTTTAAATTATAAATAGGAGAGTGTATTTCAAAAATAACTTTGTTTTTAAATAATGAAGAAATGTAGCAACCATGTAAAAACCTACCATACACTAAATTAAATTTTTTATTTACTAACAAATACAAAAAAATTGAAATAGTATAAATAAATGCTCCAATTTTTGAGTCTGGATGCCAAAGTTTTATGATTTTAAAATTTTTTTTTACACCATAAAAATCATAGACATCATCCACTTTATCTTCATATAGATGTTTCAAATTAGGAGCCAGTAAAGTTACATTGTGTTTATTATCTGCTAGAGCTTGACACATTTTCATTACATGAATGCTATTTGCTGCTCTAGAAGGAATAATAGATTTTGAAATATAAACAATTCTCATATTTTTTATAATCTTAATAAAAGTTGTTTAAGATTATCTTGTATGTTGATAGCAGCTATTCTTGAAGGAATAACTGAATTTGAGATATATAAAATTTTCATAATTTACTTGTTTTTATTAAAAATATATTAATCTAAAGATATAAATTTTATATAGTAAAAATTTATAAATTATAAATTGAAATAATATATTAATCCTATTAATTGAAAGTATAGTTATTATGAAAAAAGTACTCATTACTGGATCGTCAGGTTACATCGGGTCTTCATTAGCACTATATTTAGAAAAAAAATTTATCATCAAAGGTTTAGACAAAAAAAAATCAAATTATTTTAAGTATGAAAAAATTAATCTTTTAAATATTAAAAAACTCAACCAAGTTCTGAAAAAATTTAAACCAGATATAGTTGTACATCTTGCAGCTCAATCTTTAGTAGATGAAACTATTAATAAAAAAAAATATTTTTTGAATAATATAGAGGCTACAAAAAATCTAATTTTTTGCTTAAAAGCAAATAATATTTATAATTTAGTTTTTTCAAGCACCGCCGCTGTATATAAATATACAAATAACCCCTTGAAAGAAAGCAGTAGCCTGATGCCTAAAAGTGCTTATGCGAAAACAAAATATGAATGTGAAAAATTAATAAAATTATCTAATTTAAATTATATAATTTTAAGGTTTTTTAATGTTTGTTCTAGTTTAAGATTTAAGGGCAAAATAGTTGGGGAGTTGCACAATCCTGAGACACACTTAATTCCTACAGTGGTATATAAAAACATTTTAAAGAAAAAAATTTATATTTATGGAAACTCCTATAAAACTAAAGATGGTACCTGTGTTAGAGATTATGTGCACATAAAAGATATCTGTATAGCCATCAAGAAATCAATCAACAAAATATTAAACAATCGAGTGAAAAATGTCATTAACATCGGCTCTGCATCTAATTTTACTGTTCTAGATATTTTAAAGTTAACAAAAAAAATCACTAAATTAGAGTCTAAATATGAATTTAGGAAAAATAGAAAAGGGGACATTGATAAACTTATTTGTTCTATTTCAAAAGCGAAAAGAATTTTAAATTGGTCACCAATAAACTCTAAAATTAATAAAATTATAAAAGATGAAGTATCATGGGTAAAATTTTTGAACAAAAAAAAAATTCAAAGAAGATTTAAAAACTACTTATAAAAGTTTATAATTAATATTCTTGTTGATTTAAGTGTTTTAAAATTAACTCAATAGGTTTCAATGTTGAAAAAAAAAAAATATAAATACCTAAGCTCAATAAATCCTTATTTATTTTCCAAGAATATCTTAAAAACTTTAAGTTATTATATATTTTTTGATAAAGACTCATTTCATTTTTGTAAAGTTTATAAAACTTAGAGATACCCTCCAATAAATTTTGACCACCACTTAAACGATCATTATTATTATGTTGTCGAAGGATCGCTTGACAATCTGGTGCTGTCATAATTTTAAATTTCTGTAATAAAAATTCTAAAACTAAAGCCCTATCATATCCTGATGTTAGTTTTGCATTACATCCCCCAACTTTCAAATACGAACTTTTTTTTACAATCATAGTGCTGTCAGTGCATCCAGGATTTTCAATGAGTAGGATATTCTTACTAATCATACTATGAGCATTTTTATATTTTAAAATATTTCCATCAACAAGCTGATCAAGTTTAGCAATTAAACAGTCTGGTGAATAATTTTTAATATGCCTGACCATTTTCTGAAGATAGTCTTTTTCCCATAGATCATCATCATCTAGGAAAGCAACAAAATCTGTTTTGGCAAGAGTAACCCCAAGATTACGAGCCTGAGGTGCTCCAGATTTAAATACGGTTTTCACGTGTCTAATTGAAGATGAATAATCTGGCACATTTACATCTCCTATTCCATTATTAACTATTATTATTTCATGAGGTCTATAAGATTGTTTTTCAATGGAGTCTAAAGCTTCTTCTAAATATTTCTGACGAGAATTCAATGTTGGTATAACAACTGTAATCAGAGGATTAATTTTATTAGAAAAACTTATACTCATAATTTTGAATTGTCTTAATAACTATCTATCATAAAACAATCTTTGAACAATTGTTTTATAATTACATCTTCATTTTCAAAACTCATCAAAGTATCCATGATCTCTTTTTTTTTTATTCCTCCAGGCATTTTCTGCGACTGAGGAGCAACTGCTATATACCTTTTCAATTTAAAAAATAAATGTAATTTTTCTCTTAAATTTGATGAGATACTAAATATTATATCTCCAATATTCGATTCGTAAGGTTGCTCATGGACTAAATCAAATTTTGATATATCTTCTAAAATAATTTCAGTGGCATTTTTTTTCTCTATGTGGATATATCTTTTAAACTCTTGCGAATACTCTGAAGGTGGTAGTGGTTTTTTATGAATATTTCTTTTACAAAAATTAAGTATATCCTCAGCATTAAAAAGATGTTCTGATAATTCATAAGGAAGAGCTTTTTTTATTACTTCTCTTTTTAATATTGGGTAACCTATTGGTTTACCTGCCATGTAAGCAGTAATCGCTGAGGCACATCCTCTATGCAACAATGCATTTGCAGCATATATCCATGGGGTTATCTCGCCCTCAAAAATAACTTTTATTTTTTTAAATGATTTTGAAATTTTTTTCCATTCTTCATGATCCTCTGATGGATGAGGGCGAATAATTATTTTAGGGCAAGAGTGATCTTCGTCTATTTTTTTTAGAACTTCAATATTCATTTTAAATTCTTCAAAAGTAAGTTCTGCTGTAGTTAATTCTTTTTCTACTGCATTTCTTACACTGTCCCAAAGATCCTTTTTTTTTTGTTTAGAAAAATCATTTATCATTTTACGAGAATTAAAATAGAAAGCTGAGGAAATTAATATAAAATCACCAAATTTTTTTTTTATATCATCAATGCGTTTAATAAAAATTTTCCTATAATCCTCTCTTAACATGTCTATGCTTGGCCAACCAGTTTTAACCATATTTTTCGCCATTTCTCCAAATACTTCTTTTCCAGTATCGTAAGCATGCTGACCAATAACATAATACCTATCAACAAATTTTTCAGAATTTGGCCAATATCTTCTTTTCATTTCATAATGAAAATCTGTGCAAGATGGTGATAATTCTTGGTCTAAAATTATAAAAGAATTTATTTTTTTTTTAATTTTCAATATATTATCTAAATCAAGTCCACCTTTAAAAATTAACACTCCAGCTTTATTTGGCTTTTGATCTAATAATCTATTTATTGCTGGTTTAGAGCCAATATAAACTCTAAATCCTTTGCTAATTGCAAATTTTGAAAAAAATATATACTGAGTCAACTCCCTAGCCTTTATTTCTATTGGTATATAAATTGTTTTTTTTTCCATAAATTAAGAATTTATTCTGGTAAAATTTAAATTAATTTTATTTATAAATATCCATATTTATCTAAATCCACATCAATTAATTTAGATAGTTTTTTATTATTTTCGTGAAACTGTTTTTTAAGTAAAGTTTCATATTCATCAAATTTAAAGAAATTTTTACCAAATTGAATTTTGTCGAAATATTTAGATATGTTATAACGCCACAAATTATAGACTTTCAGTCTTTGGCTCCTGCCAACACCAACTCCATATGTTAGTTTAGAACCAAAAAAACGATTAACAACTTTAGTAATGTGCAAAGACAATGGAGAGTATGTTTGATTGTATTTTTTTTTAAAATTTACATTTTCCATGCCTAAGGTACTAATACCAAATTCATTAAAATTAGTTTTTAAATAATCATAATTAAATAAATTTTCAAAAAGTATTACCTTAACTTTACTTTTACCAAAAATTTCTTGGTATATTTTTATAAGTTCAAAATATTTATAATAATTTAGCGAATAATTGCTATTTTTTAATTCAAACCAAGATTTAAAATCACCTAAATATCCATACTTAACATCATCCTTATAAAGCGATTCTAATGCTTCTTTTTGATTTCGAATAACAATTAATATTTTTGCGTTAGAAAAAATATTATAAAGTCTATTAGCTATAGTTTTTATAAATACTCCAGTAGAAAAAATATTATATCCAGTGCCAGAAAGTCCTTCTGATGAAATAAAATAATCATTATTATTATTATTAAAGTAATTTGAAATTATAGTTTCAACTTTATTGTCATAGTATAGATCTGCACATTGTGAAATATAATTAAACTCATTTAGCAAAATGTCACTTTTATAAAAAGTAAAGGGAGTTAAATTTTTTAATTTTGGAATTATCTCAGCCTGTAAAAATGTACTTCCACATTTATGAAGACCAACATTAATGAAAATATTATTGGTCTTCATAAAAAATTTAATTATTGCTGTAAAAATTTTTTGTTTCTAAGTGCCATCTTTCAAAAAAAGATATAACATCCTCATAATTATCAACTGTGTAATCATTATTAATTTTAGCTTCTGGTTTTTTTGCAATAATACATAAATAATCTGTATCAATAAATCTGTTCACATGAACTATTTCAAAACCAACTACTTTAAGCAGATTTTGAAGTGAATTTGCACTAAAGTGGTAAGGATGTAGATCTATTGCTAATTTTTGAAGATAATAATGCATAGGTTTTTTAAATGGCACAAGAATTCTACTACTTTCACCAACAACAATATGGCCTCCCGTTTTAAGCATTTTAAATGCGTTAGAAACCATATCTAAACATGAGCTAGTATTAACTAAAGTCCACATAGCTGTTACTAAATCAAATTTATTCGATGAAAAATCATTGCTCTCAGCATACTCTTCTATAGTTCCATTAAAACATTCAAAACCACTTTTATTAAGCGTTGTACAATTTCTCTTGGACGGTTCAATTCCATATACCTTTGCTTGATATGGATTTTTAGAGATAATTTCTAGAAATTGTCCCTCACCAGCCCCAATATCGCAAACTTTTTTTCCACTTAATCCAATATTCGTATCTGCAAAATCTGCCACATATGTGTGTCTTGCTACTACAGCTGGAATACGTGCAGTATAAGTACTCCCTGTAAATTTAGGTTTGTACACTTCTTCTGACCAAGCTTTAGCTATTTCCATAGATGACCTTAAATTCTTGGCCCTTACTAAACCCGTATCTCGACAGACATGCAGAGGTTCATCATTAGTATATATTTTGGTAAATGGTATTTCTAACATTTCACCTAAACCCGTAAAATCTTTTATAATCTGTTCTTTACTCGCTTTCATAAAATTATCTCACTTAAATTTAAATTACTGGAAATCTCAAACTCCAATTTCTATCATTATTTTTTTCATTAGTTTTTTTCCAAATTTCTAAATTTCTATGTTTATCCACTAAATCTAACAGTTCATTATTGCTCATTTTCAAATAATCCAATACATCTGGCAACGTTTTTTTTGGAAATTCTCCATCATATTTTCTACATAATTCTAATGCCTCATCTCTTTTCATGTGACCATTATGTATAAAGCGGGAGGTGTCACGCACACATCTTCCAAAGCCAAATTTTATGAACTGAAAATAATAATAAATATCGTCAAATTTATCATCCAAACTATCAAAATCTGTAAATGTTCCACATGTTCGATTGCTTGATGTTTTAAAGTCAATCTTGTCTTTAATGTAATTATAATTTTCAAACATACTCCAACGATGGAAATATGCAAAATACATCGTTTTAATACCAACTTTTTCAATTTTATCTTTCGATGGATAAATGTAGGGATTCAAATCTTTTTGAGAAATACCCTCCATTTCCCAATTGCGAGGATCATCACCAATTTGATGTTCAATTACTTCAGTGAAGTCTCTTATTTTTTTTGATTCTTCATTTAAAACCTTTCCACCATATTCACTTTCGCCATGTTCAGCATAAAAAATTAATTTAATATTATAATTAACAGCCACTTGAACAGGTATTGTATTAATGCCTGCATCCCATGCAACTTTAGGGTTACCTCTTTCAATAAAGAATCTTTTCGTTAATATTTGATGAACTTTTTGATTAGGTCTAACAAAAAGATGATCGAAACCTTCTTTTATCATGGCTTCTCTATTATGTTCGCCCACACTATTAGGTAATATTGGAGAAAATGTCACTAATAACGGATTCATACCGTACTCATATTTTAATTTCCATGCAATACTAGAACTATCTTTACCGCCACTCCAAGGAACAACACAATCCCATGAGCCATCTTTAGATTTATATGAGTCAATTAATGATATAAATTCTTCTTTTCTATTTTTCCAATCAATTTTTTTTTTTTCTTCAGCATTTAAACATGCATTACAAATACCATTTTGATCAAAAACAACTCTAGGTCTAGCATTTGACGTTAAACAACGAGAGCAGTATATTATTTTTTCTGTTTTCATTTTTAGGATTAATTATTATATTTACTAAATTTTAATATAAATTATTTTCTTACACTAATATTTTTTAAATACATATACTTTTTTACACTTTCAATGCTAGATTTTGTAAAATGATATATATTAGTTGTACATACTCCAGATGCTTTACCAATAACAATTCCATCAACAAAATCTTGCCATTTTCCTGCACCTCCTGATACAAGAATTGGTATATCAAGAGCTTCTGATACAGCACTATTTAATTTATTATCATAACCTTCAAGTGATCCATCTTTATCAATTGAGGTTAACATAATTTCACCCGCACCATATTCTTGAGCTTTTAAAGCCCATTTTACTGGGTCTAGGCCAGTTGAATATAATCCGCACTTTTTAAAAACTTCATACTTATCTTCTTTTACTTTTTTAACGTCTATTGAAACAACCACACATTGTGTGCCATATTTTTTTGCAACAGAAGTTATAAAATCTGGGTGCTCTAAAGCTTTAGTGTTAATGACTATTTTATCTGCACCACAATGTAATAATTTTGAAAAATCAGAATCAGAACTGACTAGCCCCCCAACAGTTAATGGAACAAAACAACTCTTTGCAAATTTCTTAACCATTTCATAAAACTTTTCACTACTTTTTTTTACTCCTCTTGTGATATCAAGAATAATGACTTCATCAACCAACCAAGAATCTACAAAATTTAAAGTGTAACGATAATCTGGAATAAAATTTTTTGTTCTAAAAAGAACACCGTTATTAAACGTAAGTACTGTAATAAACCTTTTTCTCAACATGATTAAGTCTTTTCAATAAAATTTTTGATAACTTCTAGTCCATAAAACTGGCTTTTTTCAGGATGAAATTGTGTTCCAAATATATTTTGTTGTTGAATCGCAGATACAAATTTAATTCCATGAGAGCATTTAGCAGTTATAATTTTCTCATTTTTACAATTTACATGATAACTATGTACATAGTAAAAAACAGTATCACTAGGTATCCCGTCCCAAAGAACATTATTTCTATATTTTATAAAATTATTCCATCCAACATGTGGAATTCTTATTTTTTTATCCTCTAAGCTAAATCTTTCAACAGATGCATCAATCCAGCCTAGTCCTTTATGATGTCCAAATTCAAAACTTTCTTGGGCGAAAAGCTGGAATCCTAGACAAATACCTAAAATTGGTTTTTTTTTAATATTTACAAATTCATCTAAAGGTTCGAGTAAATTTAAGTTTTTAATATTTCTCATACCATCTGCATATGCGCCTACACCGGGAAGTATTAACTTATCAGAAGTTTTGATTTCTGATGCATCATTGGTTATTATAGCTTCATAACCAATTTTGCAAACAGCGCCCAGAACAGAATGTAAATTTCCAAGCCCATAATCAATAATACTTATTTTCATATCTTATCTATCAAACTCCTCTAAAAAAAATTTTGCTCCCAAAAAAGAAAATAAAAATTTCGATAAACTGTTTGGAAGCTTTTTTTTATTTAAAATTTTTTCAATTTCACTTTTCTTTATAAAATTAAAAATTGGACTATCATCTAGAAGTTGTTCACGATTATCTGAATTAGTTATATCTAGCAAATCTTCAATTGGTGCGTTGAAACCTACTTTTCTTGGACTTTCTAATATGGCATCAGGTAAAATTCCTCTCATCGATTCTCTTAAAACTGATTTAGCTCTACCATTATTTACTAGATATTCAGTTGGTACCTGCAAACTTTTTTCAAACAAATTTCTATCTAAAAATGGTGAACGGTTCTCAATTGAATTATTCATAGCATTTAAATCATCTTCATTTAAAATTACAGGAACAGTTTCATAAAAAAGTTCATTAAGCATTCTCTTTCTCAATAAACTAACTGGATACTCTTTTTCATGAAAAATTTCCAAAATTGGGTTATAAAAATAATTACTAAAATCCTTTCCAGTATAGATGTGATCTCGAAAGTTTGGATTCTTCAAAAACCTATCAGGATCTTGTAAAAGCTGATTTCTAACATAAGGAGCAATATACTTAAGCCAATTTTTTTTTGAATTTTTTAAAAGATCCTTGTTTTTAGAAATAGAGGCTATGTATAGTAAATGATGATCATAATAACCACTAAACAACTCATCTGCAGCTGTTCCTGATATTGATATTTTATACCCATTATCTTTAATCTTATTCATTAGAAACCAATGTACATAATAGGAAATTGTAGCTACAGGAGCATCATGGGCCTTTACAATAGATCTCATATTAGATAAAAAATTTTTTTTAGTTAATGGTATCTGCGTATGTTTGATGCCTAATTCTTTTACAGCAATATTTACTAAGTTTTGTTCTTGATATCTGGAGTCCTCGTTAGCGATAGTAAAACCATGAACATCACAATTTAATATCTTTGAGGCCACAGAGATTAGAGTATTAGAATCAACACCTCCACTCATACAAAAAGCAATTGGTACATCTGATCGAATTCTAAGCTCTACTGCTTTAATAACAGCTTCCCTTGTCATAGATACTGCATCTTTAAAAGATATTTTTTGATTTTCAGTAAGTTGGGGTTTCCAATATTTTTTTGTAGAAATAGAGCCTTTAGAATTAATTGTTAAAAAATTTCCAGATGATAGCTCCTTAACTTCTTGAAAAAATGTTTCTTTTTTTTTGTAGAGTGATTTATAACCATTCGCTAAGCTACTTAGTAAATGATGTTTATTAACTCTAGGCCATTCACCAGCTAAAGTAGCAAGTCCTTTTACCTCAGAGGAAAAATAAAATCCTTCTTTTTTTTTCCAAAAATAAAGTGGTTTTTCACCAAATCTATCACGTGAAAGTATTAGTGTTCCATTTTCTTTATTATACCAAGCAAAAGCCCACATTCCTTCCAATTTATTTAAGGCACCCTGACCCCATTGACAAAGAGCATGAATTAAAACTTCTGTATCACCTTTAGTTTTAAATATATGTCCAAGTTTTTCTAAATTTCTTCGAAGTTCTATGTAGTTATATATTTCACCATTAAAAACTAAAACTGTATTTTGATAACTAAATGGTTGATTTGAGCGTTCATCTAAATCAATAATTGCTAATCGACGATGAATGAAAGCAACATTATTATCTTGAAATTTATGTGAGAAAAACCCCTCACCATCAGGTCCTCTATGTTTTAAGATTTCGCTAGTCTGCTTAAAATTTTCTAGTTTTAGTTTAGAATTGCCAAAATATCCTGCAATACCACACATAATTAAATCATAACTCTTTTGAGTTGAAATAGATCATCAGATAAATTATTGACACCATTTATTGCTGTTGGACAACAAAGAACTCCATTTTTTTTCAACTCATTAATTACATTTTCTGAATAACAATGCTTTAGACCCTCAGGGTAAGAATAATGAATAGGTTTCAAATTGGCTTTATTCTTTAGAAGTGAAAGACTTGTATCAATCTCTTCTTTTAATTGACTTGGATTTAAGTAGCTTAAGATCGAATGTGTGTGACTATGTCCTCCAATTGTAAGCAAATCGCTTTGATTGGCTTTAGACACTTCTTCCCAATTCATTTTTTTATCCAAAGGATCATTAGAAGATTCTATGTTAGAAAAACCTAATTGTTCACACAATATATCTGCAAAAATATTAGGATTACAGTTTGATGAATTTTTTACATAATTTCTTACTAATTTTAAAAAAGAGATTTTACTTTTAACATCTTTTAGGTAAATTTTTTTATTAATCCAATCTAAATTTAGATCTATAGATGCTACATTCTCTACAGCATATTCAATTCTATCAACCCAAGACATTTTATTTTTTTCAATAAATTCTGTAGTAATATAAATTGTGGCTGGTACTTTAAAATCATAAAGTATAGGAGCTGCAACGCTCAAATTATTTTCAAAACCATCATCAAAAGTGATAGCAAAACTTTTTGGTGGTAATTCTTCTTTATTGATGTGATGATTTAATATTTCATCCATAGAAACAGGATTACCATTTTCATTTAGTAATTTAATACATTCAGCAAAAGTATTTGCCTGAATGTGTTTGCCGTTGTAATTTCGCACTTTATGATTTGACTGATGAATAACTCCATGAAATAGAAAAATAACATAATTTTTTTCGCTAAGAATTTTAACTAATTTTTCTGATAAATTTTCGTTTAAATTATTCATTTTTTTAATTTAGTAAAATTTTGAAATTTTTGGACACAAATAGATTTTAATTCTTTGGGCATAGCAGAATAGTAATTCCCTAATTGACGCTGAGGTCTGGATCGAATTGTTCCACTTGAAACTTTCATTTCTATTGCCTTGAGTGTAAGTTTTAAACATATTTCTGTATTAATTTCACGCAACGCATATAAGGGCAAAGAATCTTTAATAGGCAAAATATCTTGATTAACAATCTCGCCTGTATCGAGTTTAATAGAAAGTCTGTGCAAAGTAGTAACCAATGCAGAAAATTCATTTTCATAAATAGCCCAAAGATGACTATCTAATCCTCTATATTTTTCCGGGTCTCCTCCATGAAGATTAAAAATATTGTTTGGATTTATGTCAATAATATAAGATTTTAAAGGTTGTGTACCAAAAACCAAAATAATATCTGAATTATTTTCCATTAAAGCATTCGCTGCTTCATAATCATTTAAATTAGAAAACTTTTGAGTATTTACAACGTCATCTAAATTCGTTTTATTTCCTGCAAACCATTTTTTCAATTCATACTCGTTTCTCTCATCTTCAAAAGGATGATTTACATCAAATAAAGGAACTTTAAACTTTGTAGTTTCACAAAAAACAGTTACATCATTGTAATGCTTAATAAGCTCTCTAACAAAATAAGTATGATGAGGTGTATTTGTTGTAAGAATAGCAATTTTTAAACTCATTTAAAATGACCTTTTTTTATAATCTCACCAATCTTTAAATTTTTAAGTAGTTTTTTTCCTATTATTTTTTTTTCTTCACCAGGAGAAAAACCTTCACCTGGTCTAACCCAAGTTAAATCTGAAATTTTAATTTTCTTTCCAAATTTAAGATTTCGATCTGCTGCGATTGATCTTCGTCCTGAAATTTGCATTTCTAGTTCACAATTTTGTTGTTTTTTTTCCTCTTTACCAAACAATTTTTCAGCTTTCCGTATTCTATCTACAATTAATTTCATTTCCTTTGGATCGGCAGATAATTGATGATCTCTAAAATCTGAGTAATTTTTATTTAATGTAAAATGTTTTTCTACAATTCTTGCTCCAGACATTACCGAAGCAATTGCAGCTTCAGTGCCTATGGTATGATCTGAGTAACCTATCACCGCAGCAGGGAACATTCTCTTTAAATAAATTATTGAAGCTAAATTTGCTTGTTCATTTGGCACTGGATAGCTAGCCACACAATGTAAAAGGGCCAAATTTTTACTTTTTACAACTTTTTGACGCCAAATTTTTATAATTTTATTATAAACTTTTTTTATTGTATTAATATTTGCTACACCAGTAGATACAATCATGGGTTTATTAAAACTTGCTACAGTTTCTATTAATTTATAATAATTATTATCACCCGATGAAATTTTAAAAATTGGCTGAATTTTATTCAAAAATTTTGCACTTCTTAAATCAAATGGTGTTGAAAAAAATATTAACCCTTTTTTTTTTGCAAATTTTGAAAGATCTTTAAATTGCTTGTAGCTAAGTTGAAATTTTCTTAATCTCTTTAGTCTTACTTCATTTTCCGAAGAAACATAATGCTCTGGAATAAATGTTTGAAACTTCACAGCATCAACACCTACTGTAGCAGCTTCGTTAATTAACTTTTTTGCAATCTTAAAACTACCTTCATGATTATTACCAATTTCAGCAACTATAAAAACTTTCTTGCTAGTATCTATATTACCAATTTTCATTTTATAAATTAATTTTAAGTTAAATATTGACCATTTTTAAGCTTTAATTCTGAATTATTATCAATCATGTATTTTTTAATTAATAACGCCTTGTCTTTACAAATAATATATGGGCCCTTACCTTGAATGTAACATATTCTCCCAGGGACACCTTTTAAATCAAATTGAGAAATCTCAGTTTTAAAAATTCTTACTTTTTTTTGTTCTAAAAAAGCCCATGCTCCTGGATAAGGAATTGTTAAAGCTCTCACTAATTGGTTAACTTGAGTTACGTCTAATGTTTTAAAATCTATATGTCCATCATCGTCTTTTCTTTGATGCCAATAAACGGCATTATTAGAATCTTGAGATCTACCACTTAAATTTCCTGTTTTATCAATTTGATCTATTATATTTTTTGTTAGTTCAGGAAATAATTTATTAACCTTGGTATGCAGGTCATTAATATCAGTTGATGCATCTATCAAAATATCTCGTTCTTGAAGAACTTCTCCTGAATCTATTTCTTGATCAAGTTTTATGAGAGAAATTGTTGCTTTTGTTTCACCATTAATAATTTGCCAGTTTAGTGGTGACCCTCCTCTATATTTTGGCAAACGTCCTGCATGAAGATTTATTGTCCCCTTTTCTGGTAAATTTATCAGCTCACTTTTAAAAATAGTTGAGTATCCCGCAACTATGAATAATTTGGGATATAATTTTTTAAGTTTTAGAATTACATCTTTATCATTGACATTTTTAGGTCTTAAACATTTCAAACCAATTTTTTCGATTTCTTTTTGAATTACATCAAAATCTTTATTGGGTGGTATAACAGTTGTCAAAATGCCATGACCAAATGATATCAGTTTTTGAATAACTTTAATTCCTCTTGTACCATTAAAAAAAACTACAATATTTTGCATAAATTTAATTTTTACTAAGGCTCATGTTTAAAAGTTAACTTTGAAATCATACATAGCAACTATCTTTTGTTCAAATAAATTCCTAGTTTTGCAGTAAAACTGTCTTTTAAAAAAATAAATATTTTACTTTTATAAAAATTGTTTTTCTTTAAAATATTTTTTAATATTTTTAATAAATAAGGTGACTCAATAATATTTGAATATAACCAATTATCCGAAATAACTTTATCCAAAACTTACCTCAAATTAATTTTCTGCATTTATTAGTTTTGGATTTTCATTTGTAAATTTTTTGTACCAATCTATGTATTTTGGATAACCTTTTTCTAAAGGCCAGCTAGGATTATAGCCTATTAAGTCTCTAGCTTTATCAACATTTAATGTGCCTCGCTTAGGCATTAGTTTGTCTCTCTCAACATTTTTCACCTCTATATCAGGAAAATATTGTTTAATAATTTCAGCCATATCAGCTATCGAACAAGCTTTACCATATGTTAAGTTGAATACCTGATTAAGAGCGTTTTTATTGCCAATACATCTAGTTACCCCTTCAACTAGATCTGTTATATAAGTAAAATCTAATGCTTCTTTTCCTTTATCAGCCATAATTATTTCCTTGCCAAATAAAGAATTTTCAATGAAGATTTGTCCAACTCTTCTGCTAATACATCTCTCGCCATAAAGTGCCGAAGGCCGAATAATTGTATACGGCAAATCAAAAGTTTGATTGTATCCAATTATAATTTTTTCAGAACCATATTTAAGTGCGCCGTAAATGCCTAAAGGTTCACAATGATTGTTCTCATCCACCTGATCTCCTTTAAAATTACCATATACCATGCTAGATGAAAAAAATATAAATTGTTCAACATTTGAGCTGCTTCTGGCCCAATCAAGTGAATTTTCCAGCGTACGAAAGCTATGATCAAAGGTAGAATATGGATCTTTATTTGATCTATTGGCATGAGATACAGCTGCTAACTGAACTATTATATGAGGTTCAATTTCATTCAATATTCTTGTCATTGCGTGGTAATCTCTTGCGTCTTGAACTTTTATTTTAATTTTTTTAGCTTTTAGTAATTTCGCTCGCTCCATAATTAGAGCGCTAGATAAATCTGGATAAGGCAGATTATCTACATTATCAACTAAAGATAATAAATTATTAACTTGCATACCATCAATTATTGATACATTTGCGCCGAGTGATTGCAGATGAAGAGCTAAATTATGTCCAATGAATCCAGCTCCACCAATAAGAACTATTTTCTTGCCATTTAGATTTTGAACATTATTCATTATATTTTTTTAAAAGTTTCTTTAACTCCACTAGCAATATTTTCCATATCTTCAATATTTAGATGTGGTCCTACAGGCAGTGCTATCATACCGTCACTAATTCGTGCAGCATTTACATAACTATTTTTGTTATATCCATATTTTTCTTTATAATATTTCATTCTAGGAACCGGTTGGGGATAGTAAACACTAGAACCTATACCGATCTCAGCTAGATTATTGATAATTTCTGATCGTTTTATTGCTAAATGATCATCAAGTAAAGCTCCAAGACAATAATGACAACTCTCAAGATATCCGTCAGAAGGTTGTGGTAAAACACGTAAACCTGTAACTTGACTGAGATGTTTCTCTAAAGCTATGAAGTTATTTTTTCTTTTTTTTAAAAATTCAGGAAGTTTATCAATCTGAACTGCTCCGATTGCCGCATGAATTTCACTCATACGATAGTTAAAACCTAAAGCAATAGTATCATATACTCCTGCAATTTTACGCTCTGTATGAGTACGATTTACACCAAATGCTTTTAGTAATTTAAGTTTTTTTGCTAAATCATTATCTCGAAGTATGATCATGCCCCCCTCTGCAGTAGTAAAATGCTTAACAGGATAAAAAGAAAAAACACCAGCATCTCCATGAAGCCCAACATGAACATTATTAATCTTAGCTCCTGGTGCAAGAGCACAGTCTTCAAGTAAAAACAAACCATATTTTTTAGCAATCTTTACTACTTCAGGCATGTCAACTGG
>Ga0181597_10003297_pt1 | contig 16928 bp, 15 predicted proteins | sample 041ome_5_FD_148647 | JGI IMG/M metagenome (GOLD analysis project Ga0181597, IMG submission 148647) | Coastal salt marsh microbial communities from the Groves Creek Marsh, Skidaway Island, Georgia - 041403US metaG (spades assembly) | ecosystem: Environmental > Aquatic > Marine > Intertidal zone... | reverse complement strand
GAGGCTGATCTGTTGGTGATTCTGACCGATCGCGATGGCATGTATAACGCTGACCCGCGGCATAACCCTGATGCCGAGCTGATTTTCGAAGCGCGCGCCGATGATCCGGCTCTGGATGCCGTGGCGGGCGGTGTAGGCGGTGCGCTGGGTCGTGGCGGCATGCAGACCAAGCTGCGTGCGGCGCGTTTGGCGGCGCGTTCTGGTGCGCATACGGTGATTGTGGGTGGCGCCATCGAGCAGGTGCTGGCTCGGCTCAGAGCGGGCGAGCGTCTGGGTACCCTGCTTGCGCCTGAGCGTGGCATGTTGGCGGCGCGCAAGCAGTGGCTGGCTGGGCATCTGCAGACCCGTGGCACACTGGTGCTGGATGATGGTGCGGTTAAGGCGCTGGCGAGCGGTACTCGGAGTTTGCTGCCGGTTGGTGTTAAGGCTGTGCAGGGTAGTTTTCGGCGCGGTGAAATGGTCGTCTGTGTGGCTGTCGATGGTCGTGAGATTGCGCGCGGCCTGGCGAATTACAGTGCGCTTGAGGCGCAAAAGATCATTGGTCGGCCGTCGGATGCGATTGAGCAGTTGCTCGGTTATGTGGATGAGCCTGAGTTGGTGCATCGGGATAATTTGATTCTGGTCTGAGGTGGGGTTGATGCAAATCGTAAAAGGATTGCTCGCTGCGCTGCTGGTGCTGCCTGGGTTGGCAGTGGCGGAGCAGGTGGGTGAGGTGTCGACGGTTTTCAAGTTTATGGGGCCAAACGACAAGATCGTGGTTGAGGCGTTTGATGACCCTAAAGTGGCGGGTGTGACGTGTTACCTGTCGCGAGCCAAGACTGGTGGCGTCAAGGGTGGGCTGGGCTTGGCTGAGGATCGTGCTGAAGCGTCGATTGCTTGTCGTCAGGTTGGGCCGATCAGCTTTCTCGACAAGCTCAAGGAGGGTGAAGAGGTGTTTCGTGAGCGTACCTCGCTGGTGTTCAAAACCATGCAGGTGGTGCGTTTCTTCGATCGCAAGCGCAATACCCTGGTTTATCTGGTCTACAGCGACCGGGTGATCGAGGGCAGTCCGCAAAATGCGGTGACCGCGATCCCAATTCTGCCTTGGCCGCAAAAGCCCTAGATAAAAAGCCCGAAGCGATTCGGGCTTTTTATTGTGTGTCGGTTATAGGTTTGTTTGGGTTCGCAGGGTGGTCGGTACTTTTCTCTGGGCAATAAAAAACCGGCCTAAGCCGGTTTTTTAACATCTAGCAGTGAGTTGCTAGCAGCTTAGGCTGCTGCAACTTCGCTCAGTGCTTTGATGTGGCCATTCAGGCGGCTCTTATGACGAGCTGCTTTGTTCTTGTGGATGATGCCTTTATCGGCCATACGGTCGATTACCGGCACAGCCAGGGTGTAAGCGGTCGTTGCAAGAGCGACGTCTTTGGCTTCAATAGCCTTGATTACGTTCTTGATATAAGTGCGGACCATCGAGCGCTGGCTGGCGTTATGGCTACGACGCTTCTCAGCCTGTTTTGCGCGTTTTTTGGCAGAAGGTGTATTGGCCACCGTCAAGCTCCTCGAAAAAATTCTGGGGGTTACAAACGAATAAGGCCGCGAATCATGCCGATATGAGGGCGTGCTGTCAACCCTGTGGGCGTTTCCCTGTGCTGGCCTGACCAGCGGCTGGGCGCTACACTCGTCGCCTTTGCGCGACGGCGGGTTTTCCGCAGCTGTGCTTGTTTGCGGAAATCGAATTATTACATGAATTTGCTCAAGTCGTTGGCCGCTGTCAGCTCCATGACCATGCTTTCGCGTGTGTTGGGCTTTGTGCGCGACACCATTATCGCGCGCACCTTCGGTGCTGGCGTGGCGTCGGATGCCTTTGTGGTGGCGTTCAAGCTGCCGAATCTGTTGCGGCGTATTTTTGCCGAGGGCGCATTCTCCCAGGCTTTTGTGCCGATTTTGGCCGAATATAAAACCCAACAAGGTGATGAGGCGACGCGCACGTTTATCGCCTATGTGACGGGGCTGTTGACTCTGGTGCTGGCGCTTGTCACGTTTGTCGGGGTTCTGGCGGCGCCCTGGATCGTTTGGGCCTCCGCGCCGGGATTTGCTGATGAGGCGGAGCGGTTTGCGCTGACCACTGATCTGCTGCGAATTACTTTTCCTTATATTTTGCTGATCTCGCTGTCTTCGCTGGCGGGAGCGGTGCTCAATACCTGGAACCGGTTTTCGGTGCCGGCCTTTGTGCCCACCTTGCTAAACCTCAGCATGATCGTCTTTGCGCTGTTCCTAACACCCTATTTTGATCCGCCGATCATGGCGTTGGGCTGGGCGGTATTGGTGGGCGGCCTGCTGCAGTTGTTATTTCAGCTGCCACACCTGCACAAGATCGGCATGCTGGTGTTGCCACGGCTGAATCTTAAAGACACCGGCGTGTGGCGCGTGGTCAAGCAAATGGGGCCGGCGATTTTCGGGGTCTCGGTCAGCCAAATTTCGCTGATCATCAACACGGTGTTCGCGTCTTTTCTGGTCGCAGGCTCCGTTTCATGGATGTATTACGCTGACCGCCTGATGGAATTGCCTGCGGGGGTGCTCGGCGTGGCGTTGGGCACCATTTTGCTGCCGGTCTTATCGAAAACCCATGCCGGGGCCAGCCGCGAGGATTATTCCAAGCTGCTCGATTGGGGGTTGCGCTTGTGTCTGGTGTTGGCGCTGCCGAGTGCGGTGGCGTTGGCGATTATTTCTGAGCCGTTAATTGCCTCTCTATTTCAGTACGGCAAGTTCAGTGCGGGCGACACGGCCATGACCCAGCGTGCTCTGATTGCTTATTCATTTGGTCTGGTCGGGATTATTCTGGTGAAGATTCTCGCACCCGCCTTTTACGCCCAGCAAAACATCAAGACGCCAGTACGTATCGGGCTGGTGACGTTGCTGGCAACCCAGGCGATGAACCTGCTGTTTGTCTTCGTTATTCCCCTGGCGCATGCCGGCCTGGCCTTGTCTATCGGTCTGGCCGCCTGCTTGAACGCGGGCCTGCTGTATTGGCAGCTGCGCAAGCACAACATGTTTACCCCGCAGCCGGGCTGGGCATTGTTTGCCGGCAAGCTGTTGCTGGCGTTGTTGGCAATGGCGGCAGCGCTGTTGTTAACCATGCAGCAGCTGCCTGGCTGGGCGGACGACAGCATGCTCTGGCGTTTACTGCGTTTGGGTGGGCTGGTTAGTGCAGGGTTGCTTGCCTATTTTGCCGTGCTAGCGCTGCTGGGCTTTCGTTTGCGTGATTTTGCCCGGCGCAGTGCGCTCTGATGGCGGCTGATTTGCCGCCTGTTGTCTGCTGCCCGGTGTGCGTATAATCGACCACTTTATGAGCAAGAAGCGCGTTATGCAGCTGGTTCGAGGCCTACACAATCTGCGGCCCCAGCATCGGGGCTGTGTTGCCACCATTGGTAATTTCGACGGCGTCCATCGTGGCCATCAGGCCATCTTGGCGCGTTTGCTTGAGCGCGCCGCCGAGCTTGGCGTGCCCAGTTGCGTGTTGATTTTCGAGCCGCAGCCGCGTGAGTTCTTTGCCCCCGAGAGTGCCCCGGCACGCTTGGCACGCTTGCGCGACAAGCTGGCGTTGCTGGCCGCTGAAGGCGTCGACCGAGTGCTGTGCCTGAGTTTCAACCGTCGCCTGCGTGAGCTTAGTGCTGCTGAGTTTGTCCAGCGTGTGCTGGTGGACGGCCTCGGTATACAGCACCTGGAAGTGGGTGATGACTTCCGGTTTGGCTGTGACCGCGCTGGCGATTTCGCCTTCCTGGCCGAGGCCGGTGAGCGCGAAGGCTTCAGCGTTGAGGCCGCCAGCACGGTTGAGCTGGACGGTATTCGCGTTAGCAGTACGCGCGTGCGTGAAGCGCTCGATGCCGGTGATTTTGCCCTGGCGCAGCACCTGCTCGGGCGGCCCTTCCAGATCGCCGGGCGGGTGTTGCATGGGCAGAAGTTGGGGCGTCAGCTGGATGCGCCAACGGCCAACGTGCAGCTCAAACGCAAGCGTGTACCGCTGCGTGGGGTGTATCTGGTCAGTACCGAAATCGACGGTCAGACCTGGCCGGGTGTCGCCAACATCGGTGTGCGACCGAGTGTTGCAGGTGATGGCAGTGCCCACCTGGAAGTGCACGTGCTGGACTTTGCCGGTGATTTATATGGCCGGCGTTTAACGGTGGCTTTCCACCGCAAGCTGCGTGATGAGCAGCGTTTCGCCTCGATTGAGGCACTGAAGACGGCAATTGCTGCCGATATTGTCGCCGCCCGCGCCTATTGGTGCGCTTAAACACATAGCGCCAACCGCTTAGAAGAGCCTGAAATGACCGACTACAAAGCCACGCTGAATCTGCCTGATACCCAATTCCCGATGAAAGCCGGTCTGCCGCAGCGCGAGCCACAGATTCTGCAGCGTTGGAATGATATTGGCCTGTATCAGAAGCTACGTGCTCAGGGCGAAGGTCGGCCGAAATTCGTCCTGCATGACGGCCCGCCTTATGCGAACGGCAGCATTCACATCGGTCATGCGCTGAACAAAATTCTCAAAGACATCATCACCCGCTCCAAGACTCTGGCCGGCTACGACGCGCCTTACGTACCGGGCTGGGATTGCCATGGTCTGCCGATCGAGCACAAGGTCGAAACCACTTTTGGCAAGAATCAGCCTGCTGATCTGACCCGCGAGCGCTGCCGCACGTATGCCGGCGAGCAGGTTGAAGAGCAGAAGGGCAACTTCATCCGCTTGGGCGTGCTGGGCGAGTGGGGCAATCCCTACCTGACCATGAACTTCGCCAACGAGGCCGGTGAGATCCGCGCTTTGGCGGAAATCGTCAAGAAAGGCTTCGTGTTCAAGGGCCTGAAGCCGGTCAACTTCTGCTTCGATTGCGGTTCGGCATTGGCTGAGGCGGAGGTCGAATACCAGGACAAGAAGTCCGATGCCATCGACGTGGCCTTCCCCGTCGTGGATGCCGACAAGCTGGCCGCCGCTTTCGGTCTTGCCAGCTTGAGCAAGCCTGCCAGCATCGTCATCTGGACCACCACGCCCTGGACGATCCCCGCCAACCAGGCGCTGAACGTGCATCCGGAGTTCAATTACGCCCTGGTGGATGTCGGCGATCGTCTGCTGCTGCTGGCTGAAGAAATGGTCGAAAGCAGCCTGCAACGTTATGGCCTGCAGGGTGAGGTAATTGCCACTGCGGCGGGTGCTGCGCTGGACCTGATCAATTTCCGTCACCCGTTCTACGAGCGTCTCTCTCCGGTCTACCTAGCGGAGTATGTCGAATTGGGCGCCGGTACTGGCGTGGTTCACTCGGCGCCTGCCTATGGTGAGGACGACTTCCGTACCTGCAAGCAGTACGGCATGAGCAACGATGAGATCTTCAATCCGGTGCAGAGCAACGGTGTGTATGCCGAGTCGTTGCCGTTCTTCGGCGGTCAGTTCATCTGGAAGGCCAATCCGAATATCGTTGCCAAGCTGGAAGAAGTCGGCGCGTTGCTCAAGCACCAAGCCATCCAGCACAGCTACATGCACTGCTGGCGCCACAAGACGCCGCTGATCTACCGTGCGACCGCGCAGTGGTTTATCGGCATGGATAAGCAGCCGAATGAGGGCGCCACCCTGCGTGAGCGTTCGCTGGCCGCTATTGAAGAAACCCAATTTGTTCCAGCGTGGGGCCAGGCGCGCCTGCACAGCATGATTGCCGGCCGTCCTGACTGGTGTATCTCGCGTCAGCGTAACTGGGGTGTGCCGATCCCGTTCTTCACCCACAAAGAAAGCGGTGAGCTGCACCCACGTACCGTTGAGTTGATGGAGGTGGTGGCGCAGCGTGTTGAGCAGGAGGGCATCGAAGCCTGGTTCAAGCTCGACGCTGCCGAGTTGCTGGGTGATGAAGCCGGGCAGTACGACAAGAGCCGCGACACCCTGGACGTGTGGTTCGACTCGGGCACGACTCACTGGCACGTTTTGCGTGGTTCGCACGCCGAGTTGGCGCATGCCAATGGCCCCGTTGCCGACTTGTACCTCGAAGGTTCTGACCAGCACCGTGGCTGGTTCCATTCCTCACTGCTGACCGGCTGCGCGATTGACGGCCACGCACCATACAAAGAGCTGCTGACCCACGGCTTTACTGTCGACGAACAGGGCCGTAAGCAATCCAAGTCCCTTGGCAACGTTGTCGCGCCGCAAAAGGTTATCGACAGTTTGGGGGCCGACATCTTGCGTCTTTGGGTCTCGTCCACCGATTACTCGGGCGAGATGGCCGTCTCTGACCTAATTCTGCAGCGCAGTGCTGACGCCTACCGGCGTATCCGCAACACCGCGCGCTTCCTACTTTCCAACCTCAGTGGCTTCGACCCTAAAGAGCACTTGCTGCCGGTCGATGAGATGTTGGCACTGGATCGCTGGGCGGTGGATCGTGCGTTGCTGCTGCAGCGCGAAATTGAAGAGGCCTACGACAGCTACCGTTTCTGGAACGTCTACCAGAAGGTGCACAACTTCTGTGTGCAGGAGCTGGGCGGCTTCTACCTCGACATCATCAAGGACCGTCAGTACACCACCACCGCCGACAGCGTGGCGCGTCGTTCCTGCCAGACCGCCATGTTCCATATTGTTGAAGCGTTGGTGCGCTGGATTGCGCCGGTGTTGTCGTTCACGGCGGATGAGCTTTGGCAGTACCTGCCGGGTGAGCGTAATGAGTCGGTAATGCTCAATGGCTGGTACCAGGGCCTTAGCGAAATGCCACAGGACTTCGAGCTGAGTCGCGAGTTCTGGGAGCGGGTCATGGCGGTCAAGGTCGCGGTGAACAAGGAGATGGAAAACCAGCGGGCGGCCAAGGCCATCGGCGGTAACCTGCAGGCCGAAGTCACCCTGTATGCCGAAGACAGCTTGATCGCGGATCTGAATAAGCTCGGTAATGAACTGCGCTTCGTGTTGATTACCTCCACCGCCAGCCTCGCGCCGCTCAGCGCTGCGCCAGAGGATGCCGTGGTGACCGAGGTTGCCGGCCTTAAACTGAAAGTGTTGAAGTCCGGCCATGCCAAGTGCGGCCGTTGCTGGCATCACCGTGAGGATGTCGGAGTAAACCCGGCTCATCCGCTCATCTGCGGCCGCTGTGTGGACAATATCGAAGGCGCAGGCGAGGTGCGTCACTATGCTTAACAACGGTCGGCCTAACGCCAGTCGCTTTGGGCATTTGGCCTGGCTGTGGCTGAGCCTGCTGGTGTTTGTGGTCGATCAGGCGAGCAAGTTCTATTTCGACAACAGCCTGAGCATGTACCAGCAAATTGTGATCATCCCGGATTACTTCAGCTGGACCCTGGCCTATAACACTGGCGCAGCCTTCAGCTTCCTGGCGGATGCAGCGGGCTGGCAGCGCTGGTTCTTTGCCGCGATTGCGCTGGTAGTGAGCGTGGTGCTGGTGGTGTGGCTCAAGCGTCTCAAGCCCGGCGAAACCTGGCTGGCGGTTGCCTTGGCCTTGGTGCTGGGTGGTGCAATGGGTAATTTGGTGGACCGGGTGGTGTTTGGCCATGTGGTTGACTTCATCTTGGTGCACTGGCAACACCGTTGGTATTTCCCTGCCTTCAATGTGGCGGATATGGCGATTACAGGCGGTGCCATCCTATTGGCGCTGGATATGTTTAAAAGTGATAAGTCCGGAGAAGTAGCCCATGACTGAGTCTGTAATCCAAGAGCAGCGTATCGGCCCGGACAAGGAAGTTACCCTGCATTTCGCCCTCAAGCTGGGCAATGGTGATGTGGTCGACAGCACCTTCGATAAAAGCCCAGCGACCTTTAAGGTCGGTGACGGCAATTTATTGCCGGGTTTCGAGCAGGCCATTTACGGCTTGAAGGCGGGCGACAAGCGCAGCCTTGAGATCAGCCCCGAGCAGGGTTTTGGCCAGGGCAATCCGCAAAACATCCAGGTCATGCCGCGCAGCCAGTTTCAGGATATGGAGCTGTCTGAGGGCTTGCTGGTGATCTTCAATGATGCTGCCAATGCTGAGCTGCCTGGTGTGGTCAAAGCTTTTGATGACAGCCAAGTCACCATCGACTTCAATCATCCGTTGGCTGGCAAGGCGCTGAGCTTCGATGTGGAAATCATTGAGGTTAAAGCGCTCTGATCAGCTCACTATCGTTGTAGGGCGGGTTAGGCGCGCAGGCTGAGCTTGAGCCTGAAGCAGGTTATTTGGCGCGCCGTAACCCGCCATGGTTCGTATGTCAGGTACCGTGCTGTTGGGCTGCGCGGTATTCGTGGCTTATGCCGCAATGTGCTGCCGCCAACCCAACCCGCGGCTACTTCCGTTTACGCGCCCCGAGATAACCCGCATGCATATCAAACTCGCCAATCCCCGTGGCTTCTGTGCCGGTGTCGACCGCGCCATTGAGATCGTCAATCGCGCCCTGGAAGTCTTCGGTCCGCCTATTTATGTGCGCCACGAAGTGGTCCATAACAAATTTGTGGTGGAAGACCTGCGTTCACGTGGCGCGGTATTTGTCGAAGAGCTGGACCAGATTCCTGACGATGTCATCGTGATCTTCAGCGCTCATGGTGTCTCGCAGGCCGTGCGCAGCGAAGCCGAACGCCGTGGTTTGAAGATATTCGATGCCACCTGCCCGCTGGTCACCAAGGTGCATATGGAAGTGGTGCGCTACAGCCGCGAGGGGCGCGAATGCATCCTCATCGGCCATGAAGGCCACCCGGAAGTCGAAGGCACTATGGGTCAGTATGACGCCAGCAACGGCGGCACTATTTACCTGGTCGAGGACGAAGATGATGTGGCTGCGCTGCAGGTGCGCCACCCAGAAGCCCTGGCCTTCGTCACCCAAACCACGCTGTCCATGGACGACACCAGTAAGGTTATCGACGCCCTGCGCAGCAAATACCCCGCTATCGGTGGCCCACGCAAGGACGACATCTGCTACGCCACGCAAAATCGCCAGGACGCCGTCAAACAGCTCGCCGCGGAGTGCGATGTTCTACTGGTCGTCGGCAGTCCCAACAGCTCCAACTCCAACCGCCTGCGCGAGCTGGCCGAGCGCATGGGGACGCCAGCCTACCTGATCGATGGCGCCGAGGACCTAAAGCAAGAGTGGTTTGCGGGTGTGGCCGGTGTTGGGATTACTGCCGGTGCATCAGCCCCGGAAGTATTGGTTCAAGGCGTAATTCAGCAACTCGGAGTGTGGGGCGCTACGAATGCACAAGAACTGGAAGGGCGACCGGAGAATGTAACGTTCTCGATGCCGAAGGAGCTACGCGTTAGGATTCTTAATTAATGCAGTAGCTGGCTTTTGTGGCTGGAGGTATTGCATTTCATTTGCGTGCTAGGTGCTCTAGTTTTGGCAGACATCAACAGCCCGAGAGTAGCGAACTCTCCCTCCATTATTAATCACCAAGGTATTACCGCGGTCATGGGCTCTGTGGCACACCGTTAGTGTGCCCATCTGGTACCCGCCATTTAGCAGGGTCGCTCTGCCGTTTGGCGTATAACGGATGTAGCTACTTACATGAATATTGCCGGTTAGGCGGGTGCCGGAGGGCAGGCGAGGAAATGAACGAAGCAGCATTTCGCTCGGGTCATAGAGCCCATTAGCGTTCACGTCTTGAAAAAGAAACCAACCGTTACTCCATTCCCCATCCAGCGTGGCGAGAGTTAAGGGCTGCCCACGCTTTATGGCTTCGTGCCTGGCGATTGCTAGGCTTCGCAGCATTGCCTGCGTCGCACTATCCAGCTGTTGTGCCTGCAACAGTTGGGCAAATGAGGGCACAGCAATGCCGATCAAAATGCTTAGAACGGTCAACGCGACTAATGCTTCGATAATGCTAAATCCGTTTGGGGTGCGCATGGCTTCCTGCCTTGTCGTATCAATCCACTTGCTAAGGTGTAGCCCAGTTATCGCCATTCTGCTCGCGGCTATCTGTTAAATAATGACCGTATTGATTAGAAGCAATATGGTTAGGCTCGTACAGATTTGAGAGAGATTTCCAATGCGTCCATCCAGGGGGTTTACGTTGGTGGAGTTGATGGTCACCTTAGCGGTGCTTGCCATCATCGTCTCCATCGCGGTGCCGAGCTTCAGTGAGCTGATTCGCGCAAATCGTGCGCAAACGCAGGCCAATCTGTTGCTCAAATCGTTAAATCTTGCACGTAGTGAAGCTATCAAGCGTGGTGTGGCAGTTCGCGTTTCTGCCTTGGATAACGGCAATTGGCACTTGGGGTGGCGAGTTTGGACTGACCTGAATGCTAATGGCGCGTTCGACAACGGTGAAATACTCAGGCTGTTCCCCGCGTGGGGTGGGGGGGGGACCCTTACCTCTCAGGCGACTGAGGTGATATTCACGTCCGGGGGGCGTTTGGCTGGTGTAGCTGCAGGGGGCAACAACAATTTCGCCTACGACGTAGGGCAGAACTATTGCAAGTACGAGCGCATCATCAGTATCAATGCCGTGGGGCGTGCCACGGTTACCCCCAAGGAGTGCGGAACATGAGTCTCATGCGTCAAGCTAAAGGCTTTAGCCTGATTGAAGTTCTGGTGTCCATGCTGGTGCTGGGCATCGGTATTCTGGGCATGGCCGGTTTGCAACTTAATGCCATGAAACTCAACCAGACAGCAGGTGTTCGCTCCCAGGCGACCTTTCTGGCCTACGATATCGCTGACCGCATGCGCGCCAACACTCCGGCGGCACTGGCAGGGTCCTACGATATTGCCCTAACAGCTAATGCGCCTTTGGGAGCAGCCATAGCCGCCAGGGACCTCAGAGCTTGGAAGGCTGCATTAGCGAGCCAGTTGCCTGCAGGGACTGGGTCCGTAGCACGTAACGGCCAAGTTTTGAATGTGGTTGTGCAGTGGGATGAAAGCAAGGTGGGCGGGGCACCTGTGCAACAGTTCACCTTTGAAACTCGCCTGTGTGAGAAGAATTGTCTATGAATCGTTCTCTCATGTCTCGTTACAGTCGGGGCCTCAGCCTGATTGAATTGATGGTGGCGTTGGTATTAAGCCTGGTAATCGGTGCTGCCGTTCTACAAATGTTCTTGGCCAGTAAAACCACTTACCGCGTGCAGGACGCCATGGCGCGTGTTCAGGAAAATGGTCGTTTTGCCGTGAGCTTTTTGGCAAGTGATATACGCATGGCGGGCTTTATGGGCTGCGGTAATCTCAATGAGATAACGATTAACGTGATTGCCAATCCCGCCCCCATCGATGCAACTAATCCCTTGGGGCAGGTTATCGGCGGCACCAATAATGTTGGTGCGACCAATGCCTGGAATGCTGTGGCTGGTACGGATGTACTGTCTATTCGTCGGGCTTCGAGTGCGGGTGTAAGTCTCGTTGGTAATTTGGCAACTGATAATGCAAATATCCAAGTTGCAAATAACGATTTGGGTCTAGTTGCCGGCGATACACTTTTTCTCTCTGACTGCCTTTCTGCAGATATTTTTAGAGCAACTAACGTATCCTCGGGTGGCGGGAAAACGACCATCGCGCATGCCAATAATTCTAATACCAGTAATAAACTGAGCAAGGCATATGGTGCAGACGCAGAGCTTCTAGCGTTTGAAAGTATCACTTACTTTATTCGCGATACTGGGCGTAAAACTACGTCCGGTGCCCCGGTCAATGCGCTGATGGTCGAGCGAAAGTTTGCCAATCGCAGTGATGCCAGTGCCAATCCCGTAGAACTGGTTGACGGTGTGCAAGATATGCAGCTCGAATATGGCGTCGCAACGGGCGCCAATATGATCGCGAGTGATTACCTTACCGCGAATGCTGTCACCGATTGGACGAAAGTGGTGAGTGTGCGCTTCAGTCTTCTACTACAGAGTATTGACGGCAATGTTGTGGCGAGCTCCGGCGCCGCCTCGCAGGTACTCAGTTTTAATGGGGCAGCTGTTCCTGCAGACGGCCGGCTGCGGCAGGTTTTTGGATCGTCCGTGGCGATAAGGAATCGTGTGCGATGAAATTAGAGAACGCCGGTAGTTTTATGCAAACAAGCCGATATCAGCGAGGCTCTGCTCTGATTATCAGCCTGGTTTTTTTACTGCTGCTGACCATGATTGGTGTAACGTCGATACAGGACTCAACTCTGCAAGAGCGCATGTCCGGTAATGAACGTGACCGTAACCTCGCGTTCCAGGCTGCCGAAGCAGCGCTGCGTGAGGCTGAGGCTTTTTTGCGTGAAAATAGTCCCGCGTTCACCGCCAGTGGTACGGGAGGCCTGCTTAGCCCTTCCTATAACGGGTTAAAACCATCGGCAGCAACTTACCCTTGGGCCACGCGTTCCCAGGCGGGTAGCAGCCTGACCGGTGTGAGTACCGCCCCCCGCTACGCAATCGAGTGGATCACCACCCAGGCAATTGGTCCCTCGGACCAGATTGATGTGGTCACCATAAATTCTTATCGCATCACGGCGCGAGCCGTGGGTGGTTCGACAGATGCAGTTGTGCTGTTGCAGGCGACCTATAGTCGTTGAGGAGAGATAAATGCGTACTGTAAAAAATGTCCTCGCTGGAGCGGCTTTGACGTTCTATCTGACAGCTCCTGCTTATGCATTTGGTCCCTTGCCCAATCAACCGTTGTTCTTATCCTCGGCGGTATCACCGAATGTGATGTTGCTGGTGGATAACTCCGGGAGTATGGCAAATATTATTCAGCCAGCCGGGGTGTTGCTAAGTGATTTTCCAGCCGTAGCTTACCTTGATAGTAATAATAACTACGTATTTGCCCCTCTTTCGGATGGGAATATATCTATTTCTGCTGTGCGGCGTGATGGTTGTGAGAGTGGTTATAAAGCTTTATGGTCAGTTGTAAATGGAAGCAGGACTACTAAACGCTGCTATAGGTTTCCTGATCCCGTTGGTGATGGTGCCACTCGATATACTGGTAAATACCTCGCTTATATCTTCAATACCTTTACTGCTGCGAATAATGATCTGCTGGTGCAGTCGGATAGCGCCGTGCCAAAGAGTTTCCGCATGCAGGTGGCGCGCGATTCAGCCAAAGGTATCGTCCAGGCAAATCGCAGTATGCGCATAGGACTGTCAACATTTAATGCGGCTAGGACCGGTAACAGTGGTCCTGGCGGCAGTATTACGCAGGAGGTCAAAAGTCTCTCTCCTGTGAGCGGTGTAACCCAGACTCAAGCTGACCAGAACTATACGAGTCTTATTTCCGGAATAGACGCCCTGGAGCCGGAAGCCAACACTCCGCTGGCCGAGACTTATTATGAGGTCACCCGTTATTTTCGTGGCCTAGAGCGTTATCAGGGTAGCGGCTCTGGCAGCTACACCAGCCCCATTCAATACCGCTGCCAGAAAAACTTCGGCATAGTTGTGACCGATGGTTTGCCGACCCATGACCGCAGTTTCCCCGACGACGATCCTGATCGTGACAACCCGAATGTTGTTGGGGACAATAACCTGCCGAATTGGGATGGGCTGCAACCGGCGGTTGGTCAGGCTTATTCAGACGGTAATGCGCCGGATGACAGCAGTCGCAATGGTGAGGGCGACACATTATTTCTTGATGACATTGCTAAGTTTGCATTTGATATCGATCTAAAACAGACAGGTACTGATCAGGCTGGTAAAAGTTTTAACGATAAGGCATTTCTTAAACAGAATATGCTCACCTATACAGTGGGTTTTGCGCTGGATAACCAGATGTTGCTTGACGCCGCCGGGTATGGAAAGGGCGTATACTATACTGCGTCTGATTCGGCGAGCCTGAGTTCGGCATTGAACGCTGCCTTGCAATCGATTCGTGATCAAACCAGTTCGGCCTCGGCGATTACAGCCAACTCCACGCGTATTCAAGAAGACAGCCTGATTTATCAGTCGCGCTTTAATAGTGCTGACTGGACGGGCGAAGTGCGCGCTTTCCGTGTAAATGAAGATGGCTCCGTTGGTAGTCAAGTTTGGAGTACGAATGAGGCGGGCAAGATTCCGGCAGCAAGCGGCCGTAATATCTTTACCTTTAATGGTTCCGCCGGTACTTCTTTTTTATGGAGTAATCTGACCCCCGAACAAAAAACTAGCTTATATAAAGCAGCAGATGACACTGAAGCTAATGCCATGCTGCGTTTGGATTGGTTGCGTGGGGGTAACGACGGCGTCGCGTTGGGTGCGCCCTATGCTAGTAGCAAGTTGCGTTCACGCAACGCTGCATTGGGCGACATCATCAACTCGGACCCCAGGTTCGTCGGCGAGCAGAATAATGGTTACAACGTGCCTAATACTGACGCGACTGGTGAACCGGCGGATAGTTATTTCGATTATCTAACGGCTAAGGCAAGCAAGACACCTTTGCTCATCGTTGGCGCCAACGACGGTATGGTGCATGCGTTCAATGGTGATACCGGAACCGAAGTGTTTGCCTATGTGCCCTCTACAGTATTCAAGAAGCGTACGGCTACTCTTGGAGCAACCCCTGGTTTGTTGGCATTGACTGAGCCTGAGTATGATCATCAATTCTATGCTGATGGGGCTTTTGGTCTAGGCGACGTGTATAACAATTCGTCTTGGAAAACCTATTTAGTAGGTGGTTTAGGTGCAGGCGGGCGAGGAGTTTTTGCTCTAAACGTAACAGCCCGTGATGCGTTTGGCTCTGCGGGAGTGCTCTGGGAGCGCACGGCGCCGGATATCAATACCACGAGCGGAGCTGATGCGGATTGGAACGATTTGGGCTATGTTTTTGGTGAGCCTACGATTGCTCGGATTAAAACATCCAATAATGATGCCGGCACTTGGGTTGCGATCTTTGGTAATGGATATGCAAGCAATAGTGGAAAGGCTGCGCTGTATATCGTTAATGCAACCAGTGGCACGTTGTTAAAGAAAATTGTGGTCAATGATCCTGCAACGGCCACCCTAGTCAACGGGCTCTCTACCGTTACAGCGTTTCTGGACTCGAATCGCTTTGTTACCCATGTGTATGGCGGCGACCTGCAAGGTAATCTTTGGAAGTTTGACCTTAGCGCCAGTAATACTAATAGTTGGGACGCTAAGCTGTTGTTCCAGGCGAAAAAAGGCACGGTTCGCCAGCCAATTACTAGTAAAGTGCGGGTGGTTATCCATCCCAATGGCGGGCGCTTAGTCACTTTTGGTACGGGCAAATACCTAGAGGCTACAGATAAAACAAACACTGCGGTGCAGTCGCTCTATGGGATTTGGGATCGTGGTTTGAGCAATGATGGGACTGTTACCCAGGCCTCTCTGGTAGAGCAGACCATTACCTCGGAAGTGGCTAGCAATGGTAGACAGTTTAGGACTGTTTCACAAAATACTGTGAATTGGAGTAGTAAATTCGGCTGGTATATGGATCTCAGGCCAAACTCCAGTACCGCCGTCGGTGAACGAGTCATAAGTATGCCGCTAGTAACGAATAGTAGGGTGTTGTACTCGACCTTTACGCCCTTGTCTGACCCTTGCTTGTCTGGGGGGGAGAGTTGGATTCTGGGGCTCAACGTGCTGACAGGTGGGCGTTTGGATAGTGCTGTTTTTGATGTTAATGGTGATCGTGTATTTGATCTTAAGGACAAAGTTGCCTGTGGCGGTAGTAGCACCTGCGATGCTAGTGGGTTTAAGTTAAATGACGGTAGCCTGGATTCGCCTGGATCTATATTTGGTGATGGATTTGACTCGCTCTATAACTCGGGCCTCGGTGATGGTGGGATTGAGCAAAATACGGCTGCTGGTAGCGGTGGTGAACCTGGAAGAATGTCATGGCGGCAAGTCCAATGAAAATGAATAGAGGCTTCAGCTTAATTGAACTCATGATAGTCGTTGCGATTGTTGGGATTCTTGCTGCCATTGCTTACCCGAGTTACACCGAGTATGTAAATCGTAGTAAGCGGGCGGAGGCAACGGCGGCATTGCTCGAAGCGGCGCAAGCGCTTGAGCGGTACTATTCGGTCAACAATACGTATCTGAATGCAGGTGCTCTTGCAGCAGTTTTTGTTGCGCGTGCCCCTGCCTCAGGTGTCCAAAACTATGCGATTGCCGCGCAAGGTAATCCGACCGCGACTACTTACTTACTGCGGGCTACCCGTAATGGCAGCATGGCAAGCGACGCATGTGGTGACTTTCAATTAAGTCATGCCGGCGAGCGCAGTTTGGCAGCAGGTACTCACACCAAAGCGCTTGGTGATTGTTGGTGAGTTTAAGTTGTTGATATAACGGGCCGCCTTTGCGGCCCGTTTTTTTGGAGGATACATGCACGTCCTGATCGTCGGCGGTGGTGCTATCGGTTTGTTGTCAGCCTATGCGTTTGCTCAGGCTGGGGTGCAGATCTGTTTGCTGGAGCAAGGTCAGCTGGGTAGGGAGTCTTCCTGGGCAGGCGGCGGCATCGTTTCGCCGCTTTATCCCTGGCGTTACAGCCCTGCCGTCACTGCGCTAGCGCATTGGTCGCAGGATTTTTATCCGTGCTTGGCTGAGCAGTTGCTGGGGCAAACGCAGATTGATCCTGAGGTGTATGTAACCGGCTTGTACTGGTTGGACCTTGACGATGACGCCGAGGCGTTGGCGTGGGCGAAGCGGGAAGGGCGGACGCTGCAGTCGGTCGATATAGCGTCTGTGCGGCGTGCGGTGCCGGCGTTGGCAGCGGGCTTTGGTCGTGCGCTGCAGATGGCCGACGTGGCCAATGTACGTAATCCACGGCTGGTCAAGGCGTTACGGGCGGCGCTGCAGCAGATGCTGAATGTCACCGTGCATGAGCAGTGTGCGGTCAGTGGATTTATTCGCGATGGTGGACGAGTTACGGGTGTGCAGACTGCGCAGGGTGATATGCACGCCGACCAGGTGGTGCTCGCGGCCGGCGCATGGAGCGGTGAACTGATGAAGACGCTTGGCATCGACTTGCCAGTGGTGCCGGTCAAGGGGCAGATGATTTTGTTCAAATGTGCCGAGGACTTTTTGCCCGCCATGGTGCTAGCCAAGGGGCGTTATGCGATTCC
>Ga0181597_10003291_pt1 | contig 16934 bp, 14 predicted proteins | sample 041ome_5_FD_148647 | JGI IMG/M metagenome (GOLD analysis project Ga0181597, IMG submission 148647) | Coastal salt marsh microbial communities from the Groves Creek Marsh, Skidaway Island, Georgia - 041403US metaG (spades assembly) | ecosystem: Environmental > Aquatic > Marine > Intertidal zone... | reverse complement strand
TCCACTAATCTGCTGGAGACCAGCATCGGCACAACAATGTCTTCGATGGGCCAAAGTACCCGCTGCCCATGGGTCGAAAACCCGACAGGGGCTCGCCGACGGCCGGCCAAGGCTTCTTCGTAAGTCCCAGCCACTGACGCCTGCAGCCCTTGCCAATCACTTTTACCCTGCCAAAGATCGCCCAATGACGAACCGTCTGAAATATCGGATCCCAGCCATTTCCTGAACCGTTCACTAGCGTCACGAATGATGAGGTCGCGATCGACTACAAGGTAGGCGCAGATGTCCTTGCCGCCTTGCTCGTCAAACCATTGGCTCGCTCTCCGTCCGACCAAAAATTTCCTGCGGTGCGCGACAGCACTGACGACAGCTAATAGCAGTGCCATGCCAGACAGCACAACGGCCAGTGGTGTCATGAACGCCGCGCCGGTTTCATTTGCTCCCAACCCGAAACCCAGACCGCCAAATGCCAAGATCAAAATTAACGGGATCATCTCCGTTCGGGTAAACAGCTTATTCATTGTCATCCGAGCTCGTGTTGCGTTCGTGTGCATGGAGTCGGCGCGCAAGGTACGCCTTGGTGTGTCCGACCTGATCTTTGAGCTGCTCTAGCGCTTGAAGAACGGCATCAGATGGTCTGAAAACTAAGGATGGTGCCGCGGGGTCACTGTGGCTAATACCCACGTCATCTATGGACATGCGTATCTGACTCAGGCGTCTGGCGCATTGCGCAAGATGCTCAAAACCAAAATGCTCGGCGCTGTAACGCATCATGTGCAGATTGTGATGCACTTCATCCAGATTGCTCGGCTCGAAGGACACGACAACCTGCATACGCTCATCTAACTCCGCAATGAACTGGCCAAGCAGTCTGATCATGGCATCGACGCCGACAATGTTTTGCATATCATCCAACACAGCCGCGTTCACCTGCAGAAGCGGGCGGTCTGAAGCGCCGGCACCAAGAGTGCGCTGCAGACACCTTTTGAGCGCGTCCTTATCCACTGGTTTACTCAGAAAATCGTCAAAACCAGCCTCGCGGCATGCTTGCTGCTCTGCCTCAGAGCTATGGCCGGTATGCGCGATCAAGCGCATAGGATTAGCAACGGTGGATAACTCGCGAATCGCTTTAGCAGCACTGATGCCATCCATCTCTGGCATGGCCAGATCCAAAATTACCGCATCGAACGGCCCTGCAGGATCGGTCTGGATTCTGACCAAGGCTTCATAGCCATTGGCCGCTTCGGCTACCTCATGACCTAAGTCTTCAAGCAGAGCTCGCGTCACCAATCGGCTGGATTGGGAGTCGTCAACCAAAAGCAGCGTCTTGGTAGACCACTCGGATCTCGGGGAAGGCCCAATGGGGGCCATAGCACCAGCTGCGTTATTGAGTGCATCGACCGTCGATGTGGCCTCGGGAAATTTCTCGGGCCGGGGAAAAGGCAATACGAGAGTCCAAACCACCCCCCGAATGGAATCGGAAGTAACGTCACACGTACCCTTCATCTCTCTAGCCATAGCCCGAGACACACTGAGTCCAAGCCGTAGGGTAGGATCGTCGAAAGCCAATCGATGAGGCGATTCATTTGACCAAGGCGCTAGACTGAATAGTTGCTTCAGCTCCCGTTCACTCAAACTCAATCCGTTGTCAGCAACCACGAGCCGGAGTTCATCGGCCGTTAAAGAGACTTCAAGGAAGACCTGCTTTTGCCGAGTGGTCGCCCACGCGAAACGCAAAATGTAGCCCACGAGCTGTGCGAGGTTAGCGGCATCCAAATACAAATCGCGCAGCCGATCGTGGTCTGCCGAATCGAAACGAAGATCAAGATGCACTTGAGCGCCCGCGCGTTGGCCATTCAGTCGATGGGCAAGCTGATCAAACAATCGCAGGAGGTCAACGCGTTCCAGCTGCTGCTTCAGGTCTCCTTGACTCAATGCGTCCAATTTGGTCACGATGCTTAACATATTCGTGAATTCAGATACCCGCGCGCTGGCATTGTTTACCAGTTCCATGCGGCGTTGAGCCACGGAATCCAAAGCCTGTGTCGCAGCCATATCGTGAGCCACCAACTGCAATGTCCCTTGCAGTTCCCCGAGAGACGAGCGAATGTCGGGGGCGAGCATATTCAACAGCTGGGAAGGCAAAGATCGATTACTCATGCGCAAAACCCGTTGGCGCGCGTGGCAGCGCACATAACGGAACGCATTCTTGCGTTGCGCAGTGAATCAAAACGATACGTCTAAAGACAATTCCAGAGCCTAGTGAAAAAATATAGGCCGTGAAATTCAGAGCATGCGGCACGTCAATCGATCCAGAATCAAAAAGGATCGCCAGATTGGCTCTTTGATGGCCAATCTGCTGCTCTTAACGCATGAACGGTACTTTTTAGGGGATGACTGGTATGTCTGTTGTCAGTCAACGTTAACGCGCATCCGCCGGAATTGGCTTCTTTAAACACGCTGAGATGACCCAGTCACGCCGAGGGCCATCTGCCGCCAACATGACTGGGCCGAGGATACCGTCAACCAGAAACGTCCAGAAAATAACCGCCGCCATCCAAACGCTTAACATGACCGGCGGTGGGAGTCGCAAAGTGAGTGCCGATAATCAAAATGTCATCGTCCACATAGCGTTCCAGCAAGGACTCCCGTGTTTTTTGCCCTTGAGCCTGATCCACATCCGCAGACGAACACCAGTCAGGCCGGCTCATCTGCACCGGGTGATGTATGCAGTCGCCGGTAATCAGCGCCTCGGCGCCACCGGAGCGGATGTGCACGCTCACATGCCCGGGGGTATGACCCGGCGTGGGTTCGAGACAAACCTGCTCGCACACCCGATGCGCGACATCCACCAAGTCGACTAACCCTGCTTCGACTACCGGCCGAACCGAGTCAGCCAAAACGGGGCCATACACCGATTCATCTTCATTGGCATCCCAATGCTCCCACTCGGTCTTAGCGAACAAGTAGCGAGCGTTGGGAAAGGTTGGCACCCATTGACCGTCCACCAGCATGGTATTCCAACCAACATGATCTACATGCAAGTGAGTACACAACACCGTGTCGATGGTCTCAGGCGGATAACCGGCCTCTCGGAGATCCCGCAAAAAATCCGTCTGCATATTAGACCAGTTGGGTACCGTGCGCTCTTTGTCATTGCCGACACAGGTATCCACAAGAATACGTCGTTCGCCCGTGTCCACCACCAGCGCATGAACGCTCATCTGCAAGTTGCCCTGCTCATCCATAAAGTGCGGTTGCATCCACCGATAAGGCAGGCAGGCTTCTCGCGTCGCGTCCGGCAGAATAAAACGAGATCCACCCAGACTTTCGATCTCCACAACTCGCGTAATCTTTACATCACCCACTATCCACTGATTCATTGCCTCACTCCCTTTGTTCTTTCAGAAGTTTTAGGGCTTTAAGCCCACAAGCGCAAGGTCTAAGCTCGGCGTTAGACGATTCACCGGAAGAGGAACCTTGTCCATGCAATTTCTAAAAGACATCGCCACGCTGGGCAACTTGCCTGCACTGTTAAAACTCAAAAAGGGTATGAAGCCAAGGCCGGAGGATGTAGCGGATTGTTTCGGCGGTCGTGTCGAGAACAACGCCAAACTTTTCGGCGGCAACAGCGCCATCGTGTGTGAGGGCAAGGAATTGAACTGGACCCAGTTCAATGCGCTGGCGAATCAATACGCTAACGCTCTCAAAGAGCAAGGACTGGTGCGGAACGATACGGTCTGCGTGATGATGGAAAACCGGATCGAGTTTCTGGCCTTGTTGGTCGGATTGAACAAACTCGGCGTCACCGCCGGGCTGCTGAACACCAATCTGACCGGGCGCTCGCTGCAACATTGCATCAACGTCATCAAGGCCAAAAAATGTCTCTTTGGCGCCGAAGTCATCACTGCCGTTGACGACATTCACGACGAACTGGATTTGGCATCTGGCCAAGACTTTCTGTTTGTGGCCGACCCAGCAACCAGCACCGCCTCTTGCCCGGACTGGGCGATAGACCTGGATACCATGCAGCAAAAGGCAGGTGATCAAAACCCACCGGAAACCGGCCTGAACACCATCGGACAGACGGCGCTATACATCTATACCTCCGGCACCACAGGCCTACCCAAGGCCGCGGTAATGTCGAACCGACGCTACTTAATCAGTGCGGATATGTCCGGCACAGCGGGACTGAAAACCAAGCCCGGCAATCGAATTTATCTTTGCTTGCCCCTGTATCACGCCACCGGTCTGCTCTTAGGAGTGGGGTCTTCTTTCACAACCGGTGCCAGCATGTACGTGCGACGCAAATTCTCTGCCAGCGCCTTTCGCAGCGATATCAACGACAACAACTGCACCCATATGGTTTATATCGGTGAGTTGTGCCGCTACCTCACCAATATAGCCGGGGAAGCAAGCGACGCCTCTCTGCCCTTGCACTCCATCATGGGCAATGGGATGCGCCCGGACATCTGGATGTCCTTTAAGCAGCGCTATGGCATCAAGCGGGTTTGTGAGATCTATGGTGCATCCGAAGGCAACGTCGCGTTCGCCAATTTGATGAACAAGGATCTGACCGTGGGCATGACATCGGCGGAAGTTGCCTTGGTGCAGTACGACGTCGATCAGGACGAAATCATCCGTGACAGCGAAGGCCGATGCCTTACCGTCGCACCGGGCGAACCGGGCTTGCTACTGGGCAAGATCACGCCGGACACGGTCTTTGAGGGCTACACCGACCCGAATGCCACCGAGGGCAAAATTTTACGCAATGCCCTTGTGGATGGTGATGCATGGTTTAACACCGGTGATCTGATGCGCGTTGTCGACGTGGGCTTCACTTTGGGCTACGACCACTATCAGTTCGTCGATCGCGTCGGGGACACGTTTCGCTGGAAATCTGAAAACGTATCTACCAACGAAGTAGGCGAAATCATTAACGGCTTTGATCAGGTGAAATTCTGCAATGTTTTGGGCGTCGAAATCCCCGGCGCCGATGGTCGAGCCGGCATGGCTTCTCTCACCTTAAACGAAGGCGTTGAAGCTCTGGATCTGGATCGATTTTCCGCCTTTGTCCGAGACGCCCTACCCAGCTATGCGGTACCTGTATTTCTGCGCATTGATGAGGACATCGACGTCACCGGCACGTTTAAAATGTTGAAAGGCGACTTGCGCAAGCAGGGCTACGACATTGAACAGATCGACGGCCCCGTCTACGTCATGAAGAATGGTCAAAGCGTTTATACCGCACTCGACGCCGAATACGTGAAGGCCTTGAACACCGCCAGTGCCGGATTCTAGCGCTGGGGAACAGAAACCGGTCTTGCTTCTTGACCTAGGCGGCGTCGTTCTTGGCATCGATTTCCACCGAGTGTTTCAGTATTGGGCGTCTGCCTCCGGGGTCGAAGCGTCGCTTTTTTACGAACACTGGACCCTAGATCAAGCCTACAAAGATCAGGAAGTCGGTCGACTCGACTTTGCCCAGTACACGGCGCATTTAAGTGACACCTTGGGTGTCTCGATGAGTCCGCAGCATTGGCGAGACGGCTGGAATGCGCTGTGGACCGAGCCATATAACGAAGTAGCCGCCACATTCGTCGAGCTGAAACAGCACTTCACTCTGTGTGCCTTCAGCAATACAAATGCCGTGCACGCAGAGAGCTTCATGCAGCGCTATCCGCATATCATGGGCCAGTTCGACCAACTCTTTCTGTCCCACGAAGTGGGTTGCCGCAAACCCGGTGCAGAGGCATTCCTGCATGTTTGCGATTTGATGCAAACCGAACCTCAGCGCGTGACATTCCTCGACGACAGTCTGGAAAACGTCGCGGGCGCGCGCGCCGCACAGCTAACCGCCCATCACACCCGGAACGAAGCCGAAGTGCTGAACGTACTGAATCGACTTTAATCGCTGCCGATCAAAGACTGGCGCTATCCAAAAGGGTGATCAGCCCAATGGCTTCTTCTCGGGACGAGCCGCAGACCGCGAACTCCGGCGCAAAGCGTGAGCAAAAATCCGGGCGCTCGGGTGAGTCGAACAAACGACAGGCAAACGTCTCATCCAGGTGGACACATGCGACGCCAGCCGGCTTACCGTTCGGCATTCCCGGCAGCGCCGAGGTAATGCTTGGCGCGATGCAGCACGCGCCACAGCCTGAGCGGCATTTCACTGATTGTACTGATGGGCCAACGCCGCGTATTTCTCGACCATCGGCAGCACTTCGTCCGGCGAGCCCGAGGGCAGCGCAAAGATGATTCGGTCGAAGCCCAGCGCCATCAGGGACTCCACTGCGGCCGCATCGGGACCCACGCCAAAAATACTGAAACTGGGTGCGCCATCGCGACCCGCGGCATCCCATGCCTCCCGGGTCTGGGCAATACCCGCTGCGTAGTCGACACCACCACTGGCGTCAGTCCGCAGCGCGTCCTGATAAATCGGAAACCAGCCGTCTCCATATTCGGCGATACGCTGATAGACAAACCGTGATGAAGCACCAAGCAGCACCGGCGGGCCTCCCGCCTGAACGGGCTTGGGATAAGCCCACAGCTTGTCAAAGTCCACGAATTCGCCGTGATACTCGGCTTCTTCTTCGGTCCAGATTTGGCGCATGGCGAGCACTCGCTCACGCAAAATCTTCCAGCGCTGGGCGAAGGGCGTACCGTGGTTTTCCATTTCTTCCGCATTCCAGCCAGCACCCACACCAAGCTCTACGCGTCCATTGGACAAGAAGTCCAAGCTTGCAACCTGCTTGGCCATCAAAATGGGATCACGCTCGGTGACCAAGGAAATACCGGTACCGAGTCTTATCGTCTTGGTTACCGCCGCGGCCATAGACAACGCGACGAAGGGGTCGTGGGCATGCCAGTACTGGCGAGGCAGTTCTGCGCCACCCGGCCATGGCGATTTTCGACTGGCCGGAATGTGCGTATGTTCGGGCAAAAACAGCGATTCAAAGCCATGAGCCTCGGCTTCCCGTGCCAGCGTATCTGGCGCAATCGCGTAATCCGTGGCAAAAATCAGCAATCCAAAGTCCATACCCTACCCTCCAATATTTGAGAGCACAGCTTACCCCTTTACCGAGATTGGGCGAAACGATCAGAATGCAGAGATATTCAGCTGCTCCAAGTGCCGGTCTATTTTTGCAACGTAGCGCAACCCTGCCGCGCGGCGATTGGAGTTCATACCGATGTTGTACGCCGACAAGGCACAGGCCTGATCGCCCTCACAGTGCTCGAGCAGGAAACCCAGTATTTGGGTGCCGCAATAGACATTCTGCTCGGGATCATGCAGGTCGTTTTGACCGCAAAACTCCACCCAATAGTGAGGCCGAATTTGGGTCGGGCCAATGGCGCCAACGTGGGACTGCACGGTTTTGCGAAAGGAACTTTCGGCGAACACCAAACTGGCGATCAGCTCCGGCCGTAATTCCTGCCGAGCCGAGGCTTCCAAAATCCAGTCTGAAAACTCAAGCGCAACCTCAGGTCGCAGCCCAAAGCCAATCACCAGTTTCTCAGCAAAATCCCCTGCCTGCTGCATGTGGGTTTTACCCACAAGGTCCGGCAGGGGCAGATCCAATGTGACCAGCGCGCCATGCTGATCTGAAACCGGCGTTGTTTGAGTCTGGACATCTGCACTGGGCTGAAAAGCCCATACCCATACACAAGCCAGCAGCACTGCAGGTGTCGCCGGGAAGCGGCTTAGCCCTTGGCAAACGCTTAAGGTGCTCAGTGAAGTGCGTTTGCATAGATGCCCGACCGCACTCCGCCATCTTTTCCTTTCGCCATATTGTGTGTATTTCTGCATGCCAACCTTCTCCTGCGCCTTCGCGCGATAGAGCGTGCATCGATCTTTGTGACACAATAATGAAGAAAAAATGGATTTCAAGTCAAAGGCGCGCAAACCGCGCCTTTTAACGCATCGAAAACTCGGCGCTAGCCGGCACGTAGGGCAGCGATGATTGCGGCTCGCTGTTCCTCATTCGAGACTGGGAAGGAGGCTGATGTGCGATCTACGAAACCACCGTAACGACGGAGCATTTCTGGCGCTATCTCTTGAGGCTCACCCATCACGCCAAACGCATTGATCATATCGTCGGTGATTAAGGTGCCCATCTCTTTCCAGCGGCCCTGCTTGGACATGGTATTCAGCTCGCCCTGCAATTCGCCCATGCCGATGGAGTCCAGCACGCCTTTGTAGGCGGGTGTCGAGCCGTAAAACGCGATGCGCTCTTGGGTAGCCACCTTACTCTTTGCAAACTCTTCCTCGTTGCGGCCTGTAACAACGAAACACGAGTAGGAGAGCTCAAACCCTTCACGTGTTTTGCCCGCCTTTGCCAGTCCGGCTTCAATGGCCGGTAAGGTGACGGAATCGATGTATGCCTGAGTGCTGAAGGGGTGGATGATCATCCCATCCGCTACTTCGCCCGCAACTTCCGTCATTTTTGGACCTACCGCCGCCAAAACAACCTTTGGCGCGCCGTATTCGGTGTCATTCGGTGTAAACGCTGGCGTCATCAGCGTGTGCTGATAGTGCTCACCGACAAACTGCAGTGGCTCACCGTCATACCAGTTCGCCCAAATCGCACGCATGGCCAGAATCAGCTCACGCATTTGTGCTGCGGGGCCACCCCAAGGCATGCTGAAACGCTTGGTGATATGCGGCTTGATCTGCGATCCCAACCCCATGGTGAAGCGGCCCTTGGAATAGGCATTCAGATCATGTCCGATATTCGCCAGATTCATTGGACTGCGGGCAAAGGCAACAGCAATCGAACTGGCAATCTCCAACTTCTCGCTGTGTTCCGCGGCCAACAACAGAGGGAAGAACGGGTCATGATTCATCTCAGCGGTACGAACACCGTCATAGCCTTGGGTTTCAATGGCTTTCACCGCATCGGGAATGGCACGCAAATCCAGATTAATACCGGTATCGACTTTCATATTCTTATCCTTATTGGTTCGTTGTTCGCGTTACATGCTTGGTTAGGAGGACAGGTCGCGAATAATCGCCAGCCGTTTGTCCTTGGGTATACTCGCGTAGGCCGCAGACGTACGATCTACGATGTCACCGTAGCGTGCCTTCATCTGGCCGGCGATGGTGTCGGGTTCCCCAATGACGGCAAACTCTTTCAAAATGTCTGGGGTGATTAGCTCACCCATTTCATCCCATCGGCCCTGCTTCGACATACGATTGAGTTCGTCTTGCAGCTCGCCAATGCCAATACTTTCCAACACCGGTCGATAAGCGGGCGTGGATCCGTAAAATGCGATCTGCTTACAGGTCGCCACTTCGGCTTCGCGCAACTCTTCTTCGGTTTGCCCGGTCACCACAAAGGCGGGATAGCTGATTTCAAAATCGGCTCGGCTCTTTCCAGATTTCGCAAAGCCCTTCTCGAGCGCGGGCAATGTGGTCTCGCGCAGATACTTTTCTGTCGTAAAGGCATGGGCAATGACGCCATCTGCGACTTCACCCGCCACTTCTGTCATCAGCGGCCCCACGGCTGCCAGGAAAACCTTGGGCGCGCCATAGTCTTTATTGGTGGGCGTAAAAAACGGCGTCATCAGCGTATGGGTGTAAAACTGCCCAGTGAACTCCAGAGGTTCTTGTTGATGCCAGCAATCCCAAATGGCTCGCATGGCCATGATGTATTCCCGCATGCGGGCCGCAGGGCTAGACCAAGGCATGGAGAAACGCTTGGTAATGTGCGGCTTGATCTGGGAGCCCAGCCCCAACACAAAACGGCCCTTGGAATAGGCGTTCAGGTCATGGCCAATATTTGCCAAGGTCATAGGAGACCGGGCAAAGGCCACAGCAATTGAGGTCATCAGCTCGACTTTTTCAGTATTTTGAGCCGCCACCAGCAGCGGGAAAAAGGGATCATGCGCCGTCTCAGCCGTCATCACGCCCGCGTAGCCCATTTCTTCCAGCTCTGCTGCCTGCGCACCCACCGTATGCAAGTTCAGTCCGACACCGCCATCTACTTTCATCTTTCGCTCCTCACCGAATTCGTAACCCCAAAACGAGCATAGCCGAATTTCTGGCAATTTCCGCTATTCACCGCTGATGGCCTGAATTGGCAGATACTCGCAGATCCCGTCGATTGCCCGACCACTGTGGCTAAAACTCACGCCGTCATCTTGCATGTCCGCCAGATAATGCTGAACGCCGATCTGATCCGACTCGACGGTAAGTTCGTAGAACAGCGCATTGGGATGTTTGACTTGGCGCATTTGCTGCGGGGTTAAGTCCAACAGGCAACCCAGAATCGCACGGGATACAACGCCGTGCGTGACGATACCAAGACACTCAGGTTGCGGCCAATCGACCAGCAACTGGCGGAAACGCGCCATCAAATCCGGTAGGTTTTCGCCACCGCCGGGACGATGGTTGTGGGCATCGTTCTGCAATCGCAACCACTCGTCGGGGAACTCCCGCTGAACCTGAGCTGGAGTCTTCCCGGACCACGTTCCGCAGTCCCGCTCCAGCAACGCATCCGAAAACAGCTGGGGGGCGTCGATTCGGGCATTAATGAATTCGGCTGTCGCTCGAGTCCGATTCGCTGAGGAGACCCACAAACACTCAACCGGGGGCAATTGAGCCAACAATTTCCCGTGTGCCAGAGCTTGCTGACGCCCACGTTCGGTTAAGGGCGAATCCAGCCGGCCCTGCATTTTGCCGGCGACATTCCACTCGGTCTCACCGTGTCGAAACAGATAAATCTTGCGGGCCATCATACCCCGCTATTCCGGTTTGGCATGGCGCTGCTTAACTAGGAGAACTGAAATTCGTTGGCAGTAAATGCGGCGAATGTTCGGTCCACGTCCTCCCGATTGCCCGCCAGCGGCGCAATAATATGGGTATCAACACCGCCATTAGCGTCTGCCTGAATACGCATCTGAATCTCATCTTCGTTACCAATGATCGCGATTTCATCGATCATTTCGTCTGACATTGCCGAGGCCGTCTTGTTTCGATCCTTCGCGGCCCAACCCTCAGCGATTTGCGCTGCGGCTTCGGTGTACCCGGCCCAAGCGAGGAAATTATTGTAGACAGGCGTCGCGTAGTACGGGCCAAAGGCGGCGCGGAACAAGTTACGGCCATAGTCCTTATCGTCGGTACACAGCACCATGGCACGATTAACGATCTCCACATCAGCAGGGTCTTTGCCCGCGGCTTTGGCGCCAATTGCAACATGTTCCATCATCTTGGATAGCGCGGCCTTCGGCCAAAGATTAAAGATCACGCCATCGCCCACTTCAGCAGCCATCTCGATCATCTTCGGACGCAGGGCAGCGAGATATACCGGCGGCGCATTTTCCATAGGCGCTTGGCGATAGCCACGGCTAAACACAGTTTCACCGTCGTAGTCGGTTTTAGCGCCGGTGAGCATGATCTTCACCAACTCTGCGGTTTCGCGAACCCGGGTGAGCGGCTTTTCCAGAGGAATGCCGTTGAATTGGCCCATGATTGTTTGGCTCGAAGACCCCAGACCTAAAATAAATCGCTCAGGTAATAGCTGCCCAATCACATTGGCCGAAGCAGCCAAAACTGAAGGTGAACGGGTGTATACCGGCGTGACCGCCGTACCAATACGAATGCTGGTTGTGTGGTGGGCGATTCCTGCCACTTGGGTCAATGTGTCGGGAGCACCGGAGTCGCTAAACCACGCGTCGGGAATTCCGTTTTCCTCGGCCCAGCGGATACGGTCAACGGTGTCTGAAATGCGCGGACCGGCTGGCAGCGTTACTGCAATACGTTTTTCCGACATGAAATTCCCTCTATTACTCTTTCAAAAGACAAGCCTCGCACTTTGCCCTCTATTAGATCAAGCCGTATCCTAGCCAACTGAACGAAATCAGAGAACACTATGAGCGACGTAGAACTGACCCCGGTGAGAGAAGCCCACAAATTTGACACCCAGGCGCTCGAGCAGTATTTGCTGGCCCATGTGGAGGGCTTCCGGGGACCTATGGAAATTAAGCAGTTCGAAGGCGGACAATCCAATCCGACTTTCCAGCTCATCACTCCCAATCAGCGTTATGTCCTGCGCAAGCAACCCCCGGGTGAACTGCTGCCATCGGCCCACCAAGTGGATCGGGAATACCGTGTCATGCACGGACTTTGGACGACCGATGTGCCGGTTCCAAAAATGTTTTGCCTATGCGAAGACCCTGAAGTGATCGGCACCAAGTTCTATGTGATGGAAATGGTCGAGGGCCGCCTTTTCACCGAAACCCGCATTCCCAGCGTGAGCAATGAAGACCGTCGTGCAATCTATCTTGATCTGGCTCGGGTAATGGCCTTGCTGCACGCGGTGGACCCCGCCGCCGTGGGTCTGGAAACCTTTGGTCGGCCAGGCAACTACTATGAGCGTCAGATAGGCCGCTGGAGCAAACAGTACCTGGCTTCACAGACCGAAGACCTGCCCAATATGCACAAACTCATGGAGTGGCTGCCGAACAACATACCAGCCGAAGCTGGGTCGGTAATCGTTCATGGCGACTACCGCTTGGGGAATGTGCTCATACATCCCACGGAACCTAAAATTGTCGCGGTACTGGATTGGGAACTCTCCACCCTTGGCGACGGGTTGGCTGATCTGGGTTACCTGTGCCAGGACTATCACGGAGATGCCTATGACGATGAAGGGTTAGCCGGAGCGGATTTCGCTGCGCTCAACTTGCCCACGGAAGCCGAATTTCTTGCCGAGTACTGCAAGCACGCTGGCAGAGACGGCATCGAGAACTGGCACTTTTATTTGATCTACAACATGTTCCGCTCGGCAGGCATCATTCAAGGAGTGTATAAGCGTGGCCTCGATGGCAACGCCAGCTCAGCGAAGGCTTTGGAATACGTTGACGCAGCCCGATTGCGCTCAGCACGCGGCTGGGCATTGGTTGAAGAGAGCGAAAACAACTAAAGAGCGGAAAATCAGGCATAAAAAAAGGGGCGATAGACGCCCCTTTTTTATGCCCTAAATGAAGGGCGACAGAACTTGCTGTCTTAGAGCATTTCTTCTGCAACCACCTGCAAGGCCGCGGGATCTTGGCAACCCAGCAACATGCTGGACACCTGGCCGTGGTTGCCCGCAGTCTTCCAGCGAGCCAGACGCTCCCGAATGCGCTCTGCTGGCCCGACCAAGGCACAAGCATCAATCAGTTCCTTTGGCACTGCGGCCATGGCTTCGTCTTTTTTGCCGGCAAGATACAGATCCTGAATTTTCACTGCCGCATCGGGATAGCCCAGACGCTTGCAGTAATCGTTGTAGAAATTTTTATCCCGGGCGCCCATGCCGCCAATGTAAAGGGCCATCATGCCGCGAACCGGCACCATGCATTGATCCACATCGTCGCCCATGACGACGGTGACAAAGGGAGCGATCTCAAACTGTGTCAGATCTTTACCGTCAGTCTTGGCGAATCCTTTTTCGATAGGGCCTTGGAATACCGAGTATTGCTCTGGATCCATCCATACCGGGAAGAAGCCATCCGCCACTTCTGCCGACGCGGCAACGCCGTTATCCGTAATGGTTGCAGCAAAAATCGGGATGTCTTCTTCGCAATGCAAAATACTCTTCAGCGGCTTGCCCAAACCAGTGGCACCTTCACCCGTGTAGGGCAAGTTGTACATGCTGCCTTCAAACGTCAGCTCGCCTTCGCGTGCAAAGATATTCTTCATGATCTGGACGTATTCGCGCAAACGGCTCACCGGTTTGCCATAGGGCACTCCATGCCAGCCCTCGACCACCTGAGGACCCGATGCGCCGAGACCACAGATAAACCGGCCACCGGAAAGCTCGGCCAAGCTCATGGCCGTCATGGCAGCCATGGCGGGAGATCGCGCAGGCATCTGCATGATGGCCGTGCCGACCTTCAGGCGTTCGGTTTGCGCCAAAATCCACGCTGCAGGCGTGACCGCATCGGAGCCATAAGCCTCGGCAGTCCAAAGTGAGTCGTACCCTAGATTCTCAGCATGCTTGATGGCGTCCATCGCGATATTAAATTTGCGTCCGGAATATCCGGCTAAAATTCCCAGCTTCATAGAGACCTCTCTCGTTATTGATCGTTTATTGTTCGTTGCGGTGCGCGTTATTAATTCGCTTGGCGGGCACCTAGGTAGCGCATGATGTCCATCGATTCGTACATCCATTCGACCTCAGTTCCCTGATCGCCAGTACGCTCTATGCGCAAACACGGCACCATACTGCGGCCACCACCTTGAAGCAGTTCGCGAAATGCATCGGCATCGCCGTTTATGTCCCGCAGTGGCAGGTCCATTCCCAACTGCTCCACGTAGGCACGCACGCGATAACAGAACCCGCAGGTATCGGATTTATACAGTTGATACTGCTCGCTCATTCTTATTCCTTTTTCTGACGACCGCTTTTTGAAGCGCCAGCAATGGTACGCGCCTCTCAACAATCAGCAAACCTCGATTCGCAAAGAGTGACCGGCCGCGTCGTCGGGCGTAAACTTCGAACATTCAAGCAAGCCCGATGTGAAGGAACGGTAAATATGGCTCCGTCAGCAAAGAAAAATTCATCCGCAAAAAAGGTAGAACTCACCCGCAAACTCATCCTTGGCATTATGGGTGTACTGGTTGCGGGCTTTGTTTTCACCACCCTGTATTTCGGCACGGGTCTTTCTCAAAACACGATTCCGGAGGCAGGAGCCGATTACGAAGTAATCGACAATGTGACACTGGCTCAGCCGGCCCGGTCGCTCACCGTTGAAGAGTACTTTTCTTACGGCTGCATCCACTGCAAGAATTTCGACCCAACCCTAGAAGACTGGCTGACCAGCCTGCCTGAAGACGTCAAGTTTCAGCGCAAGCCGACGGCATTCTCTCGGGCTTGGAGCGTTCTAGCGCAGGGCTACTACGCCCTAGAGAAAGCTGATGCATTGGAAGGCAACCACGAGCAGCTGTTCAAAGGCATTCACAATGGAGGCCGCGTGTTCAGCAGCGGCGAGGCCATTGCTGACTATCTGGATTCCGATGACCTGCCCGCGGCGGATTTCATGCGCGCCTTTAATAGCCGCGACGTGGCCCGTCGATTAAACCGAGCCGAGCAAGACACCCGGCGCGTTGGTATTCGAGCGGTGCCAACCCTCGTCGTCGCCGGCAAATACCGGGTCGGTATGCTCAATGGCGAAGCCCGCGCTCTTGAAGTGGTCGATTATCTGATCGAACAAGAACGCGCACTGATGCAAGGTCAGCCGGCGACCCAATAGCTCAGAAACTGGCCTTGGCGGTGACACCGAATTGACGCGGCGCACCGAGTTGGGTCCAGCGGGTGCTGGTGTAGCCATCTCTCGGGTCGTTAGGGAAGCTGAATCCGCGAACAAAGTAATCCTTGTCCGCTAGGTTTCTGCCCCAAAAGGACAGATCCCAACCGCCCGCTGAGTAACTCAAGGCGCTATGCAACAGGGTGTAACTGGGCGACTGCTCTGCATGTCCTGCAGAAAAATAGTAATCGTCCTTACCGTCCAAATTCACGTTCAAACGCAGCCCGTCAGCCAATTGATAATCTGCCGCGAGGTAAAAATGATAGCTTGGGGCCTGGGCCTGATCTCTGCCATCCAGGTCTTCGCCCGCGCCATTCACGTAGTCCTCGTACTCTGTGTCCAGCAATCCCAAATTTGCCGACAACTGCAAACGGTCTGACGCTTGAAACACGGCCTCTACTTCCAAGCCTTGGTTCACTCCCTTGGCAGCATTGCTTGTGTATTGGATAAACTCAGCGGATTCGTCTTGTCGTACCCGTGTTATCGAGGTCGCTATCTGCACGTCACGACGCTGCATACGAAACAGAGCTGCCGACAATACTAAACGGTCACCCATCAAACTGCCCTTAAACCCTAACTCCATATTCCAGAGCGTTTCAGGATCAAACAGTCGCAGGTCCGCATCCAACGATCCGTCGGTATTAAAGCCACCCGCCTTATAGCCGCGAGTCACACTCGCGTAGAATAGGTGACCTGAGGCTAAGGTACGCTCCAGCAACAGCCGACCGCCCGTCATGTCATCGTCTGGCGCGAACTGCACATCGGCAGAATCCTCATAATCGGACTCGTGTTGCTCCGCGCGCAGGCCGAGGCTGACGCGCCAAGACGAGGTCAGATCCGTTGCCAGCTCACCGTAGAGGGCCACCCGATCTGCCCCATAATCACTGCTAAACAAACCACCGGCATAGGTGTAGTCCCGCGTGAAGTCCACTTCTTTATTCAATACAAACAATCCGAGCACCCAATCGACTTTGCCGTCGAACAGGCCGCGTTTGGGAGCCGACAGCAGGCGCACGTCAGCGGTACGGGTCTCTACGTCGCGCAAATACAAATCTGTAGAGCTGTAGCCGAAGGGATGAAAACCCTCAAAGGTCCAATCTTCGTCGTAGCCGTAGGCGATATCACTGTCCACCCAGCCTAGGGCAACTTCACCGACAACCCCGTCACTCAAAGCACGACGGGCATTAAAGGCCACGTAAGAGGTTTCTTGGGCATCGCGTCCGGGCTGATCCGAGCGGGTGTTGCGGTCGTTGTCCAGGGAAAAGGCATCATAACCGTTGTCCACATCCACACTGCCCACGGCCAACTGCCAGGTTCCCTCATCAAACGTGCCCTGCAGCTTGGCGCGCAGGCTACGTTCATCGCGGGCATTGGTGTCGTCGCGGTTCAGATAGATGTTGTCGATAAAACCATCGTCTTGGTAATGACGTGCGCTGATGCGAAAACCGACCTCACCGGTCACCGCGCCACTGAGCACAGCACCGACACCGCGAGCGCCATAATTGCCGCCATCGATCTGCAGAATGCCCGACCAATCCTCGGTGGCATCCGGCGTCACCACATTAATCAATCCGGCAAGCGCGTTGGCTCCGTAGAGCGTGCCCTGCGGACCACGCAGCACTTCGACCTGCTGCACATCGAACAGCGTC
>Ga0181597_10003290_pt1 | contig 16936 bp, 8 predicted proteins | sample 041ome_5_FD_148647 | JGI IMG/M metagenome (GOLD analysis project Ga0181597, IMG submission 148647) | Coastal salt marsh microbial communities from the Groves Creek Marsh, Skidaway Island, Georgia - 041403US metaG (spades assembly) | ecosystem: Environmental > Aquatic > Marine > Intertidal zone >... | reverse complement strand
GACGATGATTACGCCGACGACGACGCCGCGGGACCGCCGTCGCGCTCGAACGGCGCGCGACGTCACAGACGACCGCTTCGAGCGTCGATGAGCGCCGTCGCGACACCACCGCCTCGCTCGACGACGACGGCGGTGACGATGGACGATCTGTCGCCGAACGATTACGCGTACAAGGCGCTCAAACGACGATTCGACCACCTGGACGAGGGCCAAAAGGGATACGTCACGAGCGATGACATGCGACGCGCGCTGGAGAAATTGAAGGTGCCGTGCACGGCGCAGAGCGCGGACGATTTCGTGCGACGAACGATCGGCGAACGCGAACGCGAACGCGACGACGGCGAAGGACGACCGCGGATGACGTTTAAGGAATTCGGGAATTTCGCGCTGCGGCGCGAGCGCGAGCTGCTGAAGACGTTTCAGAAATTCGATGGGGATCGGTCGGGGTATCTCACGGCGAAACAGTTGAAGAGGGTGCTGATGCGAGAGGGATACGCGACGGACGACGGCGACGTGGAGGCGATGATGTATCGCATCAAGGCGGGGGAGGGCGCGTTTAGCAAGGGTAAGGGCTTGTTCAACGCGGCGAACGAAAAATTCGTGACGCTGGCCAAGGCGATCGACTTTACCGAGTTTCGTGACTTTTTGATGCTCTCGGACGCCATGGACGCCACGGAAGCGTTGAGCGTGTGGTCGAGGTCCACCGTCGACGTCGGCGACGTGTCGTTAGCGTTTGCGAGCAAACGTAAAGCGAACGGAGGCGCTGGCGAGGTGATAAAGCACTTACTCGTGGGTGCCATCTCTGGAGGCGTCTCTAGAACCGTCGTCGCGCCGCTCGAGCGGGCGAAGATTGAATACATGCTCGATTCAACGACCATCGCGCGCGACGGTGGTCTCGTAGGAACTTTGAACAGAATCGTGCGAGATGAAGGCGCTGGAGGTCTGTTTCGCGGGAACACGCTCAACGTGTTGCGAATCGCCCCCACCAAAGCCGTCGAGTTCTTCGTGTACGACAAGTTCAAGGATTACATCATACGAAACGGCGATCAAACCGAGCTCGACGGTGCGCAACGCATGCTCGGTGGTTCCGTGGCGAGCATGTGCGGCACAGCGTTGACGCATCCCGTGGACACGTTACGGTCGCGCGTCTCTGGCACCGGCATGCTGTTGGGCGACTGCTGGAAACAGCTCGTCGCCAACGAAGGCTACGGTGCGCTGTGGAAAGGTTTGGGTGCGAATATGGTGCGCGTAGCACCCTACGGCGCGATCAATTTCTACGTATACGACGCCTGCAAGGGTTTGTACCGGCGACAATTCGGTGAAAAGGCAAAGATGTCTGCGCTACCGACGATGTGTTTCGGCGCGCTCGCCGGCGCCGCGGCGCAAACGGGCGTGTATCCACTCGAAATGATTCAACGTCGAATCCAAGTCGCCGGAATGAAGAAAGGTGCAGGATACGCCTATAAAAACATGTTCCATGGGATTTACGTCGTCGGAAAGAATGAAGGCATCGGTGCGCTTTACGCTGGCTTGATTCCGAATTACGCCAAGATTTTACCCTCGGCGGCAATTTCGTTTTACGTTTACGAGCTCATGAAGCAAGTGTTCGACATCGACAAGTGAATGAGCATCTCAACGCACGCCAAATTAGGCTGTTATATACTAAAATCATGTTGTTACTACGTACTACTGTTGTAATCAGACTCACTTCTTTGAGCGTACTTCCGGAATTCGTTTTGGATCGTCCACCGGCGCGGGCATCGGATCCTTGGGCACTGCTGGTTCATCTTCAGCAGCGGCTTCAAACTTAAACCTCTCCTTGCTGTTTCGTAAGAACGCTCGTCCCAACCCACCCGCGATCTCGTGGTGAATGGCGTTCTCCACGAGCTCGTTTGCCTCCTCTTCGATGGCGCCAGCGTGCATTGGTAGCGCCAAGTCAGCGGAGTATGGATCGTATGGATCGTCTGACGGTTCCGTTGTCGGCTCCGGTGGTGTCGGTACAGGCTGCGGTGCCGGCTCTGGCTGTGGCTGCGGCGCCGGCTCTGGCTGTGGCTGCGGCGCCGGCTCTGGCTGTGGCTGCGGCGCCGGCTCTGGCTGTGGCTGCGGCGCCGGCTCTGGCTGTGGCTGCGGCGCCGGCTCTGGCTGTGGCTGCGGCGCCGGCTCTGGCTGTGGCTGCGGCGCCGGCTCTGGCTGTGGCTGCGGCGCCGGCTCTGGCTGTGGCTGCGGCGCCGGCTCTGGCTGCGGCGTCGGCTGCGATGACGGCTCAGGCTGTGGCGTCGGCTGTGGCATCGGCGGCGGCGGATAAGTCGTGGACACATCCGGTGTCGTCGCTCTCGGTGCCGCACTCGGCCCTAAATCGCTATTCCTGGAGCTCGACGCCGAGTCCGAATCCACCGTCACCTTTGCCGGCGAATCGTCGCCGTTAAAGTGTTGAAAGCCGATCGCCGCGACCGCTGCGAACGCCGCGAGCACGAACACCAGCGCGCACATCCGTCCACACCCGCGCTTAAACGACTCATTCCGCGCCCTTTGACGCTCTAAATACTCGGGCGCGTCTAACAACGACTCCCGTTCGCCTCCGCTTCGCGACGTCGCCCCGCCGCCGTCCCGCGCGATCTCTTCCGCGTTCCTCTCCCGCTCGATCGCCTTGGAATACCGCGCCGCGGTGGCGGCATATCGTTCGGAGTGTCTGAATGACCCACTCGCGCGATCAAGCGCCGGTCCGCGACCGCTCATCGCGTCGGCGTCGCCGTTCGACCGCGCTCAACACCCTACGCCGTTGCGTCCGTCTCGTTCGCGTCGAGCGACGTCGCACGGACGCGCGCGCGCGATCGTCGACGCGAACGAAAGTTCGCGACGTTCGTCGAGCTGTTACGGTCGATCAGACGATGTCGGCGCCGGCGAGCGCGTTGTGGCGCGGCTGCCATCGTGATGATGATTTCCATCCATGGGCGGGGTGTTGGTTTGAACAGAAGCCGCCGCGATAGGTGTACACTTGCCGATGGTTACAAAGAGAATGGGGGAGACGAGATGCGCGAGCGATGTAGACTACTGCGATGGAACGTCGCGACCGAGCGGTCAGCCGTTTCTATCCGCGAATTTTGAGCTCGCGGCCCTTCTGGCGCGCCTGAACGACGCCTCGACGCACGAGCTCTTTTTCGCATTCGAGAACGTCTTCGCGAAAATGTGCGCGAAGATCTGGGACGTTGGTCTTTTGAATGTCGTTTCCACGTGTGCCATTGAGCCAATACTGATCACTCACCCAGTGCTTTTTCGACGCTCGCGGGAATCCGCTGTTTAAAACGCTGGTTTTGGCGATTTCACACAAGTCGGCGGCGCTGAGTTTCCAAACTTGCGCGGCGACGGAGTACTCCTCGACCAAAGGCTCTTTGGTCATGTGAATCATGAGTGGATCATCCGTACTGAGTGATACTCGCAAACCTCGAGCAAAGAACACCGGGAACGGGTTCTTATGATAATCGATGAATAGCGAGTTGTTGCTCAAGGGCGACATGTCGAGCGGAATTTGCGTGAGATAGTACAGGTATTGCAGACACGGCGACTTGCGCAGGTTCAAGCCGTGCGCAATATTCTTCGCGAGCATAAATGTAGTGCACAGGTGATCGATGTCTCCCGCCTCACCGGCGTGAGGCCTGAAGGCGATGGTATTCAACCCTTTACTGACGCGCAATGCGTTCAGCGTGTACAGGTTGGCGTACACGTAGTAGGCGTAGTAGGCGTACGCGGGGTTGTGAGACACGTCCCAGTCCACTGGTACACGCATGTGCTTACTTGGTCTGCGCTCAGGTTTCGATTCGTCGTCTACCATGTCCACCCCGATCACCATTTGGAGAAACGTATGCAACTTTGGATGCGACGAAGGGTCTACCGTGACTTCAAACAGAGGCTTGAAAATGTTATCGAGCATCTGCTGGAAGTTTTTCATCGTCCCATTACTGTGGTAGATGTTGTACAATCGCGGTATCTGAATCATCCATACGATATTTTCGCTGAAGACGTTGTTATTCAGCACCCAAGCCGCGAGATTGTCCCATTCGCCGGGTTTACGCCCATAGATGGAGATGCGATACTCCGCCATGGTGTATTTGTTCGCCTCCAAGTCCGAGCATACTTGCTTCGTGAGCTCGGCGAGGAACCGACCACGAATCAAGTTGTCTTGCTTGATGAAAATTTCTCGCAAGCGAGACTGTCCCATGGGGTTGTACTTGAGATTGAACCTATCGAAGCGATGAAACGTATTCTTGTCCGCGTGCATGTCCAATGTATCGACGTTGAGTTCGTATGCCGTCATTCCGATCGATTCGAACACCTCTCGAAGGTTCAAAAACTTGCCGTCCCGATAAATCACAAGTTCGTGAGGCTCTCGTTTAAGCTTGGACTTGATGAAGCGCAACAAGTGCTTTTGGTTCATGCACGCGCTGTGATGCACGTGCGTATCAACCTTTCTGACGTTGTAAAAGTCGCGATGTGGCGCCTTCTTTTGCTCTAAAAACTCTCGATCAGCGTTCAACATGACGTGTAGATTGAACTTTTGCTCCGTCAACAACAGCCTTTTGTGACAAAACGTCTTCGATGGACCGTACGATTGCACCTTTAGTAATGCGTGCAAGTCGTAGAAGAAATCTGTCGCCGTGCCGGGCGGTTTATGCGCCAACTCGAACTCGCCTTGCGCGTTCGGGTGGTACACGTGCATGACTCCATCGATCATTTCGAACGTGTGCTGCGATTTAGGTGGTAGCGGCGGCATTTTATCCACCTTACCGACGATAGGACATGCCCCTTCACTGTCGTCGAATAACCACTTGTCGCGTAAACCGAGCGCGTACTCTAGCATGAGGCACACTTCCTCGCATTCGTCACCCAAGGTTTCCATCATTTCAGTCGCGACTTTTTCGTACTGCATATCTGATTCTCCGGCGTGCGTCACGCGCGGCGACGAAAATAGACCGTTCGCCGCGGCACCACCACTGCCCGATCGTTGGAATAATTCTCGTCCGATGGCGCGGTCCGCCGGTTTCAAACCGATGGGCATGTTACCGTCGGGGGTCGCCGTCCACGGCGTCTTGACGGTCCTAGGCGACGTGACCCCATTCTCATTCGACGCCGAGGGCGTCGGAGTCAGCGTCGCTTTGTCGTGCATTTTCTCCTGAAGCTTTTCCATCGCGCGTTCGAGCTCGACGCTGGCGCTCAACGCTCGCGGCAACGGCGACTCGATCAACCGCTCTATGCTCGAGTCCGGCGCACCGTACGCTCGCCCACGTCGCGCCATGGGTGATTCCACGACGTCTATGTGCGTGCGTTCTTCCTCACCTTCGGTCTCTGTTTCTGTTTCCGGTTCGACTTCCGTCTCCGTTAAACCGTCGTTCGCCGCCCACGCGAGTTGACTCAGCGGCCCGCGTTTCTTCGGAGTGCCGAGACTGACGTCTCGAGATAATCGTCCGTTATGATGACTGCCATCTTCACCGCCGTCCGAAACCGTCTGTCCGAACGCGTTCGCCTTCGTCGGCGTCCCCGGCGTCGACCGGTTCGCCGACGCGTACGCCGGATACTCCTCCACGTCCGCCAAGCTCCCCGAGATCGATCTCGACTGCGACAACCGACTGACACTCGTCGCGTCGCTCTTCTCTCGTCCCGACGGCGACGCCGCGCCGCTGCTTCCGGTTCGTCGCCGTCCCGAGCGCGCGCCTCGTCCCGAGCTCTTGCCAGAGTTTTGTTGCTCGGCCAGCTGCTTCTCGCGTTCTATCGCCTCCAGCGCGGTGAGCAGGCCGATTTGCTGTTCACTAAAGTCTTTCGCCGCGCTCTTCAGCGCGTACGCCGACGCGATGGCGAGCTGCGCGTCGCGTGAGCGTCAACCGTCAGTCCGAGGCGTTGGATTTCAAACAAACTTCAACTCTGCGCGCGGGCGAAGCGATGCGCACCGTCGACGCGAGGGCGGCGACGAGCGTGAACCCCACGAAGAACGCGCGCCCGTCGTCGTCGGCCATGACGATCACCGCGCGCGCGTCGTGGACTGAGGACGGCGACGCGTCGGAGTCTCGGGACGTCTGGCGCCGCCGCCGCCGCCGAACGAACATCCGTGGATGCGACGATGACACGGCGATCGCTCGCCCGCTAAATATGTCGCTACAAACGCTAAACTAACGTCGCTAGGGGATCCGCGCGTCTACGGCGCGGCGTCGAGCGGTGGCGCTCGAGCGAAGACGAGGCTGGCGTTGGTGCCGCCGAAACCAAACGAGTTGCTCATCGCCGCTCGAGCGTCGTCGCGCAGTCGAGCCGCGACGCCACCAGCGCCGACGATTGGGATTCGTAAGTTTGGGTCGACCGTGTCGTATCCGAACGTCGGAGGCACGTCTCCGGTGTGAAGAGCCATGACGGTGTACGCGGCTTCGATGGCGCCCGCGGCGCCGAGCAAATGCCCGGTGGCGCCCTTCGTGGACGTCGTGAGCACGCGCCCAGACTCGATCGCGTCCGCACCGAAGACTGTTTTGAGCGCCATGGCTTCTGCGGCGTCGCCCAAAGGCGTCCCCGTGGCGTGCGCGTTGACGTATCCAACGTCGAGCGGATCGTCGACGCCGGCGTCTCGCATGGCGGCTCGCATCGCGCGCGCCGCGCCTTCGCCATCCGGGCTCGCGCGCGTGACGTGGTGCGCGTCTCCCGACGCGCCGTAGCCGCGTATCTCGGCGTACACCTTATCGACGCCTCGCGCGCGCGCGTGTTCGAGAGTTTCGAGCACTAAAACCCCCGCGCCTTCGCCCATGACGAAGCCGTCGCGCGCGACGTCAAACGGTTTCGCTCTCCCCGTCGCGCTCAGCGCCCTCGCCTTGGCGAACGCCGCCAATGAAACGGCATCTATGCATCCCTCAGCGCCACCGGCGATCATCACGTTCGCATCGCCGCGCTGTAGCGCCCTAAACGCGTCCCCTATGCAGTGCGCCGACGTCGCGCACGCCGTCGCCGCCGCCAAATTCGGCCCTCGAAACCCGTGATCCATCGATATCCTCCCCGCCCCCGCGTTGGCCAAAATCCGCGGCACAAAGTACGGCGATATCCTCCGCAGTTCACCCTTCGCCATCCAACCTCCCGCGCGCGTTAAATCGCTCACGCCTCCCATCCCCGCGCCGAACGACACCCCCACGTCGTCCCTCGGCGCGTCCCTCGCGCTCGTCATCCCCGCGTCCTCGATCGCCTCCTTCGCCGCGCACCGTCCGTACGCCACGAACGACGCCAAACTTCCTCCATCGCTCCACGCGTTCGCGTCGTACCCTTCCCTTCGGTTCACGACGCCCGCGTGCCGCGTTCGCGCCCGCGCGCCGTCGCTCGCCGCGAGCGCGTTCCAGCACTCGCGCGCGAGATCGTCCTCGCGCAGCGCCCGCGTCGCGCCCGCGTTCGCCAGCAGCGCGCGCCAGTTCTCCGCCGTCGTCCGCGCGAGCGGGGTGACGAGTCCGATGCCCGTGACGACGACGCGGCGCGGATAAAGCGCGTCGAGCGGGACACCGCGCGCGTAATGGGACATCGACCGTCGCGCGTCGCCGAGGCGTCGCGAGCCATCGCGCGACGCGCGAAGCGCTTCGAGGACTCGCGTCGACGCGTCGCGACGCGCCGACGCGAGCGCCATCGCGGTGTGCGGCGTCGACGACGCGATGACGTCGACGATGGATGCGACGGCGACGGCGACACGAAGCGACGCGCGGTGCCGACGGCGATGACGCGCGCGCTCGGCGCGACGCGCGCGAGCCGCGGGCGCGTCGCGCGCGTCTCGCGCGTCTCGCGCGACCGGACGACGCGCCGAGCGCGCGGCGCGACGCGCGTCGAAGCCGCGGCGGATAAAGCGCCGTCGGTCGTCGTGCTCGGAGGGTCGGGATTCGTCGGCGCGCGCGTCGTCGAGGCGCTCGCGCGCGCGGGCGCGCGCGTGACGACCATCTCTCGCTCGGGACGCGACGCGACGGGCGCGCGCGAGGCGCGGGCGGTGGATCTGGCGGAGGCGAGCGCGGCGCGCGAGGCGCTGGCGGAGGCGCTGCGAGACGTCGACTGCGTCGTGTCGTGCGTCGGCGTCATCGGCGGCGATGACGAGGCGATGCGGAGAGGGAACGGGGATCATAACGTGCTCGCGATCGAGGCGGCGAAGAAAGCGGGCGTCGGGCGGTTCGTGTACGTGAGCGTGGCGAGCGTCGTGCCGGACGTCGTGGGCAAGACGCCGTTGATGAGGGGGTACTTTGAGGGTAAGCGCGACGCGGAGGCGTGCTTGCGCGAGAATTACGCGGAAGGTGATTACTTCATCGTGAAACCGAGCTTCATTTACGGCGGGGATGCGTTTTCGTTGACGCCGCCGCGAGTGACGAAGACGTACGGCGACGTCTTGGCCAAGGTGCTCGGCAGCGGACCCGTCAAGGCTTTGGCGGCGAAAGCGCCGGGACCGATCGCGTTGACGCTCGCGGAACCGGTGAGCGTGGAAGACGTCGCGGGTGCGTGCGTGGCGGGCGCGATGGGGACGTACAGCGCGTCCAACGTCGTCGACGGGACGGACGACATCAAAAAAGCCGCCGCCGCCGTCGCCGCCGCGTGAGTCGATACGAATGGTTTTGTAACGAAGCGCGCGCGCAATATCATTTCACCGACTGTCGTCCTAAACACAAAAAATACTGTACTCGTTCACTACTTTTTCGTCCCCTTGATCATGCCGTACGTCATCAAACCTGACTCGAACGCGCGAGCCATGCGTTCGAGGGTGACGATTTCGCGCACAACCTTGTACCACTGGCGAGGCCCGGCGAACACCACGGGCCACGGATCCCAAACCCCGACCCAGATCGAGTGACGCCACGACACGAGCGTGTTCTTCACCCAGTTCTCCGATCCCGTGCGCGCCATGGCGCCGGTGCCTCGCAAAAGACGTTCGTATTCCTCGTACGAGATAAAGTACGGGTGCGCCCACTCTTCGTAGAGAAATTGCAAGTTGCTCTTCTCCTTCTCCGTGAACTCCGGCGGCGTCTCGCGCTGACACCACGTCGCGATGACGATTTTACCACCAGGTTTTAACACTCGCACCATCTCCTCGACGTACTTTTTCTTATCCGGCATGTGCTCGCCGCTCTCGCACGCCCACACTAAATCAAACGTGTCGTCCTCGAATTCCATCGCCAGCGCATTCATCACCTGGAACTTCGCGTTCGGCACTCCTTGCTCCGCCGCCAGTTCTGTCGCGCGTTTCACCTGATTCGGCGAGAGCGTAATCCCAGTCACCGACGTGCCTTGACCGAAGCGCTTCGCCAAGTGTCGAGACGTCCCGCCGATGCCGCACCCGACGTCCAGCACCTTTGCCGGCTTATCAGCCTCGCTCCAATCCGCCATCTCGTCCACGAAATCAAATTTGGCTTGAATGAAATCCTTCACCTTGCACCCGAGCAGCGTCCCCGCCCCTTTCGCCAGCTCCTCGTCGCTGTACCATCCCAAGTGTATGTGTTCGCCCCAGTAATATTCCAATATCCCCTCCTCCGTCCACGCGTCGTACTCCGTCCCGACCGTGTTCGCCCCGTCCACGTACGTTCGACTCGGCGTATCGAACACGTACTTTATCCCGCGTCCGACCGCGAGCGCCCCGAGCGCGATCGCCGCGTTCTCCGTCGTCGCCCAGCTCGGCGTTCGCGGCGTCGCGTTCGCGCTCGCGCCCTCGCTCGCGCGTCGCGCGCTCGTCCGCGTCTTCGCCGACGCGACGTCGCCGACCACCGCACCGCGCGCGTTTGAGCGCGGTCGCGCGCTGAGCTCTTCGATGGACAGCGCGCGCGGCGCGGGCGGCGTCTCGGCGACGGCGCGCGGATGACGTCCTCGATGACGTCGCGGCGTCGCGCGCGCGCGCGCCAGGGGCGCGCGCGCGCGCTCGGGGGCGAGGCGCGCGCTGCCGAACATCGTCGCGATTCGCGAGCGCGCGCGCGAGGCGCGGTGCGACGCGTGCGAGGCGCGGTGTGACGCGGACGCGAGTGGATAGAGTGCGTCCAAATGCGTTGCAAGGGACGCGACGAGACGCGACGGCGAAGAAACGCTCACTTTTGGCCGAACAAAGACTTGAACGCCTTGATGGCGTTGGCGTTGATGAGCGGCTCGTCGAACTTGTCCATGAGCTCGGTGAATTCGGGCTGCTTTTGCACGAATTCCAAGCTCGGGTCGGTGCGAATCTTGCGGTAGTCGATCCAACCCGCGGACATGCATCGCTTGAGCGCGAGCAAGGATTCATCCGCCTTGCCGAGCTTGGAGAAGCAGCACGCGATGTTGTACTGAGCGACCTTGTAGATCTCCGTCGTCTTGGAAAAATCGTCACCCATGTAGTTCTTCGGTTCCAACGCCGCGACTTCCTCAAAGACGATTAACGCGTTGTCGAAATCCTTGCCGTTGTAAAGCTCGATGGCTTCGTCGAACATGTCTAATCTCTGGTTCTCCAACTCGCGCTTTTTGGAGTAGTTGTTCATTTGTTGTTCCTTCGTCCCGGCGCCGTAGTTACCACCCGCGCGTTCGCTCTTGAACGCCGAGCTCTTTTCGGTTTGTTGAAGCGCCGACAAGTCGCCGTCCATGTCCGTCATCTTCAAGTAGATGTCGCCGTTTCTATTCTTAATCGCGTACATCACCTGTCCGTACGACTCAGCGCCCCAGATCTCATCCCCGAACGACGCGCTCACGGCTTCAATCTTATCGCCGACCTGGAATCGGTCGTAGATCGGGTCCGTGGGGACGAAGACGACGTACGCGCCGCCGTCGTTGCCTCGGTTAAACTTCAGCTCGATCGGCTTCGGGAGCGTCGCTGTGTGGAAAGGAAACGCGCGTTTCATCGTCAGTCATCGCGCGCGAACGAACACACGAAAGTGGCTCTGGGCGTACCTTCGTACGTGTCTCCCTTGGCCGCGCGCACGACGGAGAACCGGCGCGCGATGTGCGAGTGACGTCGATCCTTGGTGAAAGTGGATAACGACGCCGTGTTGAGCGCCGCGGCGCGCTGGGCGTGCAGAGCGGACATAAATGCGTGCGTGTGCGTACGCGCGGGGCTCGTTCGCGCGGAATAGGCGCGCGCGGTGACGACGGAGCGTCGAGAACTGTGGAACGAGGCGCTACGGCGACGAGATAAAGCGCGAGCGGCGGCTGAGAAGCGAGGGATGACTTTCGCGCGTTGTGTGCGTTACAACGAACGACGAGCGATGGTGGCCTAGGTGTGAGGAAAAAGTAACGTCGTGTGGTCAGCGTCTCGAATGCGAGCAAACGCGAGATTGGATTTAGTCCGTAATTTAGTGACGTTCGCGCCGTAAGGATGCGCGCTCGTCGTGGAGTCATTGGACCACAAACCGGTTGTCTGGCCGGCGTCCCGCGAGCGGGACAAGATTGATGTGCGCGACGGAAGTAAAAAGATCATCTCCACCGTTAAGTAAGGAGCGCCTTAGGCAAAGTCGCGGGAGGTTTTGTCGAAAAAGCGTCCTCGGTTGGACTCGGACGTTTGGCCGTCGGAACGATTCGGCGGCGGCGGTGCGGTGTACAAAGCCTCGGGAAGTTTGAAGCAATGTAATTAGTGTTCATTCACGACGTCTTAAGAAACGAGTTGTTCGTCATCGACTTCGTACGCCACACCTCGCACACCCGGTATCGTTCGTTCAATCAAACATTCGTCCGCAGGAAGAAAATCTCGCGACGAACCAAAGCTCATTACTTCTTAGAGGTTGATTAAGCCTCACGGTGAAATCAGCATCGGTTTTTGGAATCACGGCAAAGCGTTCATCGCGAGCGAGAAAACGTAAGCAATCGTCGAGAGATGTCGCGCTGACGATTGAGCAGGCGACTGTGGATAGCAGCCACCTACTCACCCATGTCAACGCTGTCGGCTGTACCTTAGAACGACGGGAGAGCAGCACATGCGGCCGAAGCCTGATCAGCCCTCTGCTTTGTCAAGGAAACGAGGACGAGCAAACCGAATCGATAGAACGCGCCGTGACACGTACCTGGCGTTCACGACCCTCAATGGTAGTTTTTGCCATGCCTGCGAATGAAAGAAAAGAGGCGTAAAGGTGAGTCTTGCGCGCGTCGTCGAACGAATGTGGTGGAACTACGGAGGAATTTCGACGACTTGTAAACGCCAAAGCTCCACGGAGAGCCCATCCCCTTTTAATCTCGCCTTCGCTCAAAACTGACACGCGGAATTGAATCGCGGGGGTTCTAATTCCTCGATTCTCTGCGGGCAGCTCTGCAGCGAAGGCTTTCGCCGACGAAAAATACGTCGCGTCGTTCGTCGTCCCGTCCCCGAGCGAGCACCCGTTCACGACTCCCACGGCGCGATCGCCTCAGTCGAAAGATGGTGAATTATGTTTTGATTCTTCACGGTGTTCAGCCAGTATGGACACGTTTACATCCCAGACGTCGGCCGCTTCGATCCCGGGCGTTGCTCTCGCGCGAAGGCCGCCGACGACGCCGACGACGACGCGCCAAATGTGAAATCGAATAAGGGCGCGCGTCGAGTCGATTCCCCCGACGCGCGCGTGACAATGATCGACCTCTCTATTCACTCTCGGGCGCGTTAGGTTTCCCTTCGGACGCGCGGCATGGCGGTTATCAGCCGCCCCGCGACCCGTACACACAAACGCCCGCGCGCGCGAGAAAAACAACCGAAACAACCTACACCAACAATCCCTCTCCACCGCGTCTCGGCCGATATGCTCAATTGACGTCACGACGACGCGCGCGGTTTTATTCCGGGTAACTAATCCGGCCGCGCGCGCGTCTCAGTAGCCAAGCGTAAAAGTTTTCGTCATCGACGTTCGGGCGATTGATGTTCGCGTGGCGTGATTCTTCGCGTCGAGGTCTCGCGCGTCGTCGTCGACGCGCGTCGCGTCGCCGTCGCGCGCGTCGCGTTCGCGCGCGTCGTCGCGCGCATCGCGTCGTCGTCGCGCGCACCTCGCGTCGCGTCTCGCGCGTCGTCGCGCGCGCGAAGTGCGGCGCGCGCGCGCGCCGGCGGCGGCCCAATAAACCACGCACAATACGACACCACGGGCGATTTTCGCTCGAAAATGCCGCGCGCGATAAATCGAGGGTTTTGCGCGAGGTGTCGCGCCCCGGCGAGGCGGCGATCGCGCGTCGTCGATCCGCCTTTTAGCGACGCGCGACCGTCCGTCGACACCATGGGGGTGCGTCTCGCGACGCTCGACGCTCGACGCGATGCGCTCGACGCGCGCTCGACGCGCGCCGCGGATCTCGCGTCGCGCGCGCGACGCGCGACGACGACGACGACGCGACGCGAACGCGACGCTAGGGCTTTGAGCCCTCGCGCGCGCCGTCGCGGAAGACGACGATGCGCGAGCGCGCGTCGACGACCGCCGACGCGCGAGACGAGTGAAAACGTAGAAGAAATACTGACGAATCGCGCGCGAGTCGTTCGCTCGATAGGCTTACAAGTATGTGGAAGAACTTTGGAAGAAGAAGCAATCCGATGTGATGCGCTTCTTGCAGCGGATTCGCGTGTGGGAGTACCGGCAGTTGCCGTCCATCTGCCGCGTGACGCGACCGACGCGACCGGATAAGGCTCGACGACTTGGATACAAGGCCAAGCAAGGTTTCTGCATCTACCGCGCGCGCGTGCGCCGCGGTGGACGCAAACGACCGGTGGCGAAGGGTCAGGTGTACGGGAAGCCGGTGCACTGCGGTATCACGAAGTTGAAGTTTGCGCGCAACTTGCGATCGGTCGCGGAGGAACGCGCGGCGCGACGATGCGGCGCTTTGCGAGTGTTGAACTCGTACTGGTTGAACCAAGACTCGGTGTACAAGTACTATGAGGTGATCATGGTGGACCCGATGCACAAGTGCGTGCGCAACGACCCGCGCATCAACTGGATCTGCAACCCGACGCACAAGCACCGCGAAATGCGCGGTCTCACGTCCGCGGGGCGCAAGTACCGTGGCTTGCACGGCAAGGGTCACAACTTCACCAAGTCTCGTCCGTCCAAGCGGGCCACCTGGAGAAACAACAACCGCTTGTCCTACCGTCGCTACCGTTAGAAGAGGGTTTCGAAGAAAAGTTAGTCGAGCACCACTTTTTAGCATATTTGCTTGCTTGCGAATTTGTAATTACATCTTGGCGAGTGAACTTCCTTTAAGTAGTCTTGAACTCTCGCGAATCGTACAGAGGGATTATAGTGGCGGCGATAAAGCTCGCTCGCGACGGCGCGACGTCGGAGGGCTTACACTTTCTTGGCTCGAATCGCGGCTTGCGCCGCGGCGAGACGTGCGATGGGCACGCGGAACGGCGAACACGAGACGTAGTCGAGACCGCTCTTCGCGAAGAACTCGACAGAGATCGGTTCGCCACCGTGCTCACCGCAAATCCCAACCTTCAAGTCGGGGCGCGTGGAGCGACCGCGCTCAACGGACATTTGGACGAGTTGCCCGACGCCGTCGACGTCGATGACTTGGAAAGGATCGTGCTTCAGCACACCTTTTTCGAGGTACGTGGGCAGGAACTTACCCACGTCATCGCGAGAGTAACCGAACGTCATTTGCGTCAAGTCATTCGTACCGAACGAGAAGAACTCGGCGTGTTTGGCGATTTCATTCGACAACAGCGCCGCGCGAGGAATCTCGATCATGGTACCCACGCGGTATTCCACAGAGTCCCCACGCTCGCCGAAGACGACGTCCGCGGTTTGACGAATCAACGCCACTTGATCTTCGAGTTCGGCGACGGTGCCGACGAGCGGGACCATGATGTCGGGAATCGGCGACGCGCCCTCGGCTTTGGCTTCGCACGCGGCTTCGAGAATGGCGCGAACTTGCATTCGCGCGATTTCTGGATACGTGATGGCCAATCGGCAGCCGCGGAAACCCAACATCGGGTTCACTTCGACGAGCTTTTCGATGCGCTCGACGATGTCTTCTTCAGTCTCGCCAGTGTCCTCGCTGAGAAGTTGAACGACGTCGTCCAACTCGCCGTCGGGCAAGAACTCGTGAAGCGGAGGATCGAGAAGGCGAATGGTCACCGGCAAACCGCTCATGGCGTGGAAGATGCCCTTGAAATCATCTCGCTGGAACGGCAACAGCGCATCGAGCGCGGCTTCGCGGGAGGGCGTGTCCTTGGCCATGATCATCCGACGCACGGTTCGAATGCGCTCGCCGCTGCCAAAGAACATGTGCTCAGTGCGCACGAGACCGATGCCTTCGGCACCGTTGGCGCGCGCCGCGGCGGCATCTTCGGGCGTATCGGCGTTTGTCAGCACCTTCATGTCACGGAATTCGTCGACCCAAGACATGAACGTGCCCAAATCTTCGCTCACAGTCGGTGGCATGAGATCGGCGCGACCGCGAATGATTTCGCCCGTGGTACCGTTCAAGCTCAACCAGTCGTTTTCATGAAGCGTGACGCCACCCAAAGTGAACGTGCGCGCGTGCTCGTCGATGGACAACTCGCCGCAGCCAGAGACGCACGTCTTACCCCAGCCGCGAGCGACGACGGCGGCGTGCGACGTCATGCCGCCGCGCGCGGTCAAGATGCCCTCGGCGGCGTCCATGCCGCCGACGTCCTCGGGCGAGGTTTCGACGCGAACCAAGATGACCTTGCGACCTTCGGCTTTCGCGGCTTCGGCGTCTTCGGTGCTGAAGACGATTTGTCCGACGGCGGCGCCCGGTGACGCGGGCAAGCCGGTGCCGATGACGTCGGCCTTGTACGCGCCCTCGTCTTTAAACTGCGGATGAAGCAGTTGATCGACGTGCGTGGGTTCGACCATTTGCACGGCTTCTTCCTTGGTCACCAAGCCTTCCTTCACGAAGTCGACCGCCATTTTCACCGCGCCCGCGCCCGTGCGCTTGCCCGAGCGACATTGAAGCATGAAGAGTTGGCCGTCCTCGACGGTGAATTCGATGTCTTGCATGTCTTTGAAGTGCAATTCCAAGAGTTCCGTGTTCTTCACCAACTGCTCGTACGCCGCGGGCAACGCGTCCTTCATGGTTGAGATATCGCTCGGCGTGCGAATGCCCGCGACGACGTCCTCGCCTTGAGCGTTGACCAAGTACTCGCCGTAGAGCTTATTCTCGCCCGTGCTCGGATTTCTCGTGAACAACACCCCCGTTCCGGAAGTCTCGCCCATGTTCCCGAACACCATGGCTTGAATGTTCACAGCCGTGCCTCGCAAACCGGTGATCTTGTTGATGGCCATGTACTTCTTCGCCCGGTCGCTGTTCCACGAGTCGAAGACGGCGTACGTGGCGAGACGCAACTGCTCGAGCGGATCTTGCGGAAACGACACGTTTTCCGAGGCGTACACCCCCTTGTAGATCTCAACCAAGTCGCGCAAGTTTTGCTCGTTCAGTCCTTCGTCCGAATCCACCCCGACGTCGCGCTTCAGCGTCTCCAGCGCGTGTTCAAACTTGCCGTGATCGATCCCCATGACGACGTTGCCGTACATGTCGAGAAATCGGCGATACGAGTCAAACGCGAAGCGTCCACCGGCGCGTCGAGCCAACCCCTCGACCACGGAATCGTTCAACCCAAGATTCAGCACCGTGTCCATCATCCCCGGCATCGACACCGCCGCGCCGCTCCTCACGGACACCAACAGCGGATTTTCCGCGTCCCCCAGCGCCCTTCCCAGCGCCGCCTCCACGTGCGCCAGCCCCGCGACCATCTCCTCCCACGCCCCCTCCGGCAGCGCCCCACCGCACGCGTGAAAGTCCGCGCACGTCTCCGTGTCCACGGTAAATCCCGGCGGCACGCTCAGCCCGACGCGCGACATCTCCGCCAGATTCGCCCCCTTCCCTCCCAGGCGCGCCTTCGCGTCGCGCGCGCCCTCCGCCCGCCCCCCACCGAATCGAAACACCCGTCCGAGCCCCCCGGGTGTCGCGCGCGCGATCGCGCGTTCGCTCGCGTCCGTCGCCTCGTTCCCATTCGCGTCCGTCACCGACG
>Ga0181597_10003289_pt1 | contig 16940 bp, 14 predicted proteins | sample 041ome_5_FD_148647 | JGI IMG/M metagenome (GOLD analysis project Ga0181597, IMG submission 148647) | Coastal salt marsh microbial communities from the Groves Creek Marsh, Skidaway Island, Georgia - 041403US metaG (spades assembly) | ecosystem: Environmental > Aquatic > Marine > Intertidal zone... | reverse complement strand
TTCTTCGCCGGATGGTTCTTGGACTTCTTCTTCACTGGACGGTTCCTGGACTTCTTCTTCACTGGATGGTTCCTGGACTTCTTCTTCACCGGATGGTTCCTGGACTTCTTCTTCACTGGATGGTTCTTGTGCTTCTTCTTGTATAGGTTCAGATTCACTATCATTTGTTGATATACCTTTTACCGAAGAATCCAATAATGTAACATATGCTAATACAAGGCTACTAACACCTATCATACCATAAGCAATGATAGGAATTTTAGGTTTATTAAAATCCATTATAATAAAGTATTAATGATATATTTTATTATAAGATAATAAGTTGGTATCAAAATACAAAATTCCAGTCATTATGTAAGCAAGCATTATACAACGGCGGAATGGGTGTAAATAATACAGCTTTATTTTCATTATAGATATATAATTTCGTATGTATGGAAATATCTTCACGGGTCAATATATCTAAAATACTTTTTTTATGCATATATGATTGTATATTTAATAGTGTGTAATTATCTTCTTCTACATCTGTATTAGGTTTAACACGCTCATCTATACCTGTATTATATATATCATCAATGGAACCAAATTGTATAGGTAATATACGTTGTGTAAATATAATAATAAATAAAAGATACAATAAAGAATACATCACGGGCGTATATTACCATATAAATATATCTTTCTATATAATATAATGTTAGCAAGTTTGAATAATGAAAAATTAAAACAGACGTTTATAGAGAATATGTTGAATAAAGACTTTGTCATCGATGAAGCAAAATGGACATCAACGTCTGTTAAAGAAGACGAAAAAAGTGTAATAGAAGAAGACGATGAAACACGTGGAAAATATAGTGCAAATGAAAATGAATATATCCATATATTTGAAAATGAATTAAATTATGATTTATCAACGTTAATAGAAAGTAACAGTTCTGATGAATATAATATTGAATTTATATTAATGTATATGAATGACGATTTAAAAATTCCGTTTTTCCAGTATTTTTTCGAGAAAGTTGGAAGTGAAATGGTGTTACCCAAAGTAATAATAAATAAGTCAAAAATAATGAAAACATCGAAAAAATATAACGATGATTCAGAATACGATTCCAAACATTATTTGTTTATAGATCATTTATTCAAAATATTAAAGACAAATTATAATATTGAGAATAAGAATGTGAACTACAAAGGATATATGGTATATAAAACACACATATATGTTGTATGTCATATTACACATACGTTATTTGATTATGGATATATGGCAATATATGACGAACTGGTAGGCGGAAAAGAAATACAACAAACACCTGTGAATGAAGATAATATGTCGTTTTTCAAAGAACATATAAACATCCAACAATTAACCGATAAAAGTGGAAATATGATTGATGTACCGATTCATGGATATTTATGCAATTATGAAAATGATGCTTTGAAGAATGTGGAAGTAAATGATATGTTTGAAGATATGATTAACCATAATATATTTGGAATGAATTACATATTCAGTGAATTCTTATTGGATGAAGATAATGACAGTGAAAAAGTATACAAGAAATATGCGATTTTTATAAATGATGTGTTATTTAAATCCGAAGACTTAACGAAATTACAAATGAACGGTGGTGGTGTGAGAAATGACGATTCAAATGAATACGACGAATATAGTTCAATATATTATCATGATGGAATATCCCGCACATTTATTATGGTAAAAAATTTCGAACAATTTTGTATCATAGAATAAAGGTATTATGCTTCTGGTGAGGAGGAATTGTATTCACGTAAGTAATTTTCAAGATTGTCTGTTGAAACAAGCTCATTCATATATGTTTTGAAATATGTACGAATTTCATCGGTAATTGGATGACGTCCATACAATTTGATAAATGATTTAACATATTCGTCTATGGTTTGTTTACATTGTTTGTATTTATTTGCGGCTTCAGATACAGATTGTCTGAAATTTTTGCGCGCGTGTTCTTTTTTCATACCCGCTTCAAGAAGTTCATGTTCTTTATCTCGTAGTGTGTATTCTAATTCTTTTAATTGCTCTTGTTTATCCATTATTGATAATTCTGGATTTTCGTCAACACTCACTAAGCTAATATACCAAGGATGGCGTGATTTATCTGCTGTCACAATAATATTACAAATATCGGGCTTCTTCAAAGCGTCATATCTATCACGTTGTTCGGTGTTTTCTTTGCCTTTGAATGTAGAAATAAAACGATCGATTATTTTTTGATCGATAGATGGACTAGTTTCCATTAATCTATCAAATTCTTGGCGATTATATTTCAAAAAACTACCTGCGTCACTTCGTTCATCGGGAGACTTTGATAGTTCAATACGGATATTGCGTGCGTATTTGTCCCATGCAATATACATCACACGGTGAGATTCATTCAATTCGGAAATTTTCAAATATTGTTGGATAGTGGTTAGAATACCAATAAATATATTTAAAGAACCAATTACCAATGGTGCTGCTGGTTGATAACGAACGGGTAAGTTTTTCTGAGCGAATGAAGCGGTACCACTAATTGTAGATAATACAATAGCAGGGATAGTAAACCAAGCGTGCATTTTTGAATATAAAATATGCGATTCACGATGCAGCCATTTATAGCATTGTGCGGCATCACACCACTGAACGAGTATTTCTTCATTCTCTGGGGACCATTCAATCTTTTTCTTCGCTTCTTGAGGTGTGCTAGATTCCGCCGCGGTACTAGATACCTCTTCATTATTATTCTTGTCTTCACAACTCATTATTATACTATATTACAATAAAATATAATAGTGTTTATCTTTATTATTTTTAACCTGTCATAAACATTTTATTCGGTCTTTTTACTACTTTTGGAGATTCGGATGATGAAGAACCAGAACCTTTACTTGCAATAGACGAAGAAGTGGATTCACTTGATGTAGAGCGTGGAGTGCTAGGAACATCTGTTTGTAGGGCACTTTCACTAGAAATCTCATTTTTCAATGTATTTTCTAAATCATTTATGGTTTCTTCAGAAGATTTGGGGTCTTCTAGTTGAGAACCTTTATTCATTTCTTCCAATCCTTCTGTCATGCTTTCGATGCTTTCGTGTGTTGTTAACAATTTAGAATCGTTGTCTGAGTTCAATATTGGACTTTCATTAATATCATTTATAGAAAAATTAACATTTGATTTGATATTGCTTTCCACTTCGGTATAAAAGTTCTCAATCTTAGCATACATACGCTTCAAATATTTTCCTTGGGAAATATGGAAAAATGCCATATAATTCGTATATAAGACAACTTGTTCTTTCAAAATACTATTTTCATATTGAAGTGTATTAATAAAGTTAGAAATAGAGAACCCTATTTTATGGGTATCATTATAATGTGTGATAGAGTTATGACGTGTCGAATATTGTTCGTATAAGATTGTAATAATATGAAGAATATTGTTATGTATGTCTTTGATATCTTCAATACGGTATTCGAGAAAAGGTTCTAAATCCTTATATTGAATATATTGTCGTAATTCATAATTATCATTTTCGTCGAAGTTGTGTTTTTTGCAGCTCTCAATCATCATGTTATACAATTTGTAATAGTCACAATACATACGATTATTGATGAATGATAACGTTTTTTCTAAATTATCATATTCAAGTTGGAATGACTTGTATTGAAAATAGAAAGAATCTAAACAGAATAAGAAAACCTTTTTGCTGTTATTTTCGATGAGTTTAAAGTAAGCATCGCGAAGACGATTGAGTTTTTGATGTGCGTGTAATTTTATCTTGTTAATTTCATCTACGGTATGCATTATGTTTTGAAAACTCGTTTTTAATTTATTTATTTCAAAAGCATGGGTTGATTTGATAGATGGTTCCATTATATTATATATGTATGTTATAATTTATTTTAATAGTTTAACAATATGAAAAAATAATATATATATGTTAATATACAATCATGGCAACAAATGATAACAAAGACACAACAAAGTCGTTAATACGTATTTCAAATGATTTGATTGGTGATTTATTAACAAGTTTTCCTGAGTGCTCTAATGAATTGACAAATATGAAAACACAGTTAGAAGAACCATTATATGTAGATCACTGTAAGAAAATTTATCCCCAACGTTTTTTTGACATTCTCTATCATAATGATGACATTTTTGACGATGATGAGATTGACACGTGTTTTATGCCAAATATTGATTTTAAAATGTTTTTCAAAGCTGATGGTGTGAGTGAAAAAACTCGCGATGTATTGTGGCAATATTTACAACTCATATTGTTTACAATCATCGGGGACGTCAAAAATGCGAAAGATTTTGGGGATACTGCGAATCTATTCAGTGGCATAGACGAAGGTGAATTACAAGATAAAATGAAAGAAGCATTTGAAAATATGGGAAGTGTTCTTGATAATATGACAAATAAGAGTGATGATGAAAAAACAGATGAACCAGTCGAAGGCGAAGAAACGTCCCAAGAAGGACAGCAACAAGGTGGTATTCCCAAATTTGAAAATATAAAAGAACATCTACAATCGTTATTTGAAGGAAAGATTGGTTCTCTAGCCAAAGAATTAGCCGAAGAAGTAGGGGATGACTTCAAGGATTTATTAGGTGATGAAAAGGCACAATCGAATCCCAAGGATATTTTTAAAAAGCTTATTCGTAATCCCAAGAAGATTACCGATTTAATGAAAAAAGTAAGCACAAAGTTAGAAGATAAGATGAAATCAGGGAATATTTCAAAGGAAGAACTGATGAAGGAAGCAGGTGATATTATGAAAAAAATGAAAGATATGGGAGGTGGAAAGGAATTTGGAGATATGATGAAAAATATGGCAAAGACGATGGGTGGCAAGAATGCACGTGTGAATATGGGTTTGTTTAACCAAATGGCAAAAGAAAACGATAATCGTGAACGATTACTACGAAAATTGGAAGAGAGACGTCAAGCGAAAATCGTAGAAGAAAATAATAAAAAGAAGTTTGTTATTGAAGGGGATGAAGTGCAGCAAAAAACAGCGATTGACCCAAAATTAATGGAAGAAATTGAGAATATGACTTTGGATAATGAAAAACAGAGCAAACCTAAGAGTTCTTCAAAGAAGAAGAAAAATAAGAAGAAGGGTAAAAAGTAAAATGTAGAGTAAATATATATGAATCCATTTAGATTTATCAAACTTCACATCTTTTTGTTAGCATTTGTATTCGGCTTATTTGCTGTATATGTAATAATGCCTGAAGAAAAGAAGATATATGTATATCCTACCCCAGAAAACGTAAATGATATTCAATATAAGGACAATGCGGATAACTGTTTTGATATTACACAAGAAGAAGTAAATTGTAGAGATTATGACAGTGTTGAAAAAATACCCATGCAATAAGTTATAATTTATATCTATTAATATATATTATGAATGCAATGGATAGATTTACAAAAACAGAACCAGGGAAGATAATGTTATCTGTTATACTTGGTTTAGGATTAGCTACTTTGTTTAGAAAGGTATGTAACGATAAAAAATGTATTATATTCAAAGGTCCTGTATTATCTGATTTTGAAGATAAAGTATATCAACACGGAGATAAATGTTATAAATACGGAATAAATCCAAACAAATGTAATAGTAACAAAAAGGAAATTATGTTAGAATAAATGCGTTTTAGAATAAACATTATATTTATATTCATACATATATAATGAATAATACAACAAATATTTCTGATTTACCGATTGGAAATGGGGAACCGAACATACAAAATACATTAACCCAAAAACAAATGAATAGCGAAAATTATAAACCGATCAATATTCATCCTAATCCATATGGTATTTCCGAGCAAAATCCTATTATCCAAAATCCCCAACAGTCTTATCAACACGAAGAACCAAAGGAACTACAACTTCCCGAAAATTATCGCGATATGGTAATGCAGCAAAGTATGGGGAATGATTTACCTTCACGAGATATTCCAATAGATAACAGTCAATATATGAATGATGAAGAAATACAGCAAAATTTTGTTCCGAAAAAAGAAAAACACGTTGATTTTCTATTAGATTACGAGCACGAGCTGGAAAAGCAAACAAAGAAGGACCAAGAACATCATAGAAAAAAAATGTTAGAAACCATTTATGATGAAATTCAACTTGCTTTATTTGTATCATTACTATTTTTCATATTTCAGACATCGCTGTTTCGTAAACTCCTATGGAACAAATTTATGTTTTTACCTATTATTAATAACGAAGGGAATTTGAACTTATATGGAATTATGTTTAAAAGCTTCTTGTTTGGTTCGTTCTTTTATGTTAGTCAAAAATTTGCCACATTCCTTACTGAACTATAAAATATAAACGAGTTAGATTGTTATGTATACAATACATAATTTAGTTATATATTGTAAGTTTAATCTAATATAGATACACATCATCTTTTTTGTTGAAAGCAACCTTTCTTGTTTTGGATTGCGATTTGCTCTTATTCTTTATTGTTTTGGGTGTTTTCACTAATATATCGGATGGATTGTATTTCAAGAACCATTCTTTGTATTCAGTTGTATTTTTACTATTTTTTAGTTTCTTATATTGTTCGGCCTTTTCTTGACGAATTTCTTCAATCGTTTTTTGTTTTCCAAAGCATGATATGGAAAACCGTTTCAATAACCCTTTATTAGATAGTCGATTATGCGCTTCCACATCAAATAGATATTTCGCCATACACAATAAACGCTCTTTTGTATAGTGATGTGATTTTACATACAAGAAAGCAAGATAGAATGTCAATATAGTATCGATTGTGGCTATGTAAACTTTTTTACCGTGGACGTTAATTTTATTGTAGCTATGGCACGCAATAGGTTTATAAATATATAAAATAGATGTGCCGTGAACCTTGAACTCAATATATTCCGGAATGATCTCGTCAATACCTTTATGAGAGATCAACTCTACATCAGTGATGTTATGCTTCTTTAACGTTTCTTTAACTATATTTGCTGTAATTTCAGGATCTTCGGATAATATATCAAAATCGGGGACTTTCTTTGTGATACTTAAATCACCAATCATATATTTTGAGAATAAAGACGCAGCATAACCACCAAAGAAAACAACATTCTGTTTTACTAATGTTTCCCATAGTATATCAAAAACACTTTCGTTGGAATTTGTATTCTCTCGTAAAGAAGGCATCTTACGTTGAAACTCAATCGTCTTGCAAGATACACCAGGTTTCATCGGATAATATTTATTTAATAATACTAATCGTTTCAAAACCTTTTCCCATCGCGATACATCGCCGCGGGGACGCGACAATTCTAAATACATATTCATTCTCAAAAAATCGGGCGGACTATATTTAATACCTTGGATAGTAATAGCATCTTTTGATATCGTCTCAAAAATGTTTTTATGTAACTGTGTAATATCCGCAATGGGAATGAAATTCACAAATACTTTGAATGTACCTTTATGGACCCCAGCCTTTGCTTCAACATCAGTATATCCTGCTTTATAATATATGTTAGATAATTCAATAGCATGCTTCAAAGCATTTGGACTATAGAAATCATAATCTGGGATTTCAAGTTCTCTATCATAGAACTGTGCTTCTTTTGGTAAAATATTATTAATAGCAGTTCCACCATAACAAATGAGTTTTTTCTTCTTCAAAAAACTCTCCAATACTTTGAGAATGTTAGTAATATCCTCGTTGTTTGCTAATTTCCGTTTAGACACCTTTTCTGTAATATCTACTGCTTGACGCAATATTGTAAGTTCACATTCCTCAAAAGTCATATCATTAGTACATAATTCATTATTGTATTTGTTTTGAACTTTGGTAAGGTCTTTTTTATTGGAAATATTATATGTATATGTTTTGGTAGGTTCATCATTAGCAGAATCCATTATAAATATATATATTACTACTTATATATTTATTCTTGAAGGCGTTTGATAAACGGTATTGCTATATTGAATGGAATGATTGCGGATTTAAATTCCTTGAAGAATTTCTCACATTCGTTGAGATGATAATCGCGGTTATAATAACGATAAAATAACATTTGGATGCCGTGGTCTTGAATAGATTTAATTAATGAAATATGATTCACAAAATCGTTTGTAAATAAACCACCAACCTTACCGTTATTATTATAATATTCGGGAACTGCTAATGATATTTTACGAAGAGAAACATAGTCGTTTGAATCAATCTGAACGTCTTTTTCTTCTAAATCCATAATACTATACTTGGATAATAACGAACCTGCTTCTAGATTCACTTGTTTTGATAAATCATAACATATTTCCATTGGATCACATTGTATTTTGCTTTGATAATTATGATGAATTGAATTGTCGAAAATCAATACAATTTTATCCATTATATCTTTGAGAGTGGTTTTGTCTGTTATTTTCTCGTCATATAATTTTGAACTCAACGCATAATCTACTGATTTTGAAACAGCTGTTAATGCTTCTGGTAATTCTTCGTCATTACATTTTAAACGAATATGGATAAATAGTGGGTCTTTTGAATTTGGTGATGGATGTGTGAATCCGAATGTAGAAGCGGTCATCAAGATGTCATCCAATAACACTTTATTCTCGGTGTCGTAGGTTTTATATGTATTATCTGTGGTATATGTCACATATGGAAGACCATTTATCATTAATACTTCGAAATCTAGACCACGGCATCCGCGACTCAATACATATTTAACCATATCTTTACTGACATATTTACCACTAATTGCGCTATTATAACTGGACTTTACAATATATTCTTTTAAAGGTAAAAACGTTTCTCCGTTATAATGTGTAATCCCTGAACTTTCGGAAGAATATGAGACGGAACGGACTTCGCTATTTTTTGTATCAAATAACCCTTCCTTTACAGAAATATAATTACAATATAAGCTTGATAATGATAAATATAATATGAATACTATAATCAATAATAACAACACATTAATAAAAGGCATAGTCTATATTTATTATATAAAGATATAATATATTTTCTATATAATAAAATGGCAGGTGGATTACTAAATTTAAAATCGCAAGGACAAGATAATGTGATACTAAACGGGAATCCAAGTAAAACATTCTTTAAAGTTGCTTACAGTAAATATACGAATTTTGGTATGCAAAAATTTCGCATTGATTACGATGGATTACGAGAACTTCGTCCAAGCGAGGAATCTAAATTCACATTCAAGTTTCCCAGATATGCGGAATTATTGATGGATACATATTTGGTAGTGACATTGCCTAATATATGGAGTCCCATACATCATCCAATTCCAAAAACATCACAAACAGAAGGTACAGCTAAACATACAAATGGACGTTGGGCGCCGTATGATTTCAGATGGATTGAAAATATCGGTACACATATGATTAAAGAAGTTGTGTTAACATCTGGCTCAACCACAATACAGCGATATACAGGTGAATATTTAGCTGCCATGGTAGAAAGGGATTTCACAAGCGAAAAGAAGAATTTATTCCATCGAATGACTGGCAATATACCAGAAATCAACGATCCAGCAAATGTGAATGGACGACATAATACTTACCCGTCTGCGTTTTATACACCATCGGCAACAGGTTCTGAACCCAGTATACGAGGAAGGAATTTATATATTCCGATTAATACGTGGTTCACAATGGATAATCGCACACCATTTCCATTGATATCATTACAATATAATCAATTAGAAATTACGGTGACCTTACGTCCGATCCAAGATTTATTCCAAGTTCGTGATGTATATGATAATGTATATAACCGTCCATATGTTAGACCTGATTTCAATGAAGATCGATTTCATATGTATCGGTTTCTACAAACCCCACCTAACATATTTTTAGATTCTCAATATTATGGAAATCAAGTAAATACGTGGAATGCAGACGTCCATTTAATATCAACCTATTGTTTTCTTTCTACTGATGAGGCACGTAAATTTGCGATGGAAGACCAAATATATTTATTTAAAAGTGTTTACGAACATAGATTTGAAAATGTAACTGGATCTAAAAAGATTAAGTTGATGAGTAATGGAATGGTATCATCGTGGATGTGGTATTTACAACGAAATGATGTAAATTTGCGTAATGAATGGTCGAATTATACTAACTGGCCGTATAGAACACAACCAGAAGATATAGAATTATCACCTCGGAATGTAAGCACATATCTATCGGGTCTAGGATTTTCTCAAGACACTATACCCAATAATTACGGACCGTTTATTGACCCTCATGATGGACGCAATACAGGTATCTATATCACAGGTGATTTCAAACCTATTAATCGCAAGGAAATTCTGGAAACGATGGGTATTGTATTAGACGGGGATTATCGCGAAAATATTCTTACACGAGGCGTTTTTGATTATATTGAAAAGTATACGCGCACAAATGGTTCAGCAAACAACGGTATATATTGTTATAATTTCTGTTTGAAAACGGATCCAAAGGATTACCAGCCATCGGGAGCAATGAATATGAGTAATTTTAAAAATATTGAATTAGAATTAACTACACACGTTCCGGAAGTTGATTTAGTCAATTCACGTTTTGATGTAATTTGTAATGAAGACGGTGAACCTATTGGTGTAAGACAAGGTTCATATCAGTTATATGATTATAATTATAATTTAGTGTTGTTTGAAGAACGCTATAATATACTTTCGTTTATTGGCGGAAATTGCGGCTTAATGTATGCTCGTTAAAATAATGATTTTTAATCTATTATTATATCATAATATAGTAATATATACCTATGGAAAATAATACAAAATGGAAACACCCACCTATGAAAGAAGGGTTGAAAATGGATAATAGCAAATATAAACTGAAAAAAATAAAAATGAAGAAGGATATGAATTTTTCAAATATAGAAACATTTATTGATATATTAGATGATAATGAGCCTATTGAAAAGATAGAAACAAAAGAAGGTTTTGTACCCACACCTATTATTCCTGGCGTAGGTCTCGATGAAAAAGAAGATTATGACGGCAATGATGATATTGATAAAAAAAAGAAAAAAAGGAAAGGCGGGACAATGTTTGATTACTTGCGATATATTTCCTATATATTTACATACCTTTACATATTATTACGATTTGCAATATACAGTATATCTGAGTTCATTTATGATATATTTTCAAATGATATTAGTGAAGACAAAAAAACACATTCCGAGAGGTATTATAATAAAGCATTTGATATATTAGAAAAGGAGTTCAATAACAAAACGAAAAAACGTGCTGTTGATACTGAATTAGATGACACAGACAAAGGGAACGATATTAAAGTTATATCTAATAATTTAATGTGGATATTATCAATTGCACTAGGTAGTTCAATGTCATATACATTTTATTATTATATGTTTTATAATGAAAGAATAGATAATACAGAAACCATAATATTAGATGGAGGTGTCAATACTCAATATAATCAATCCGAATATCATGGTAATAGGGTAAACTTCTTACCCAAGGGTGCTTCTGTCAATAAATTAGCAAAGGATTTACTATGCGAATACACATTTCCGGAAGATAGTGAATCTCAATTTAGTAACTTATGGGATCTAATACCAAGTTTTTTCTATAAGGTTCTGAAACCGATTGTTGGAATAGTAGAATTATTTCACAATTTATTGTTTGTATATATACCTAATGTGGTGAATGGGGAACACGGATTCTTGGGAAAAGATGTTATTCCGTTTATTCCAAATATTGGTAATTTATTGAAAAATATGGGATTATCGACGAATGGAACGAAATTTATGTTAATTACAGTAATGTTGACAACGTTTATATATTACAGCGGTAGTGATTTTTTCAAATATATTGTTGGAACTCTTTCAGGAAAACCCGAGGCCAACTTTTTTACCCTTTTCATATATTTATTAATCTTCATAGTATCCTTTGGATTGATTTATGATAGTTTCAAAGATTTATCAAAAACAACAGGACTAACCGATTTGAAAGAAGGCCTTGTAGGAAAAAATGTTATGGGTTCAGTTAGTGAAAAGGTTTCTAATATTGCTAGTTCAGCCAAGGACAAAACTACAAAAGTTATTGAATCATTGAAAACTAAAAAAATGACGGGTGGTTCTAACGAAGATACGAATGAAGGTGGATTGATAGAAAAATGTCAAGACTTTGATGATAATCAGAGTGTTTTCATAAAATCATTATTTGGTCTAGAAAATATACCATATGTTGGACCTTTTGCATATCCGGTGATGCTTATACTCAATATATTAATATTCTTTACTATTTTGTTTACATTATTTGGTTTTGGACCAGTTGCAATATTTTTGTATATTATTGGTATATTCGGTTATTCCCTTATAAATAGTGATTCGGCGATGAAAGACAATATTAATATTATGACGCAACTTACACCAGATGATGAAATTAATCCTGACATACGAATTGATCCAGCGTGGTTTAATAAACAACAATCAACACTTGACGATATGAGTGATGTGAATAACTACTTGAATAAAATTAATAGTTTTCAATATAAACTGTTTAATAGTATTATTACGCAAAATAGTATTGTTATTTTCATTGTCATATCCTTGTTTTATTCAATACAAGACATATATAAAAATACCAAAAATACGAATGTGAGAACAATATTGACAATATTAACGGGTTCAATAGCAGCATTGACAAGTATATATGCATATATTATGTCAGATAGTAAAATTATGGTCGATACGGGTGATGTATTGAAAATGTTGGATATATCTGAGAATGATAAACGTTTTCAAAGCTTGACCGAAATATTATTGAAGACCACATCTTATACATCAGATGACATCGAAAATTTATATAAAGACTTTGAAAAAATATACAATAACAAAAATGAGAATAATCAAACAATGCAAGGTGGAAATATTCTTGATAATCCATTAATAAAAAATATTACATCAGCAACAAAAATGGGATTAGAAAAAATATCTAGCACATTAATGGGAAATAATATTACACAAGATAAATTTAAACTCGCAATTTATTACAGTATTATTAATAATAAGTTTGGTAAATATAAACCATTATCTAAATTGGGGAATGAATTTTATGACTTTGGGAAAAACGTTCACGCTAAACAAACAAAATACAATATATAATAAATAATAATAGTTATAATGTATTTAAAAACTATGAGATAATATGTTTATATGAAGAAAAAATATTATCCTTTTGTCAGTGTATGTACACCAACATTTAACCGACGTCCATTCATTGAAAATATCATTCAGTGTTACAAAAATCAGACGTATCCCAAAAGTAGAATGGAATGGATTGTTGTAGATGATGGAACGGATAAGGTCCAAGATGCATTTATGAAACACAAGATTCCTAATTTTAAATATTTCGCAGTCGAGAAAATGAATTTGGGAGGGAAACGCAACTTTATGCATACAAAAACAAAAGGTTCTATTATTGTCTATATGGATGATGATGACTATTATCCTCCTGATCGCGTAGAACACGCAGTAGAACGATTACAAGAAAATCCAAATGCGTTATGTGCTGGTTCTAGTGAATTGTATGTATACTTTAAGACGCTGAAAAAAATGGTCCAATTTGGACCATATGGGCCGAACCATTCTACCGCAGGCACATTCGCTTTTCGTAAAACATTATTAGACAAGACGCAGTATGATGATCACGCTGCTCTTGCCGAAGAACGAGCATTTTTACAAGATTATACAATTCCTTTCGTTCAATTAGATCCGTTGAAGACGATTTTGGTTTTTTCACACGAACACAATACATTTGATAAGCGCGAGTTACTGAAACAACCGGAATCGCACGTCATGAAAACGAGTAATAAAACGGTGGATATGTTTATCACGAAAGACTTTGAATCACCAATCAAAAAATTCTTTATGGAAGATATTGACGGATTATTGGATAAATATGAATATGGACTTCCAAAGAACAAACCCGAGGTTATCAAACAAACACAAGAAATTAAAGAAAAACGACAGAAAATGCAAGAAGAGATTACACAAAAGGAATTAAACGCACCTACCGGTATTATTGTTGATGGGGAAAATGGAGAAAAGAAAAACCTTACAAAACAAGAAGTTGTTAATCTATTGACGAATTTACAAAAGAATGTTAACGAGTTAACACAAAGGCTGAAAGAACATACACCCATCAATACTACAAATAGTGAAGGTAAACAAGTACCATTAACATCTTCTCAGATTGTAAGTCTAATTACATCATTACAAACGCAAGTATCTACATTAACAAAAGAAAAGGATGAATTACAGAAAGCAAATAACGAAGTTTCAACTACCACAAACAACGCAAATGAGAAACAAATATCCGAACTTAAACAACAACTCCAAGATAAGGAATCGCAGAATAATCAACTATTACAAGATATTGAAGTATTGAAAGATACAAGCCATTACGACGACCAAATATCCGAACTTAAACAACAACTTCAAGATAAGGAATCGCAGAATAATCAACTCTTACAAGATATTGAAGTATTGAAAGATACAAGCCATTACGACGACCAAATATCCGAACTTACCCAACAACTCCAAGATAAGGAACAGCTTGTTAGTGAATATAAAAATAAGCTCGAAAAAGTATCATCGACATTTATGAATGAAAATCAGCATTTGAAACAAACCATTTTTGATTTGAATGAAAATATAACAACAATGAAAGACCAAGACATATTACTTTCACCCGAAGTAAATATTCGTGTAAATAGCGAACATTAAAATAAGTAAATATATATTTTAATTAGTATATATTTATTCCAATTCTTGTTTGGCATTTTTATCCAAATACCGATAAATACGACGGATATCCAGTTTGTTAATGTCATTTTCGTTAAGTTTTGTCTCTATTTCCGCATACACATTCGGATTTGTTTTTTGAAGTTGTCTTATTTCTTCGAAAAAACATAATACATCACTTCTTTCCATGTTAAGTGATTGACATAACCCACTAATAAACATATTATTATTATATTCCGTAGAATATTTTGTTAACACCTTAGTGAAACGAATATCGTCATAGTTTTTATATTTCGGTTTGAATGTATCGTGATATATTTTGTTATTATAAAACGTCTTTAATAATGAGGTCATTTCATTTAATTGCCATATTTGATTTTGAAATGTGATTCGGTCTATGTAATCTGCATAACATATATTATCTAGAACTTTACAATAAAATTGTAGAGATTTATTTAAATTCACATTCTTCAATTTATCCACTATATTTTCGTGCCAAAGAAGCGCTACGATGGTGCGTTCGGTGTCATTCATATATTTATTATGCTCTTCAATATATACGCGTTTATTGATTAATTCGTGGGTAATCCGTTTTGCATCATCATTATAGTGCTTCTTTTGGAATATCTTGAAAAAATACTTTTCATCGAGTAATTGTTTATTGTTTTCATATAATTCTTTGAACTTTTTCATTTTTCGCAAATCGCCTTGGATATAGTCTATCATACATTCTTCCATTTTGGGATTGAGGTTCTCATAGTTTTTCATTTCTTTCTTCAAGAAACTCTTGATTTGCTTATTGGATGGACTCTTTAATTCATATACATTACATACATTCATTAATTCTCGGATTTTTTTATCGTTGAATGTGTTACCTACACATATAATGGGAATATTCGTCTTATTTTCTAGTTTCTGCTTTTTCGTCTTCTTTTGTCTGATCAGTTTGATGAGCGATGATAGACCTCCTTTATCATTACTATTCATTCCGTCTATTTCATCCATTATAATTGCCAATTTGCTTTCCTTTTTTTTAAACATACTCATCACGTTTTTTGTGGATATATTATCACTATTTAATGATTCGATTAAGTGTTTGTTTCGCGAATCACCAGCATCATATTTTATAATATCATAATCTATTTCAGTTAGGAGTTTTTCAACAAAATGCGTCTTTCCACAGCCGTGAGGCCCATAAATATATAAACCTCGTTTTTGTGTATTTGTTTCGCATATTTCGTCAAAATTCAAGATAAACTCTTGAATCTCTTTTTTTATTCTATTACGTTCCCGAGATGACATTATTATATCTTTGTTTATCTTATTATATATATTTTCACGTTATATATAATATGTTATTTACTTTGAAAATGAGCTGAAATCTGCTGTTCGTGCTACATAGTTGCTTGATTTACTAGGCAATGCACCGTAGTAATCATAATTCGTTACACTGTTTTGGTAGCTTGGCATTTGAGATGTGCCAGTCATATTCATTTGGGGTTGTCCCTGAACCGGTACTGAGTATGTATTACCGACTTGTTGTCTCGCAGGAAGTTGTGTCGCACCACTCAAATTTGTGACTCCTGAATATAAGTCTCCTATTACGCCAGTAGCAGCACCATAAATATCACCGGCTACACCAGTGGTCGCACCATAAATATCACCGGCTACACCAGTGGTCGCACCATATATGTCTCCAGCGACTTGTTTCGCACCAGTCCCGGCTGTTCCAATAGCACCATATACATCCCCAGCGACTTGTTTCGCACCAGTCCCGGCTGTTCCAATAGCACCATATACATCCCCAGCAACTTGTTTTGTTCCAGCACCTACTTCACTTATAACATTACCAGCAGAATCTAATGTTTTTTCAATTACGTTTCCAGCACTATCCACTGTTTTTTCAATTACGTTTCCAGCACTATCCACTGTTTTTTCAATCGCGTTTCCAGCACTATCCACTGTTTTTTCAATCCCGTTTCCAGCACTATCCACTGTTTTTTCAATCCCGTTTTTATTGTTCCCAGTAATTGATTTACCATCAGATCCCTTTGTACCAGAACCTCCATTTCCACCACAATCATTACATACTCCGC
>Ga0181597_10003286_pt1 | contig 16943 bp, 10 predicted proteins | sample 041ome_5_FD_148647 | JGI IMG/M metagenome (GOLD analysis project Ga0181597, IMG submission 148647) | Coastal salt marsh microbial communities from the Groves Creek Marsh, Skidaway Island, Georgia - 041403US metaG (spades assembly) | ecosystem: Environmental > Aquatic > Marine > Intertidal zone... | reverse complement strand
TCCTTTCTGCTTCTTACCACCGCTGCTCTTCGATTTCCCACCATCGCACAGAGCGTTCGCGAAATCTTCCAAAGTTTGCCCTCTTTCTTCTCCGTGCCCCGCAGCGACAAAGCGCGAAGAAGAAGAAGAAGTCGTCGTCGTCGTCGTCGCAGAAGAAAGCTCGTTGTTGTTGTTTCGACCCATGATAACAAGAGAGAGAGAGAGAGAGTGAACAAAGAGGAAAAAGACCCAGAGCTGTCTTTAGAAAACGCGCGTTCTTAATCTCTCTCCTTCTTCACTCCGCTCTTCTCTCGTCGTCTCGCGTTGTCGGTTTCATCGTCGTCGTCGTCGTCGTCCTTCGCGCGTGTTTCTGTTTGGGGAAAAAATAGGGGAAAAAAATTGGAAAAATGACCTCATAAAAAACACGCGTTTTCTCTCTTTTGATACACTGTAACATCAAGAATCATGCACCGCGGGGCTTCTGCCGCCGTCTTCGCGACCACCACACACGCGGCGACGTCTTCTTCTGGTTCTGTCGTCGGCTCTGTCTCTGCGATGAGAGGAAGACACGCGAGAGCAGCTGGAACGACGACTTCTTCTGCTTCCTCTTCCTCCGTCTTTTTTAGCTTTGGACGACGACAACGAGAACGAGAACGACGACAACGTTACGCGCGAGGAGGAGATGGACGCATTAGCGGCGGCGATGGCGGCGAGAAAAGAGCGACAGTTTTGAAAACCTTCGCGACGACCGCGTCTTCTTCTCCTCCTCCGAAAGAGCCGATGAAGAAAGGCACCGCGAAAATCCAACGCATAAGCGAAGAAAACAGCAACCGAGTGAACATTTTGAGCGAAGCCCTTCCGTATTTGCAGCGGTTTCAAGGGCAAACGGTGGTGGTGAAATACGGCGGCGCGGCGATGCAATCGAAAGAACTGAAAGCGGCGGTGATTCGGGACATATGTTTACTGGCAACGGTTGGGATAAACATGGTGTTAGTGCACGGGGGCGGGCCGGAGATTAACAAGATGTTGGAGACGGTTGGGATCGAGCCGAACTTTAAGAACGGGTTGCGCGTGACGGACGACGCGACGATGGAGGTGGTGGAGATGGTGTTGACTGGGAAAGTGAACAAGGAGCTCGTCGCGCTGATTAATAATAATTCGATCGATAGATCCGATGGAGGTGGAAGAGCGGTTGGGATTTGCGGTAAAGATGGGAACTTGTTGAGAGGAAGAGTGAAGGATAAAGATTTGGGATGGGTCGGGGAGATCGAGTCGGTGGATCCGAAATTGTTGACGAATTTGATCGGCGGCGGGTTCGTGCCGGTGATTGCGACCGTAGCGCAAGATTCGATGGGGAACGCGTTGAACGTAAACGCGGATACCGCGGCTGGGGCAATCGCGGCGGCTTTAAACGCGCAGAAGTTGGTGCTGATGACGGACGTCGCCGGGGTGTGCACGGATAAAGACGACGTGGACTCTCTGATAAGAACGGTGACGTTTACGAAAGCTGAGGAGATGATCGCGAGTGGGATTATCGCCGGAGGCATGATCCCAAAGGTGACGGATTGCATGAACGCGTTGAGAGGAGGGTGCGTGAGTGGTCATATTATTGACGGAAGAGCCCCGCATTCGTTGTTATTGGAGATTTTAACCGACGAAGGATGCGGAACGATGATTACGAGAGACGATTACGAGTGACGGATGATAAATATTAATAAATGAATGCGTCTTTTTCTTTTTGTTTGGAACTGTAAAGTTTAAATACATCGTGTGAGTGTTTTATTTTCGTCGCGCGAGCGTGGTTTTGTATATATTACATCATACTACTGGTATCATCTATCCATCTATATCTATCTATTCCTTCTATAATGCGGCTGGAACTTTACATCTGCTCTCTCTGGAACGATAGCTATCGCATTCGCACGCTAATTTTTTCTCACCGTCTTTGTTCGCTTTACACGTCTCGCAACAGTATATGCTCGACGTCGAACTTTTCGAGCACTCTTTGCACGCGGCTAGGACGACGTGGCACGCTTTACTCGCGCATCTGGCCAGATGTGGTAAACACGGCGCGTTGCAACCGTCGCACGTGGTCAATGCGTAGTTGTTCTTTTCGTCGTCGTCGCCGCCTACGTCGACGCACCCTCTCGCGTCGAAAACGTAATTCTTTCCGACGAATCCGTCGCCGCCGACGTCTCTCGCGTACGCCACGATGCCGCCTTCCAAAACAGAAACTTCTTTCGTCACGTTTAAGCTCAATAAATACGCGGAAGCTTTCTCGCAGCGAACACCTCCCGTGCAATACGCAAAAACTCTTTTATTCTCGATGTACTCCTTCCCGCCTTTCTCCTCCACCCACTCTTTAAACTGATTAAACCTCCGAATCGGACAACACACCGTCTTTTCCGGCACAAACCGCCCCATTCTCGACTCGTACGAATTTCGCACGTCTAACACGACGACGTCGTCGTCGTCGCTCGTTCGAATAGCCTCTCGCCACTCGCTCGGCGTCAATCGATTCGGTCGATGCCGTTCTAATCCAACGCCGTCGATCGATCCTTTCTTATCATTCTTCTTCGACGACGGTTCGAACGGGCACACCTCGTCCACGATTCTCACGCTCGCGTCTTCAAAAATGTGTTTACATCCGCGTCCATCTTCTTCATCCTCCGACCTCTTCACTCGTTCCGTCTTAAAATCCACGTCCTTCAGCTCCAACATCTCGAACAACAACTCGTCTTCGCCGCCGTCGCCTCTCTTCTTCTTCAACCTCCGCTCAAACTCTTCCACCGCTGACTCTCTCCCGCTCGCCGTCGCGTTGATCCCTTCCACGGACACTCGAATCTTCCCTCGCACCTCTAATTTCATCATTTCCTTTTCGAGCGCGTCTCTCAGCGATGGTAAACAGTCGCGAGAAAGCGCGACGTATTTGTAAAACAAAACGACCGAATGGTGTTCGTCGTCATCGTTACAGCACGAACAACAACAACATCCATTAATCGTCTTCTCGTCATCGTTCATCTTCCTCTTCTCGAAGAAAAACTCGTCGCATTTGCCTCGCGGCACGCGTCTTCTCGTCGTTATCGTCGGCGTCGTCGTCATTTTGTCGCCCGAAAAGCGCGCATAATTGTAAAGCGAAATTGGATAAAAAAAAGCGTCATAAGATACAAAAAAAAGGCGCGCTTTAAATACGATCACAATGTCACCCTTCTCCATCGCTCGAAGACGCCTCGTCGCCGCAGCCTTTCGACGCCAACACGATTATTCTTCGTTCTCGACGAAAAGTAAAGACCCGACGGCCACCGTTCTCGCGCACATTCTCCGGGAAAACGTCAAAAGCAACGCACCCGACGCGACGTTTCTCTTCTCGGGAAACGGAAATCGAATGTCACACGAGCGCTTTTGCGAGAGCGCTTTCGCGTTCGCGAGAGCTTTGCTCGATCTCGAGTACGCGAATGTGAGCGCAAACAGAGAAAACAAACCACTCGCGGTGCGTTTGGGGGATTCTCCGGAACTGTTGATCGCTCTGACGGGCGCTTTACTCGCCGGCGTGAAGGTGGAAAGTACAAAGACAAAAGGAGAGTTTTTAGAGGTGAAGAGTTTCGGATCTTTGGTGCACGCGGATTTGGCCAGCGCCGCCGGGGGGATGATTGGCGCGCACGAACCGATCGCGGTTGGCGAGGCTGGGTTGAAGGAGAAAGTGGTGCATTGGGACGTGCTGATGCACGCGTACGGACGACAAGAAGAAGATGAAAAAGAGGATTCGATTTTGTCGTCGTCGTCGGGACGCGAGGCGTTGTTTTACTTCAACTCGAGCGAGAAAGGAGACGGGGCGGAGACTTTGTTTGGGTACGGAGAACAAGCGGCGAAAGCAATGGAATTGGGGAGGGGAGACGTGGTTATGGTTGGGGTGCCGATGTTACACGCGATGGGGTTTGGGTTTGGCGCGCTCGGGGCGATGATGGCGGGCGCGAGGATTATGGTGCCGGGGACGTGCGACGGAGTCGTGGATGATTCGGTGAAGATTGATCGAGCTGGAAACGTGAAAAAAGCGTTGATGAGTAGTATTAGTGCTAGTAGTGGTAGTAATGACGACGATAGTGATGACGGTATGGTAACCGCGATGGTGTCGGATATGCACATAGTGAAAGCGTTGAGAGAGGAGGATGCGAACAGAGCGCTGTTGAAGAACGTGCGAACCGGGTTGGTGAAAGTCGGAGGCGGCGCGGGCGTAGGCGAACACGCTCCGGTTGATATGCTGGGCGTACCGTTGGTTACCGTGGGTAAAATGAAATGAAAACATTACTATTACCAATGTGTACCTTGCATGTGCGTGCGTTTTTCTACAAATCTCTCTTATATTCTAAATACTTTTTTATAACTTTTCTACTTTCGTCGCCAACGTCGTTTGAAACGCGTCCTCGTTTTCTTGAAGGTCCACTTCTCTTCTCAACCTTTCTTTCATAAACATCGCGCCGAGTAACGTTCGCCATTTCAAACTCGCATCTTTTAGTTTCTTCAACTTTTCTTTCTTGACTCGTTCTTTCTCGTCCTCGAGCAATTGTTTCCTCACTCTTTCCTCATTTTCCGAGACGACGACGCATCCGAGAAAGACGGGAAGCGTCGTCCCGCCTTGCTTGTACTCAAAGCCAATCAGAGCAGGAACCGCGTGAATTTGCGGATTTGTGAGTTTACGAGCCGCGGTGAGCGCGTTTTTGTCCTCGATGTACGCGCAACCGTCGGGTAATCCGTCGCCATTCTTCGTCAAATCGACGTTGCCGCGATCGTTCGTTGGCACGACGCCTTTGTCCGCTTTAGGCGGATGGTAGGTCGTGCACTGCCATTCGCCGTATAAAAAGATATCCGCGAACTGCGCTGGATCGCCACCGTACTGTTTCAAGTGCGCGCGCGCTTTATTCGAAAGCAATTTCTTGATTGGACTATCAATCTCCACGTGTTTCACCATCAATCTTTTCTCGGATCGCCATCGCCTGTCCGTCCGGAGCGTCTGGACGTTTTCGCGAGGATACACGAGTTTCCCGTCGACGCACCCAGCGACGCCCGTTTTCGGATAAATGCACTCATTTTGCCTCAGATGCGCTTCTATGCACCACAAAGGATGCATTTTGATTTCCGTGAGCGTTTTTGGTGGTCGCTCCGATCTTTGCATCTTTACCATTTCGTCGCGCTCGTCGATCAACGCTTTTTTCAAGTATAATTGACCCGAATTTTCTTCATCGGTGTCGTGAATGCCGCTGAGATCAATCCTGTGCGCCGCGCTGAGCTCGTTCCATCTCTGATCACCTTTGATGCGTTTCTTTAAAGCTTTTATGGCAAACTGCTTTTGCGAATACTTTCTCGTCACGTCCGTGAAGGACAAAACGTTCCTCGCCGCCTTCTCCTTTTCGTCGAATTCGTCGAAAGCGACGACGTACCCCGGGTACGTCGACCACGTTTTCACGACATCGTCGACGTCTCCGATGGTGAATTTATTCGATGTAGGAGAGAGTGCGATTGGAACGAACTTTGCGGATTCTTTTTTCTTCGATGCCGGCGCAGATGAAGATGTCGTCGTCGTTTTCTTCTTCTTTTTGGTCTTCTTCTGCGTCGATTCCTCCTCACTCGCCTCATCGTTCCCGCCTTCCCGCACGAGCGCTTCTACCCAGTGCGTAATCTCGTCCTCGGCACCGTCGTCGTCATTCATCGCCGCTCTGGTTTTTACCATCGCTTTGAAAATATTCGCTGTTTTACCATCTAACGATCGCAATGTTGTTTTCCTATCTAAATCCGGTCCTTTCGCGTCGTGCGCCAACGGTTTTAAGCTCGCGCACAGTCTCGCGCGAATACCTAAAGCGCGCAAGAACACGCACAAAAGCGCCGCTTTCATCTCCGAAACGTTCGAAAAAGAAGAATGAATCGTCGTGTTTCTCGCTTCACTGATACCATTCTCATCATTCTTTCGCAACATCTCGCTCAACTTCCACGCCACGCCCCCCGCGAATCCAGCTTTATTCGCGCGCGCTTCTTTCGCGCCGATGATAAACGTCGACCTTCCCTCATCTGCGGCAGAAGAAGAAATAGAACGCCGACGCGACGAAGAAGCCCTCGCAGTGTTGTTTAACACTGAGTCCTGAAAAAACTTCACCGCGAAATGCAACATCACCATCACCACCGGTTTCCCTTCTTTCTTCCCAGGCCTCTCTAAAATACCTTCCACTAACCCTCTCGGCGCCGCGCTCAGCGCCAAACACCGCAACGCGTCGCTCTCGAGCGCTCGATTGACCAAATGCACCCGCGCCAACCGACACAACAACTCCGCGTAGTGCAACCCTTTGATCTTATTTCTCTCCTCTCTCGTTATTCTCCTCTTGTTTTTCTTCTTCTTCTTGACGTCCTTTTCCGGGTCGTCGACGATGATAACATCGTCGTCGTCATCGTCGTCGTCTTTCACTATCTCGCACTCGCTGTCGTCCCCGTCTTCTTCTTCGTTCTCCTCAGTGGTATCGTTCTCGCGCTTCGCGTCGTCGTCGTCGTCACCGCCGTCGTCTTCGTCTTCTGTTTCCACGTCTTCCCACTCCACCTCGCTCGACTCCGAAGAGGATGAAGAAACGCAATCATCCGGACCTTCTTCGTTCCGTGTACGCGCCGGTGCGCCGCACATCATCATCTCCGTCGGAAGAAGAAGAACATGTTCATCGTCATCATCATCGTCCAACACATTTTTCTTCTTCTTCTTCTTCTTGGAAAGCGCTTTCGAGACTTGCGCCGAGGAGGCAAAAGCGAGCGAAGAAGAATCTTCCTTTCTTTTCTTCTTTTCACTCGACGTCATCTTTTTATCTCGTAAAGAAATTCTTCTTCTTCTTCTTCTTCAGCAGCAGCAGCAAAGAGACGCGCGTGCCGCGTGATTTTATCGGAGAGAGAACGACGCGCGCGCGCAGCGGCGCGAATTTCCCTCGCGCATTTTTTTTCTTCTTCTTCTTCTTCAACTTTGCTGCGCGCAACTTTCAAAACACTCTCTCTCTTTTCCTATGTGCATTGAGTCTTCTCTCTCTCTCTCTCTTCTCACAAAAAAGAAGGTTGTCTTCTTCTTCTTCTTCTCCGTTTAAGCGAAAGAGCGAGAGAGAACGGCGCGAGTTTCGGATGTTTTAATGTAGCAAAAGCACACGAATGCGCAAGTTTTTTAAGTAGGGGAATTGGAAAAAATCTTCACTAAAAAATGAGAGATTACGACGACGACGATGGATCAGCGCTCGCTTCTTCGTTTCACTCCTCTTCTTCGGAGATAAAGAGGAAAACGAGTGCCAGTTTTAACGACGACGACGACGACGACGACGACGACGCTTCTTTTTATACTCGCCGTCGTCTTCATCCGTTACTCGCGCTCGCCGAGGAAAGATTACATTTTTCATCTCAACTCGCGGCGGAAAACGCGCTGAAAGAATTTTTACGTCCGTACGAGCGCGCCGGGATCGACGCGAACGCGATCACGGCGAGATACGCCGGGGAGATGTTTTTGAATTATTGCTTGTCTTTTTCTTTGGATTGTGACGGTTCTGTGAAGGTTAAGAGGAAGAAGAAGAAGAGGCGATTTGGGGAAGCGTTGGAGGTGAATTTGGGTGCCAACTTTCGCTTTGAAACGACGACGACGACGCGGACGGACGAAGACAAAGAAGAAGAAGAAGAAGAAGAAGAAGAAGAAGAAAAAGAAACGCACATCGAGGAAGAAGAGGTGATCGAGATACTCACGATGGGCGACGACAATAATAATAACAGTATTAGTACTCCTACGGCTGAATGCGACGAAGAGTCGCACGGAAGAACGATTGAAATACTCTCGGGAAAAACAAAGAATGAGAACGAGAACGACGCGGACGCGAGAGCAAAGGCGAAGATATTTTGGAGTCGGACTTTGACGACGCCGCCGACTTCTCCCGTGAAAAGACAACAACACCATGAGACGACGGCGTCGAACGTCAACACTCCCGAGAAAGCGAGCGAATCGAAATTCAATACCATCGACATTAAGAACAACAACAACAAAAACACTCGCCGTCTTTGCAGCCCGACTCCCGCGAACGCCGCTCCTGAAAAGACGACGACGACGAGGACGACGACGACAAAAACGCTCACAAACAAACTCACAAAACGCAAACGACTCAAACTCCAGCAAAAGCAAGAAGAAACGGAGCGCGCGCGAAAAGATTTAATCGATTTAAAACAAAAAGAGACGAAGAGAGCGGATGCTTTCGCTCGGAAATCTCGAGTCAACCGCATCAAATCCAAACGTCTCGCCGAGAAAAAATGGTCCATTTACGATTCGCAAAGAAGGAGTAAAAGAAGCCTCGATGCCATCATCTTTTACCGCCGTTCCTCGTCCTCGATATTCGGTGGTGGTGGTGGTGACAGTGAAGTCATCGAGGCCGTAAAAGGAGCGGGAGCAGAAGAGAGAGAGAGAGAGAGAGTAGATGAAGCGTTAGGGGAATTGTGAACACCTAGTCAACATGTAATTTAGGGTTTTAGAAGAAAACAAACAAAAACACAAAAGAGAACAGACGAACACACTGTACGCGCGCGCATAAAACCAAAAGAAAGACTCACCAAAACATAAAAAAATGGCGGCTGAAATGCGCGCGATGCTCGACCAGCTCATGGGCGCGGAGCGCGACGTGCCGTTAGAGCAAAGAGTGAACCGGAAAAAGTTGTTTACGGTACGAGAATTGAATCTTGTGTTTTCTCGCGAAAAACTTCAAAGGGGCGCCGACGACCACGGAAAATGTGTTTTTAGTCTCTCTTCTTCTTCTTCTTCTTCTTCTTCTTTCGCTGACGCCCGCGCGCGTCGCGGTGGTCCCCTTTCATTCTTTCACGTTATACAGGACGAGGACGTGGACAAATACTTCCTCTGCGGCTTGGACGTGACGATGTTTAAAAACACGAAATCTGCGGATGAAATCGCTCGCGCGTTGCGGATTCCGGTGCAACAGGCGAGCAAACAAGAGCACCCGTGCGGCGTGCAATCGATGGAGTTGAGAGAGGAATTTCAACTCTTGACGGATCGAGAGAGGAGCAAATATAACTACGAGAGAGAGACGAAGAAAATTTTGGACCGATTGGTGTCGGATTGCGATCGACGGATTAAAATGGCATCGGAACGCGTGGAGATGGAACGTGCGGAGCGCGCGCGAGCGTACGGGATGGTACCGGAGCACGATAAGCAAGCGTTAGCGCAATTGGCCGATCAGACGCAGTGCATGCAGAAGAAAATCGAGCAGTTAGGTATGGTTGGGGATGTAGATGGCGCGGAAAAAGCCATGAAAGAGTTGGACGAGATTTCCGAGAGGAGGAAAAAGTTAGAGGAAGTCGTGGAGAAGGAGTGCGAGAGACGCGTGGAGACGATGAAACGGTTGATCGTGTGCCCGCTGAGCGGGGTGTATTTGAACACGCACGATAACGAGCAACGGGTGAGAGATCATCAGGCCGGGAAGCAATACTTAGGGTGGAAGAAAATCAGACTGCTGAAAGAACGTTTGGGGGATATTTTGAGGAAACGCGAGGAAGGTAAAGGAGAAGAGAACGATCGCGTGTATTCGAAACCTCTCGGAACGCCGGAAGAGGGAGAGGAAGAGGACAAAGACAAAGATAAAGCAGCAGCAGTAGGAGCAACGGCGGCGGCGGTGGCGTCGACAGAAGTAAAACTGACGAGCGGTGAAGAGAGAGAAGAAGAAAGAAATGACGAGGACAAAGAAGCGCCGGTGGTGGTGGAGGAGGAGGAGAAGGAGAAAAAGAAAGAAGCGCTGGTTGTGGTGAAGCGACGCAAATCGGAAAAGGACGACGAGGAAGACGAGAAGAACGTTCTGAGCGACGTGCCTCCTCCTCCATCTTCGAGGCAACGCGACGGCGCTCCAGCAGCAGCAGCAGCAGCAGCAGCAGCAGCGACGACGACAACAACTACTACTACTACAACAAATACGACCATGACGCGCGTTTCCGAAGAGGAAAAAGTGGACGACAACAATATAAAGAAGAAAGACTACGACGGTCGTCGCGAGCATCATCGCTCTTCTCGCGACCGCGATCGTTGCGAGGACCGCCATCATCGAAGCAGCAGACGCCGCTCGCGCTCGCGCGAAGGATACAATGAAGACCGCCGGAGAAGACGAAGTCGTAGCCGCAGCCGCAGCCGCAGCCGCAGCCGCAGCCGAGAACGAGATCGCCACCGCCATCGACGACGACGAAGATATAGTCGCAGTCGCAGTCGCAGTCGCAGTCGCAGTCCCTCGGAGCGAAGACGCGGCGGCGGTGCCGGCGGCGGCAGAAGAAGAAGTAGGTACGACGACGATCGCGACAGAAACAAAAAGTACCACCACGATCGCTACTACCGCGGAGACAGGAGGTCCTCTCCAGATTATCGAGGTAGCAGAAGAGACAACGGACCATGGAGAGATCGATCCCGCTCTCGCTCTCGCTCGCCGCGCCGCAGGTGAAATTTTTTTATAGGAGAGAGAGAGAGAGAAAAACATTTGTAATTTGCAACAAAAAGCTCGCACATGTATTATTATTGTTTTTAATTCACCAAAGTCATCTATTCTTTGTGTGAAAAGCGAGGAGCATGCCACTCCTCGAAACCGTCCTCGAACACTTGAACGATCCGTCCACGACCAAGAAATACGTCGGTTTAGCGTTAGCCGTGAAGTTGTTGTCGTCGCGGCAAAATTCAGAAGGAGAAGAAGAAGAATCGAACGACAAAAACAACCGTCGAGAACGCGACGATGATGGAAAGAGTCGGGCAAGCAAAGGAGAAAAAAAAGAAGAAGCGGACGCGTTCCTCTCCGTCTGTCGAGCGGCGATGCGAGATGATTTCTTGTACTCGCTGATTAGTCCGCCTCCTCCTCCCGAGGGAGAGGAGAATTTGAGGAAGATTCCGAAGGAGAAGTTGGAAAGGAACTCGCCGGAAAACATGCAGAAAAGAAGTCTCGGTATCAACGTCTGCGCGAGTTTAGCGTCCGGGTCGAGAGAGTGCGCGTTGATGTTGCGTCCAATTTTGGAGGAACTGTGCTTCAACTCTGGAATAATCTTGCCCCGAGACAGCATGACGAAAATGTGCGAGTTCGCGGAGCGAACGGCGACGGCGCTCGTACTCGCGGACGACGGGTCGTGGATAGGCGACAACAGCACGTGGAAAGACGAAGACGATGAGAAGAAGTGGGAGCAGACTCCTCTGGAAAAGTTGCCGAGTATTGTGGAAGAAGTAATCGATTGGTTTTATTACCCCGCGTTCAAATCTAAAGAGGAAGGAGAGAGTAGCGAGGGTGATACTGACGCCGTTAGGAAAGAAAACGAGGAGGCGCTCATCGTGTCTGGACTCCTCGCTTTGACAAACATCGTCAAGGAGATCTATCTCGCGAGCAAAGGAAATTCTTTCGATCCGTACGAGGAAATGGATTTATATGATAGCGCCGAGCCAGCCGCGAATCCATACGTAGAAGTTGCGAATTACATCGCGTGTACTTATCGGTTGGTTGAAAAAGTTTCGAGGGAGTGTTTGTATAAGAGAGCCGGGTCAAAGGCGGCGTTAGTGGGTTTAGAATTCATAAATACGATGATAGAAGCGAGGATATTAGGTGAAAACGACGACAGCGTGACTCACCGTTATAATTATTTCTGTTGGTTAGATTTTGAGAACAAGTGGTCGAACGAGCTTCGCGAAGGGTTGAAGTTTATATTATCGTCAAAGAGCGTCGATAAAAGACAACGAGCGCTCGCGGTGCACGTCGCGGCCTCAGTGCAAGACTTATGCGGAGATGACAGCTGGCTGTTGAAAAACTCTCCGTCATCGCTTCATGTGAACGATGGAAAAAGCAGCGAGGGTAAAATGAAGAAGAACGAATCGGGAGGAAGAGTAGCTGCAGCGGGTGAAAAGATGAAGAACATCACGCTCTTCGAACTTGTCTCGCAGATTTGCCGCGTGGAGATGCAAGTTACAATTTATCATTTACTCGAATCAGACAGTCGCGAGACGCGATATGATGCGAGCGAGAATTTAAGGAATCATTTGCATAGTTTTGGAACTCTCGTGCGAGTGTTCACGCTCGCGATGGGGGGAGGAGACGATGTCGAAGGAGAAGACGATGTGGACGATATCACGAATGGCTTGGAGAATCTCGACATCACCGCGGAAGGTGCGATGAAACAAATGGATGTCATCGTCGCCGTCATCGGTAGTTTAGTAGAAGTCATAGGTTCGGCGCAGAACTACGAGCGCTTGGAGGAGTGCGGGGCAGATCCGTACCTTGTGTTTGCGATTGCGGATATTGTCGGGAGATTTGCGAACGAGCTCGAGGTTGTTCACGTAGGCGAAATCGACGCGAGCATGGAACACGTTGCGAAAAGTATGCGCACGAGACTCGCTCAGATTGACAGTTCATCCAACAAGCACGATAAACTTTATTACGGATGGGATCGAATGGAAACAACGATATTCAATTTTAACGCTCGAATTTGCAGAACCTTTGAAACGGAGCAAGATCCCGAGCGACTCGAGTGCCAGATTAATTCTGGTTTCATTTCGCTCTTATTTGAAATGGTTGCAGATAATATCTCCACGAAGTGTGAATTTAGGTATGGGAACATGTTCGACGCGCACACGAGGTTCTTGCACTGGGTCGAGAAATTCGCCTCTCATTTAGCCCAAGACATGTCCCTTATGCTCGTCGAAGGATGGCCGAACAGCCTGCGCGCGTTGCGCTTAGATCCCAACGAAATCGAACGAATAAAAAAGCAATGGAAGAATATCGCAAAAGCCGCCCAAGATGGAAAGGCAGAGATCGATTCTTACATAAATCCTTCCATCATGGACAAGAAATCGATCGTAATAGCGAAACAATTACGTCGACTTTTCGAAGAGCTGGACAACCCGAAACGCTTAGACGCTATCGTTTGAGCGCGTTTTGTAAATTTTTACTATAGTTTGAGTTTTGAAACATGGTCGCCCGTAAGTTTTAATTTTGTACAACATTTTAATGAACGGCAGCAGCAACAACAACAACAACAGTAATACACAAGTGTGTTCACCTTTGCGAAAGAAAGAAGAGGAGAGACATTTTTCTTTTTCAAAAAGAAGGAAACGAGAGCGGTCGTCGTCGTCGTCGTCGTCGTCGTCCTCGAGAAGACGACGCCTCTACGCCCCGGCGTCGAACGCGCTCAAGCCTTCTCTGTGCCCTCTCCCTTTCGGTTTCGCTCTCACCGTCTTATAAAACTCCCTCAGCGTCGCCTTATCCGCCTGCTTCCTGTCCACCGCTAACTCTACTCCACCTTCTTTACTCCTCGCTTTAATCGCTCCTTTCCCCGTCTTATTCTCCATCGACCATTTCAACGCCTTCGCTTCGATCCTCGCTTGCTTCAATCGTCTCTCCTCCAGCTCCATCGGCGTCGGTCCTTCCTCTGGCTTCAGCGCTAAATACGCCGCTTTCCACGTCTTCTTATCTTTCGGAGGTTTCCTAAACGCCGGTAAACTATCCGCCTCGAACCACGCCTTGGCGCAGTGCGGCCACCACGCCTCGTCCGAATCCGTAACCTTTCGAAACTTACACGCCACGCCTTTCGGGCACGTGCACCGCTCCGCCGTTTTCGCTAAATCTTGCGCGGTTAAGTTCGAAATCGTCCTCAACATCTTCTCCGTCGTCAACGCTTCGCCGAGAAACTCCGGGTCTAAGAGCATTTCTAAAGGGCACGTGATGTCGAACGACGACGTCGAGCGTAAAGACGAAGACGACGATGCGTCCGAGTCGGACGCGTAGCGCTCTTCGTCTCCGCCCATTTTTAACTTTATTTATATACGTGTGTGTATATATATATATATCCGTGCGCGCGCGTGATAAAAGAAAACACACGCAGAGACAGAGAGACAGAGAGAGAAAGAGAGCGCTCCCGATGCGATGTGCGATCGATCAACAGAGCGCGCGAGAGAGAGTTTGTTATATTTTTATTATTGTGGGGCTTTCCTCCGGTGATAACGGTCCGCGAAGAGAAAACAGTATTGAAACCCTAAACCCTAAACCCTAACAGACGCGAATCTTTCTTTCTTTTCCTTCTCAGCGTTTCTCTCGAATTTGAAGAAAAGGTTTGATATTGTATTGTTCTCGTTATTATTTTGGTGTGCGCTCGCTGGAAAGAGAGAGGAGAGAAGAGAGGAGCGTTTACGCTCTTTTTGCTCGTATTGCATTGTATTTTTCCCGTTCGCACGTATTATCAAAGGGAGAAGAGCTCATCTCGCGCGCTATACATACACGAAGAGAGAGAGAGAGAAGAGCGAAATGTTTTCTTCTTCGCGTTCGTGTTCCTCTTCGGGAAGAGGAGGATGGACGGCCTCGCGAGAACGACGACAGCGAGCGTCGTCGCATCAATTCGCGTCGTCGAGCAGCGGTGCTTCTTCGTGTTCTTCGTCTTCTTCTTCGTCGAGGATGGTGATAAGAACGGTCGTTGCGCTTTCTCCTCCAAAACTCCTCGTCGCGAGAGGCGCTGCAAAAACGACGAGAGGTTGGAAGAAGAAGAAAAGAGACGGAAGGGTTTGTCGCGCGATGATGATCGACGACGGCGCGTTTTACGACAGAGAACAACGCCAGAGCGCGATTGAAGCGATGACGACGATGACGACGAGGGAAGAGGTGGTTCGTCTTCTCGCGGAGGACGAAGACGGCGAATCGAAATCGACGTCGTGGGGCAGAACGAGTTTTACAGACGGGAGCAAAGTTTTTCCGGAAGAGATTCTCGTTCCGGGAACGACAACTACAACGACAACGACAACAAAAAATCATCATCAGCAGCGCGCGACTAACGCGGATACTCCTCGCTTATTCCTCGCGGAGGTGTACCTGCCGACGCCGCGCTTGGACGGAGACCAAAGGCCGGCGTCCATCGTGAAAGTCGTCGTCGAACGCGCGCAAGAAGCGATGGGGTTGCTCGATTCTGGAATCGAGGAGGAGCAGTTACCGACTGGGGTGATCATACAAGCCGCAGAAAATCCGAGGGCGTTCGTGGACGAGTTGGTCAAGGAAACGAGAGACGGAGTAGAATCCGGAGCGACTTTAGACGATAACGAGTGGACGAAAGTTTTGAAATCGGTGGACGTGGACGTCGGTTTGCTTTTACTCTCGGTCGTGGTCATCGTCCCGACGTTTCGAAAATTTAAGTTATCTCCGGTGTTGGGATTCTTAGCCGCTGGTTTAGGTTTGAATAAGCTCGGATTATTCATCGAGAACCAAGAGGTGGACCAGTTTTGCGAGCTCGGCATTCAGTTTTTGTTATTCGAAATGGGTTTAGAGTTGTCGATCACGAGATTGAAAGCGTTGGCGAAGTATGCCTTCGGTTTAGGTTTTACCCAAGTTGCCGCGGTGAACGTGCTCTTCGCGATGGCTCTGTTGCCAGCCGGGAACGCCATCGGGACGAAAGTTTTAGAGTTTGTCCAACCGGGGAATAACGAGATGTTGCAGGTGACTTCGACGCTAGAGGCGGTGGTGATTGGTTTCGCGTTGTCGTTATCTTCGAGCGCGTTTGGTTTACAATTGTTGCAAGATAAGCAACAGTTGGCGACAAAATTTGGTACAGCATCGCTGGGGGTGCTTTTGTTTCAAGATTTAGCGGTCGTGCCGTTTATCATTTTGTTGCCGGTGTTATCCATGGCGGCGGCGAGCGGCGGCGGAGCGAGCATGGATATGGGCGTCATGGCAGCGGGCGGCGCGACATCCATGCTCGATCTCGGTGCGCTGGCGTTTGCAGGAAGATCGATCGCGCTAGTTGGCTTTGAAGCCGTGGAAGCTGCCGAAGCCGGGACGGACGTTTTCGTCGCCATGTCCTTGCTCACGCTCTTCGGCTTCTCCTTTGCCTGTTCTGCGATTGGTTTTAGCGACTCGTTGGGCGCGTTCCTCGCCGGTATCGTTTTGGCGGACACGAAATACGCGCACCAAATCATCAACGAATTGAACGCGTTTAAAGGTTTATTCCTTTCGCTCTTCTTCGTGACTATTGGGACGACCATTGACGTCCCGCTGGCCATCGAAATGTTCCCGATTATTTTGATCATGACCACGACTTTAATGGTCACGAAAACCGGCGTCGTCACCGCGCTCGGTCCACTCGTCGGCCTCTCCTGGCGCGAAGCCTTGGTTGCTGGCGCGGTGCTCTCCCAAGGCGGCGAATTTGCGTTCGTCATCTTTGGTCAAGCCACCTCCACGGGCGCGGGTAACCTCTTCCCACAAAAATTAGAAGAAGTCTTAGTCTGCGTCGTCATCCTCTCCATGGCGTTGACCCCAGTCGCCGTCGAAGCGGCCATGAAAATCGCCGGCCCAGAGTTACCTCTCGGCAACTGTTCCGACGATCCCACAAACCTCTCCTCGGATGAATTAGAGGCGTGCGAAGTCACGAGCAGTTGGAACGAAGAGGTGGAAGAACTCAAAGCGGCGAAAGATTTGAAGCAACTCGGCGTCGGGAGTTACAAGCGCATCAAGAGAGACAAAGACCCTTTGACGCAGTCCATAGACGAATCCGTCGCTCAAGAGTTGGCCAGTCAAGACGAAGCTACCAAGCCGCGATAATAATATAATAATAATAATAGGGATGATGATGATAATACTAAGAAATGATCGCGCTAATATTTATGTAACGTGTAAACCAGAAGAAGAAGAAGAGGAAGAAGAAGAAGAAGAGGGAGAACGAAAGCAATATAATAATATAACATCACATGTGTAATGCCCATCACTCAATTCGCGTTGAAAAATATCTTAAAAAGCGACATATAAAAATTTAGAAGATGCTCCAACACGCTCAACAACAACAACAACCGTCGTCGTCGTCGTCGTCGTCGTCGTCGTCGTCGTCGTCGTCGTCGTCGTCGTCGTTGCTCGCGCGAAGAAGAATAAGAATAAGAAGAAAATGCACCTCACGACACCACCGGCGCTTTGGCGCTTTCTCTT
>Ga0181597_10003272_pt1 | contig 17003 bp, 18 predicted proteins | sample 041ome_5_FD_148647 | JGI IMG/M metagenome (GOLD analysis project Ga0181597, IMG submission 148647) | Coastal salt marsh microbial communities from the Groves Creek Marsh, Skidaway Island, Georgia - 041403US metaG (spades assembly) | ecosystem: Environmental > Aquatic > Marine > Intertidal zone... | reverse complement strand
TGCCGCCGATGACCACAACGAAAGTCAGCAGAACCGGGAGAAGTTTGACCAGCGAGACAACTTTTTCGCCGAGCGTGAAGGATTCGCCGATCGGGCCTAACGCGGGGTTCATCTTGCAGCGGATCCAGATCGTGGCGGAATAACCAATGGTCATCATGATGCCGGGGATAATACCCGCGATGAACAAGGCGCCGATCGAGGATTCGGTCCAGATGCCGTAAACCACAAGAATGATCGATGGCGGGATCAGAATGCCCAGTGTACCGGCTGAAGCAATACTGCCGGTGGCCAGACTGTCGTCGTAGTTGTAGCGACGCATGGCGGGCATACACATCGGCCCCATAGTCGCAACCGCTGTCACGCTACCGCCAGATACCGCGCCGAACCCGGCGCAGGCGACGACCGAGGTAATCGCCAGACCGCCAGGAAGTCGTCCTAGCCATCGGTAGACGCAGTCATATAAATCAGCGGCTATATTGGTTCGATAGACCAGCTGGCCCATCAGGAAGTACATCGGGACAGCGATAAAGACGAAGTTGGTCGCCTGATCCCAGAAGGTTGAGGAAATCTGGTCGGCGGCATAGTGCACACCGCGGATGATGTAGAGCCCGCCCGCCGCCGTCGCCAGCATCGAGAAGGCGATGGGAATACCGAGGATGATGAGAATCATCATCACGCCAAAGCTCAGGAGGCCAATTGTGGTTGGATCCATAGTCTAGTCCTCCAGGTCTGCCGGGTCGCGCTCGACCTCGGGAAAGGGGTCGTGGCCAACAAGAACCCCAACGCCACGGATAAGGAAAAAGGCCATCACAATGGCACCCATGACCACCATGGCGCCGTGATGTAGCCAGACGGGTAGCTCAAGATATTCGGTCATGCGTCCGAGCCCGAAGGAAAAGTCGAACTCGTCATATTCAACCCGGGTGATGAGCCAGAACAGGCCCCCGGCGATGATCGCATAGAGGACCGTGATCGCTTTCCGGAACCAGAGCGGCATCACGCCGTAGAGCAGTTCCATCCGGATATGTCCGTGCCGACGTGTGCATTCGGGAATGGCGGCGACAAAGATGAACAACAGCATCCATTCGCCGAATTCCAGCCCCCAGATTAAAGGCGAGTTGAAGACATATCGCAGGATGACGTCTGTCATCATGACGACGCTGATCGCGGGCAGGACTATCCAGGCCCCGATTTTGTCGAAGGTCTGCGTGACGAACGTCAGAATCCTCGCAATCGTGTCGATGGTTTGGTGCATTCCCGAATCCCCAGTCGGCTAAATTTGATGAAGCTGATACGACAGCTTACGGAAGTCGGGCCACCGGTTGCCCGGTGGCCCGTTCCTGAGTGTTCCGACTTACTTGAAGTCGTACATGCCCATGTTCGGACTATCGACCGTCAGCTGGAACATGTCGTTTGCGGACATGGCCGAATACTTGGCTGACAGCGCCTTCACGTCGTCGATGAAGGCCTGGCCCGGACGGCCATTCTTCTCTTCGTTGGCGATCCACTTGGCGGTCAATGGCGCAACAGCGGCCTTCCAGCGATCCAGCTCGGCTGCTGGCATGTCGATGACTTCAACACCAGCTTCCTTGGTGCGAATCAGGCCCTTCACATCACCGACGCTGTAGAAGCCCTGTGCATCGGCCTGTGCCATCTGACGGGCCCAGGCGTTGTACACAAGCTGCAGGTCTTTCGGCAGATCGTTGAAGAAGTCCGAGGACGCACAATACTCGATCGTGAGCACATTGAAGCCATTCGTGGTGCGGAACTTCGCGATCTCGTGGACCTTGAAGACCGGTGCAATGGCGTCACCGAAATGGATGGCATCCACAATGCCGCGCTGCATGGCCGTATAGGCTTCTGCGCCCGGGATCGAGGTCTGGGTTGCCCCCAGCGCGCCGATGATTGCGGCATGGGTGCCGCCACCTGCGCGAACCTTCAGGCCTTTGACATCCTCAAGCTTGCGAACGGCGGTGTCCTTGGTGAACAGGTGATACGGGCTGGTGTGGGCCATGCGACCGATGACAACACCATATTGCTCGAACTCATCCTTGAAGTACTTCGGATACAGTTCCTCTGCGACAGCGACAGCTTCGTGTGCATTGTTCAGCAGGAACGGCAGGCCCATACCGCCAACGGTCGTATAGTCCTTGGCTGTATAGAGCGAGAAGCACGGTGCGAAGTGCGACAGCCCGGTCCGCGTGGCGCGGCGGCCTTCACGAACACTGTGGACGGTTGCGCCCCACTGATCGTTGACCTTGATCTTGCCGTCGCTCATTTTTTCGAGGTTGCGATAACCTGCAGCGATGATTTTCGACAGCCCCGCGACTGGCGGCAGATGGTGGGTCGCCACCATTTCGAAAACGGGGCCAGAATATGTGACTTCCATATCCGGCACATCGCCACCGACCCATGCCTGCACGGCAGACGTGTTCTTGAGGGCCTCATCAACAGTGGTGCCCACGCCGTTGGCGTTAGCAGGTGCACTGAATGCCAGTGCGGCGGCGAAGACGAGGCTCGTCGTTGCTAGAAATTTATTGCGCATTTGGTTCCTCCCTAGAGACATGAAGCGCTTATGATCCGTTCTTTTGTTTGAACTCTGCGAGCCATCTCTGAACGGGACAAGATGGACCGGTACACATACCCATGACCGGCCGGTTCGGTTCCATGATTGCACAGATACCGAATCCAGCCAGCCAAGAATTTTTCAGGACAATGTCACTTTTGTCCCACTATTTGATCGCGAGCGGGTTGACCGGAGAGCCAACGGCTCCCGTGATCGGCAGTGCCGGGGCCACGAACATGAATTCGTAGACCTTGTCTTCGGCACAATCGTCCGCGATGTCCTTGAGATAGAAGATCTCTCCCATGGTCAGGCCGAGGATCGGAATGGCGATCCAGTGCCAGGGCTGGTTGATGTTTTCATCGGTCTCGCACGGGCGAACTTCATTGCCCCACGTGTCAGATGCATAACCGGCGATTTCTTTTTCGAAGATCCAGTCGAGGGTCTCGAAGGCCATGCCTGCGGCATCGCCACCGGCATATCCATCCCAGCTGCCGTCGTTCAGGCAACGCTCCATCATGCCGGTGCGCAGAACGACATAATCGCCCTTGCGCACTTCGACGCCCTGATCTTCGCAGGCTTCGTCGAGATCCTTGCAGGTGATGGGATAGCCGTCTTCAAGGCAATCCACGCCCTTGACCCGGGCGATGTCGAGGAACACGCCGCGTCCGGTCATCTTGTCCTTGGTCTTCTCAATGCCGGCTTTCTGAGCGCCAGCCGATGTGACTTCGCGGCACTCGTAACCGTTCCACATGTGGTCCCAATAGAAGACATGGCCGAGACCATCCCACTGGGTGCCGCACTGGAGCGGCATCATGACCAGATCATCCGCCCCGCGAATGCCGCGGCTGTCGAGTGTGCCGGCCCAGGCGTCAGTGCCCGTGCGGGTCATCATGTGAATCGGGTTAAACCGGCCCATAGCGGGGTAAGGGGTCTTGGCGCCCTGCGGTCCGAACTGATCGTAGTTCAGCCCCATGGACATGACCTTACCCTTTTTGACCAAACTGGCGGCGTTAACAACGTCGGCCTCGGTGGTGTAGTTGAGCGTGCCGATCTCATCATCGGGACCCCATTTGCCCCAGTTTTTGCACTTTTCAGCGTACTCAGCGAGAATTTCGTGCGTCACGCGCATATCGCTATTCGGATTGGCCATCTTCTGATTTCCTTCTTACTAGGCTTGGTTTGTGTTGAGTTCGTGTGGTGAATTCGGCGATTTCGTGTTCGTCATCGCCGGATTTCGCAAAAGTTGCGCAAGCATTGGCACAAGGTTGTCCAGCGCCTGATCGGGGTCGGCGGGGTCGCATTCGCCCCCGGTCAGCACCTGAATGCGGCCCGGATTGGCGAGCGTGTAGACCATGGCACCGAGCAGCACGTGGAACCGCCAATGCAAATCATGCGCGGGAAGATCTGGCAGAGCGTTCTGTAGCGCTTCGAGGAACTGCCCGGTGGAATCATTGAAATAGCGGGCATACAAATCGCGGGTCTGTTCGGTGTTTTCCGCAAGCAGGCGGCCGCGGAACCGCGAGAAGCCATGGCCGCCGTGCTGGCCGCGCATGCCGGGTTCGAGAAACGCCCGGACAATCTGTTCCAGCAGCGGCGGGCGGCCGATCTCCTCGCGACAGGCACGCAGCATCGTGTCGCGCTCTTCGGCGATCCCGGCCGCGTGGCGGGCAAATACGGCCTCAAGCAGTCCTGTTTTCGAACCGAAGTGATAATTGGCAGCTGCAGAATTTGCGCCGGCCTCTGCTGTGATGGCACGCAAAGACACACCGTTGCTTCCGTGCTCGGAAAACAATCTCTGTGCTGCATCGAGAATGCGCTGGCGGGTCGCTTCCCCCCTGGCATCTCCGGCGATGGCAGCTTCTTCTCCGGCTTTCTCAAGCGGAAGTGCTGTCACTGTTCCTCCCAGGCATCCGTTGGCCGGACGCTCTATGGGAGGATATTCAATCAAGCGTTTGATTTAGTCAAACCCTTGCCAGTGAGATTGTGGGTAAATTTAGTCAGTCTTCCCACCAAGCACATCAGCAGCCCAGTCGGTCATGTACTCAACCGCAAGCGCGCCGTGATCAACCTGGCAATGCTCCACACCACCATCGGCGGCGGTGAACACCTTGAGTTCGGCCCGCGGACTTTTCACCGCTTCGCGGATGGTCTTTTGCGCCATTTCCAGCGGGATTTGCCGGTCGCCTTCGCCATGCACCACCAACAGCGGGCATTCGATATTGGGGACGGCTTCCTCGAGATTCATGCGGTCCACGACTTCGAGGATTTCCTCGGCCGAATTGGTGCCGAAGACCCAGTTCATATGCTCTTCCCAATGGGAAACAGAGAGCTTGGTGCCGGTGCCATCCAGACGTCCCCGGGTGATCTTGCCGTAATCGTTGATCCCGCCCCAGGCGATGGCGCATTTCAGGCGGTGTTCAAAACCGGCCGCGCGCGGCACGTAGTAGCCGCCCAGGCTGATGCCGGCCATGCCGATTCGGTTTGAATCGACGTCGTCACGGGTTTCCAGATAGTCGACGGCGGCCCCGGCGGGCACTTCGGTCTCCGGGAACAGCTTGAGGTCCCGCAGGCGCAGGGCCTCACCAACACCCGGGTGATCAATCATCAGGGTGGAAATTCCGCGTGCGGCATAGGCCCGCGCCAGCCCGGCGAGATAGAGAAATTCCTTCATCACATCCAGTCCGTCGAAATGGATGATGCAGGGCGCCGGGCCGTCGCCGGTCACGGCTTTCGGGTTGGCCGGGAAAAACAACGCCGGCAGGCTGGTGTCGTTCCCATCGTGGCTATAGGGAACTTCAACCCATTCAACCGGACCGTTCTCGCGCTCGACGCCCTTGCGGAACATGTCGAGCATACGTTTGTAGGTCTCGATCCGGATCGGGGCTTCGGACTTACACATGCGTTCTGCAGTCATGTAGTAGACCGCCGCACGTTTGTACTTGGCGCTGGCGCTGAGCCGGCGTCCGGCGGCATCGTCCTCGTCAGCCAGACGCTCACTGCGTTCCCCGAGCATCATCCAGCGCGCGTGCCAGGCATCGTTGGCGGAATCGTCATTGGCACCTGCAACGGGCTTGAGTGGCTCAAGCGCCTCGTGCACTTCCGAGAGCACAGCGCCGGCATTGATCGCCATCACGGCGGCCATCGACCAGGGATAATTGTCGGGGAAATATTCAAACATCATGGCGGCGTTCTCCTCAGTGTCGCGCGAGGTCTGATGCCCCGTTCGCGGTTATTGTTTCGTTCAGGCAGACGATAATTCGGACATGACCTTATAGAGATCGGCCTGGGCCTCGAACCCAATTCCGGGGCGATCCTCATCAAGGGTCAGATAGCCATCGATCACTTCGGCATCATCGGCGAAATCCGAGAACATGCCGAAAGTGTTGGGATAGCTCTCGCAAAGCAGCATGCCCAGCCCGGCGGCGATGTGCAGGGACATCTGGTTGCCGCCATGGGGCATCAGGCCGTTCTCGGTCCAGCCATGCTCCTTGAGCATCTTGATCGTTCGGGTGACCGCGACAACGCCATAGCTTTGCGGCGGATCGCTCTGCAGCACGTCATGGTCGGTCCGCATGCCGCCGAACCGCACAAGGTTCTCGACATCCTGGGTTGAAAACAGGTTCTCACCGGTCGCCAGTGGCGGTGCGTAAATATCGGCCAGCTCAGCCAGCAGCGCGTAGTCGAGCGGGTCCGTGGCCTCCTCGTACCAGCGCAGATTATATGGGGCCATGGCCTTGGCATAATCGAAGGCGCCCTGCCGCGTGAGGCCGCAATTGGCATCCACGGCGAGGTTCCAGCCGTCATCGCCGACCAGTTTGAGAACCGCTTCCAGACGGGACATGTCGTCAGAGACACTCATGCCGCCGATTTTCATTTTCAGCTGGGTGTACCCCATGTCGAGATAACCGCGCATCTCGTCGAGCAGTTCGGGCGTGCCCTTGCCCGGCGCGTACCAGCCACCACCCACATAGACGAACATCTTCGGCTTGGCGCCGCCGGGGTTGTAGCGTTCCTCGATCGAACGGAAGGCGGGCTTCTCCTCGATCTTGGCGATTGCATCCCAGACTGCGAACTCGATGGTGCCGATACCGACCGAGCGATCCGAGTGCCCGCCGGGCTTTTCGCCCTGCATCATGGCCGCGAGAATTTTCTCGGGGTCGAGGTTGTTGCGCTCCTCATCGATCAGGCTGTCGGGATCGGAATCGAGAATGCGCGGAATGAACCGCGCGCGCATTTGCGCGCCGCAGGCATAGCGGCCTGTCGAGTTGAAGGCGTAGCCGACGACGGGCTTGCCGTCGCGGATCACGTCAGTGATGACGGCAACCACCGAGGTGGTCATTTGGCTGAAATCGAAAACCGCATTGCGCAGGCTCAAGTTCAGAGGGACCGCGATTTCGCGGATATCGGTAATGCGCATGATGAATAACTCTTACGATGAGAAGGTGGTGAAGGCCAACTGCCGATCAGTCGGCAGGTTTTGAATAGCGGTCCTTGATCTCGCGACGCAGGACCTTTCCGACCGCGCTGCGCGGAAGGTCGTCGACAAGATGGATTGATTTGGGGGCTTTGACCGAACCAAGCTGTTCCCTGGCATGGGCGATGATGTCTTCGGCGCTGCTCGTGGCGCCTGCGCGCAATTGCACGGCAGCCTCGACCCGTTCGCCCCAATGGTCGTCTTCGGCACCGAAGACAACACACTCATAGACGTCGGGATGCTTGACCAATGCACCTTCGACATCGCCGGGATAGACATTGAAGCCACCGGAAATAATCACGTCGCGCAGACGGTCCTTGAGGAACAGGTAGCCGTTCTCATTGATCAGCCCGCCATCGCCGGTGTGCAGCCAGCCGTCCTTGAAGGCTTCTTCGGTGGCTTTCGGGTTTTTGTAGTAGCCGGTCATGGTCAGCCCGCCGCGCACCACAACTTCGCCGGCCTCGCCGGGCGGAAGAATATTGCCGTCGGGGTCCTTGATCTCAACGCGCATCAGCGGTGTCGCGCGACCGACCGAGCCGATGTTTTCTTCCATCAACATTTCGGCCGCCGACATGGTTGTGCAAACCGAGGACGCTTCGGTCTGGCCATACAGCGTTTCGAGTGCGTTGGGGAAAACCTCCTGAGCCTGGCGAACTTTCTCAGGCGGCATGGGTGCTGCGCCATAGATAAGGTGACGCAGTTTGGGAAATCTCCGCGTCTCGATATTCGGCTCGGCCATGGTTTTGTAGATCATTGTGGGTGGCATGAAGATGGTGCTCACATCGCGCTTTTCGAACGCGTGCAGGATGCGATCGGGGTCCGGCGTGGACAGCACGATATTGCGACCACCCGCTGCGAATATTGGCAGCATCAGGATGAAAGCGGCGTGGCTCACCGGTGCTGCGGCAGCCTGAACGTCGCTGGCATCCAGACGAAAAACCGAAAGAACGGTGCCAATCAGGGTGACCCCCGTTCGGTAGGGCTGCATTACGGCCTTGGGCAAGCCGGTTGAACCGCCGGTGAATTTGATCGCCTGAATCCCAGTGTTGGGATCGAGCAGATGGCGGGTTGGGCGCTTGCCGCGAAATTTCTCGATCAGGCCGTCAACCGTGTCGCCTGCGGGTTTGCCATCGGGGGCAGCCACGATGATCGGGGTGTCTCCGATATCAAATGCATCCCGCGCGGCATCATCGGCGATCATCAGATCGGGTTCGACCAGGTCCATCAGCGCCGTGTTCTCCGGCTTGCCACTGCGCGGGTTCACCGCCACCCAGATATGTCCCGCCAGATGTGTCGCCAGAATACCAATGACGTGCTGCAGATTGTTGAACCCACAGGCGCCGATTTTTGCCTGCGGTGTTGGCAAACGATCCTGCAGGGCAGCCGCCAAAGCCTCAACCCGTGCGACCAATTCGCGGTAAGTCAGTTGCGTGCTGTCATCCTCCAGCGCAATCCCGTCGGGGTTGATCTGGCGTCCGCGATAAAGGCTGTCGATGGGGAGCATGGAATTTCGCTGTTTGTGGAAACAAAGATCGCGCGTCGCGCACCGCTTGGCGTAACATGAAACCTAGCCCGCGAACACAAACGCACACGGCGTGACGACACGCCGTCTCACATTCTGGGAGAATATCATGGCGAAGAAAATCGAACATTGTCACTGGCCCGACGCGCCGGATATCTGGATGCCCTATGCGCCTGCCATCAAGGTCACGGGCGGGACCACGGTTTATCTGGCCGGTGTGACAGCAGCACCCGTCTATCACAGCCATCCGCATGTGCCTGCTGAGTTCGCGGATATGCCCGATGATATGGAAGGGCAGGCTCGCGCTGTTCTTGAGAACCTGAAAAACGGTCTCGATGCGGTGGGTGCGACCTTCGACGATATCGTGACCGCCGATCGCTTCCTGACTGATATGTCTGACCAGGATATTCTCAACAGGGTCTGGGCCGAATATTTCGGTGACAACAAGCCGGCAACCACGACAGTGCAGATCGTGCAACTCGCAACCGACCCGCGCTGCGTGCTCGAGGTCAATGCCATTGCAGTGATCGACTGATCCCGATGACCGCTAGTCCTTGACGGCCGGGTCCCGATATTTCCGGATCAGGTCGTCGGGGTCGAGGCTGTCGACTTGCCGCAGCTTCGGGAACAGCCACGCGAAGCTGGCGGCCACGGTCATTGTCGCAACTCCGCCCACCACAACGGCAGGGACCGTGCCCCACCAGTGGGCGGTCACGCCGGATTCAAATTCTCCGAGTTCGTTCGAGGCCCCGATGAACACGGCCGTGACGGCGCTGACCCGGCCACGCATCTCGTCGGGGGTGATGATCTGCACCAGGTTCTGGCGGACGAAGACGCTGACTGAATCGGCCAGCCCCATCACCATGAGTGCGGCGAGCGAGAGCCAGAAGATTTCTGACAGGCCGAAGATGGTGACGCCGAGGCCAAAGGTTCCGACTGCGAGGAGCAGTTTAACGCCTGCATGACGGCGGACTGGCATCTGGGTCATGTAGAGCGCGCCAATAAAACCACCGGCTGTAAAGGCGGATCGCAGGATGCCGAACCCGTCGGCACCAACGTTCAGGATTTCGGTCGCGTAAACGGGCAGCAGGGCAATCGCACCACCAAACAGAACGGCGAAAAGGTCGAGGCCGATGGCACCGAAAATAACCTGTCGCGAGGCGATGAATTTGAAGCCAGCCAAAATGTTGCCAACCGTGATTGGCGCTGAACTGACCACCTGCACCGGCTTGCGCACCAGGGCGGCGAGTATTGTTGCGAGCATGAAGGTGATGACCGCAAGGATGTAAACGAAGAACTCGTCTTCGCCGCGTGCCGCACCAAATGCGATCAGCAGCCCGGCAATTGTCGGTCCGATGATGCGGGCCATCTGGAAACCGGAGGACGACCAGGCAATAGCGTTGGCAAGGTCATGGCTCGGCACCAGATTGGGGACGATCGCCATTTGTGCCGGCGCCTGAAACGCGCGCGTGACCCCGAACAGAACCAGAATTGCCAGAATAATGGGGAAATCGATTTGTCCCGACCACGTGCCCCACAGAAGCGCGGCAGCGCATATGGTCTGCAGGGAGACGCACCCCAGAATGATCCGCATGCGTGGCAGGCGGTCTGCGGCGACACCGGACACCAGAAACAGAAGCGCAAAGGGCGCGAACTGCGCCAGTCCGATCAGACCGAGATTGAGTTCGCTCGCCGTCAGACGGTAGACCTGCCAGCCCACTGTGGTGACCAGCATTTCCGTCGCCAGGATGCCCGAGACCCGGGTCGCAAAGAAATAGCGAAAGTCGCGATGCGTGAACGCACGCATGCCCGTCAGCGCGCTTTTGGGCGCCGGTTCTGTGTCGGGCGATTGGGGAACGGACATATGTCCTGACTTGAAAGAGATGGTGCCGCCGGAGTGAATTGAACACTCGACCTCACCATTACCAATGGTGCGCTCTACCCCTGAGCTACGGCGGCACTATGTTCGAAAACGCGCGGGTTATGCCATGTGTCTTGCGGCGCGGCAAGGACTGCTGTTGGCCTATCGATGACAGCGTGCAAATATCCCATGAATTAGGGGCGTATGGAGGTTTGTTAGGTGTTTGAACGTTTTCGTCTGGAGCTCAACCGACATAAGCAACGGCCGTTTCTCGAAGCGGTCGCGGCCGCTTGCGCTCTGGTCGCCACGGCTGATGGGGAAGTCAGTTTTTCGGAACGTGCACGCCTCGACACCGTGATTGAGAGTCTGTCCCAGCTGCGGTTGTTTGATCCACATGAAGTTGTCGATGCATTTGATGAGCATGTCGCGCAGCTTGCCGATGATGATGATGGCGTTGCTGCGATGCTGAAGGTCATCAGTGCGGGCACCCGGGCAGAAGGAGCCGCCGATCTGTTGTTGCGGATCAGCGCCGCGATGAGCCTGGCCGATGGGCGTGACAGCTCGGACGAACACGAGATCATTCACAAAATCTGCGCTGCACTCCAATTGCCGGATACATCGGTCGAGCAGGCCTATACGGCCGTCCAGAGCTAAGCGACCGCCCCATCCAACCTGAAAAGAAAGAGATGTCAGATGCTGAACTTCATCAACCCGGACACCATGGCCCCGCCGCCGAGCAACTTCAGCCATGTTGTGGATGTGCCCGATGGCACGCGCATGGCGTTTATTTCGGGACAGGTAGCCATCGACAAGGATGGTCAAAAATTCGAAGGCTTTGAGGCGCAGTGCAAGCAGGTCCTGCACAATCTCGAACTGGCGCTCGCGGCCGTGGATATGGAAATCACGGACCTCGTGCGTCTGAACGCCTTCATTACGGATGCGGGTGATGTCGGTGCGTTTCGCGATATCCGAGATGCCTGGTCAGGGGGGCATCCCGCCGCATCAACCCTTGTGGTGGTCAGCGCATTGGCGGCGCCGGGCTGGAAAGTCGAGATTGAAGCCGTCGCCGCACGGGCAAAATGAGCGACGACCCTCAAACCGGCGGTGCCAAGCCGCGTGGCCCGAAATCATCGCCAAGCGAGAAGGCGCGTCTTGAACGCCAGTCGGCGGCCTTGCGGGAGAATTTGCGCCGTCGCAATGCCCAGCGGCGCGGCCGCGAGGCCGGCGAAAGCGACTCCGAACCAAAGACAGATGGTTCGTGAGTTCATAACTGTCTGCAATTAAAAGAAAAAAGCCTGATTTTGCGGTGTGCTTGAGGGGTGCCCGGCCATTCGCTACAAGCGGATGTGACCTAGCAGCGCCGCGGGGGCCAACGCATGCCAATTTTACCCGATAGCTGGATCCGCCAGAAGTCTCAGGACGAAGGCATGATCGAGCCGTTTGTAGATACCCAAACCCGGGAAGGGGTGATCTCCTATGGCTTGTCGTCATACGGATACGACGCCCGTGTTTCGGAAGAGTTCAAGATATTCACGAATGTGGATTCCGCCACGGTGGACCCGAAGAATTTCAACGAGAAAAGCTTCGTCGACCGGACGACCGATGTCTGCATTGTGCCGCCGAACTCCTTCGTGTTGGCGCGGACGGTTGAATATTTTCGTATTCCGCGTGACGTGCTGGTGATCTGTCTTGGAAAGTCCACCTATGCACGCTGCGGGATCATCGTAAATGTCACGCCGCTCGAACCCGAATGGGAAGGGCATGTGACGCTGGAGTTCTCCAACACGACGCCATTGCCGGCAAAAATTTATGCCAACGAAGGTGCGTGTCAGTTCCTGTTCCTGAAAGGTGAGGGCCCGCCGGAAGTGTCCTACGCCGATCGCAAGGGCAAATACATGAACCAGCGCGGAATCACGGTTCCAAAACTCTAGGGCGGTTGCGCCGTTCCCGACACGTAAATGCCGCATTCAGCCGCTACGGGTTGTCTTTTCCTCACCACATTGATCGCAGCGCTCCATGGACAAGATTAGAATTCGCGGCGGCAAGCCACTCAACGGAACCATTCGCATCGGCGGTGCGAAAAATGCGGCATTGCCCTTGATGGCCGCCTGCTTGCTGAGCGACGAGCCGCTTGTGCTTTCGAATGTGCCCCATCTCGCCGACATCACCACAATGGCGAATCTACTGGGCCAGCATGGGACGCAGGTTTCGCTTGAAGGCCATGACGCCAAGGAGGGGCATACCGGACGGGTGATGTCCCTCACGGCACGCGATATCACGAGCACCACTGCGCCCTATGATCTCGTGCGCCGGATGCGCGCATCTGTTCTGGTCCTGGGGCCGCTGGTCGCGCGCGAAGGTGTGGCAACCGTCTCCTTGCCGGGCGGCTGTGCCATCGGCACGCGGCCGGTGGACATTCATCTCTCGGGTCTGGAAGCGCTGGGTGCCGAGATCGAGGTGGAATCCGGTTACATCCGGGCATCAGCCCCGCAAGGATTGCGCGGTGCGCGCTATGCGTTCCCCAAGGTCTCGGTCGGCGCGACAGAGAACCTGCTGCTGGCGGCATGCCTTGCTGATGGACAGACCATTCTGGAGAACGCGGCGCGCGAGCCGGAGATTACCGATCTTGCCGAATGTCTGATTGCAATGGGTGCGAAGATCACCGGTGTTGGTTCCGATACGCTGGTGATCGAGGGCGTGTCGAAAATGCATGGGGCACAGCACGAAATCATGCCCGACCGGATCGAAGCCGGTACCTTTGCAATGGCAGTTGCGATTGCCGGTGGTGAAGTGCTCCTCGAAGGCGCGCGTTTGTCCCATATTGATGCGGCGATGGACCAATTGCGGCGCACAGGCACAGTTGTCGAGGGTCGCGAGGGTGGAATTTTTGTCAGCCGGACAGGTTCGGAAATTCTCGCGGTGGATGTCGAGACAGATCCCTATCCGGGTTTCCCAACCGATTTGCAGGCACAGTTTCTGGCCCTGATGACCGTTGCGAATGGGGCGTCTGTGGTGACCGAGACGATCTTCGAAAACCGTTTCATGCATGTGCCTGAACTGCATCGCATGGGCGCCAACATCACCTTGCAGGGACGCTCTGCACTTGTTCGCGGGGTTGAGCGGTTGGAGGGGGCACCGGTCATGGCCTCGGATTTGCGCGCAAGTGCGTCCCTTGTCATGGCGGGGCTTGTCGCAGAAGGTGAAACCGAAGTCCGGCGCATCTATCACCTTGATCGTGGTTACGAGCGGCTTGAGGAAAAGCTGCAGTTGGTCGGTGCAGATGTTGAACGCGTTGAGGATACCGAATGAGTGAATCTGACCCGTTGCTCAAGCTGATCGCCGTCAGTGATGATGATCTCGCGGTTGTATCGGGGGCCTTGCAGGATGCGATCATTCCGATCGGGGATATCAGTTATGAGCCTGTCACGAAGCAGTTTGTTTTTGTGGCCAACAGGTTTCGATGGGAAACGGCAGACCAGGCACGTAAGGCGGAACCGGCCGAACGTGTGAATGCGGGTGTGACCTTTTCCAACGTGACGGCCGTTCGTCGACGCGGCATTGATTTTGGTGATCGCGCGGCTTTTTTGAACCTGCTCGCAACCACACAGGTCGCAGAGAGCGATGCTGACGCACCAACCATCGAATTGACGTTCTCCGGCAATACCGCAATTCGGCTGGAAACCACCGGACTCCTGTGCCATTTAGAGGACTTCGGCGAACCCTGGCCGACACAGTGGCGGCCCCAGCACGCGGACGATTGACCTCGTTTGCGGTTCGAAACCGGTGAAAGTACCGGTTTCGTGGCTGTTTCACGGGTTCGCGTGGTAGGTGAATTGTGGCGAAGAAAACAGACAAACTGATCCTTGCCCTGCCGAAAGGCCGTATTCTGGGCGAGGTTCTGCCGTTGCTCAAACGCGCGGGCATCGAGCCCGAGCCGGAGTTCAGCGATCCCAACACGCGCAAGTTACGCTTCGACACGAATGATCCGGGGATCGAGATCATTCGTGTACGGGCCTTCGATGTGGCGACGTTTGTTGCCTTCGGGGCGGCTCATTTCGGCGTCGCGGGCAGCGATGTGATCATGGAGTTCGACTACCCCGAACTTTATGCACCGCTTGATCTGGATATTGGAAAATGCCGACTTTCGGTTGCGGCACCGCAATCAGTTGTCGCGGTCGACAATCCGGCACGTTGGAGCCATGTTCGCGTCGCCACCAAATATCCCAACCTGACGCACAAGCACTTTGCACGCCGCGGCGTGCAGGCCGAATGCATCAAGCTCAATGGCGCGATGGAACTCGCCCCGACGCTGGGTCTGTGCCGCTGGATTGTCGATCTTGTGTCGACCGGCGGAACCCTCAAGGCGAACGGGTTGGTGGAGATCGAAACGATCATGGATATCAGTTCGCGTCTGGTTGTGAACCGGGCTGCCCTGAAAACACGCGCGAGCACGCTGACGGGCTGGATCGATCGTATCCGGGATGCTCTCGAGGACGGGCGAGATGCCGCTTAGGCTGGACGCCAACCGGGACGGTTTCACACAAGCTTTCGAAGACTTTCTGGCCGAACGTCGGGAGGCGTCTGTCGATGTGCGCGATGATGTTGCCGCCATCGTGGCACAGGTTAAAGCCGAAGGTGACGCCGCCCTTATCGCACTGACAGCAAAGTATGACCGGCTGGAGCTCACACCGCAGACCCTGCGTGTGGGTGCAGATGAAATAGCTGCTGCGCGCCAGTCCTGTAGTCCGGAAACGATTGCTGCGCTGGAAACCGCGCGCGCGCGGATCATTGCCTATCACGAGCGCCAGAAGCCGGAAGATTTTGACTACGTTGATGATGCGGGTGTCCGGCTTGGCAGCACCTGGCATGCCGTGTCGGCCGCCGGTCTGTATGTGCCGGGAGGAACGGCGGCATATCCGTCCTCGGTTCTGATGAACGCGGTGCCCGCACGTGTTGCTGGCGTGGCGCGCCTGGTGATGGTCGTGCCGTCACCTGATGGCAAACTCAATCCGCTGGTGCTTGCGGCAGCCGAAATTGCCGGCGTTGACGAAGTCTACCGCGTGGGCGGTGCGCAGGCTGTTGCCGCACTGGCCTATGGAACCGAGACAATAACTCCCGTCGACAAGATCGTCGGGCCGGGTAACGCCTATGTCGCGGAAGCCAAGCGTCAGGTGTTTGGGGTGGTCGGGATCGACATGATTGCCGGTCCGTCTGAAATATTGGTGGTCTCGCAGGGTGACGCCAACCCTGAATGGATCGCGGCAGATCTGTTGAGTCAGGCCGAGCATGATCGCGTGGCGCAGTCGATCCTGATTACAGATGATTCCGGGTTTGCCGATGCCGTGGCGGACGCCGTGGAACGGCAACTCAAAGAGCTGCCCCGTGAGGATATTGCGCGCGAAAGCTGGGACCGGTTCGGGGCTTTGGTGATTGTCGAAAACATGGAATCAGCGCTGCCGCTTATTGACCGGATTGCGCCCGAGCATCTTGAACTCGTGACGCCGGGTGCCGAAGCGCTGGCGGATCGCATCCGCAATGCGGGTGCGATGTTCCTGGGGGCCTATGCACCCGAAGTTCTGGGGGATTATCTGGCGGGACCAAATCATGTCCTGCCGACAGCGCGCACCGCACGGTTCTCTTCGGGTCTGGGCGTTCTTGACTTCATGAAACGGACTTCGATGTTCTCGGCCAATGCAGAAAGTTTCGCAAAGCTTGCGGCGCCGGCGATGACGCTGGCACGTGCAGAGGGTCTGGAGGCGCATGCCCGGGCTGTCGAGTTGCGTGTCGCCGGGACCGATGATGAGCAGCGATAGCGACCGCATCGCACGAATTGAAATCGACAACCCCGGGGTGGTCCGTTACCACCCGGATGTTGAGCGTGAAATACAGGTCGCGATCTTTGACCTGACGGATGAAAATTCCTTCGCACCTGATGTGACGCATTTCACAGATGCCGCTCCGGGGCCCTATGATTTGATCCTGCGCGTTCAGGGCCGTCAGCTCGTGTTCGAAATTTCGACGGAATCCGGGGCGATGATCGGCACCTTGCCGCTTCCACTCACGCCGTTTCGCAAGACCATCAAAGATTACTTCACGATCTGTGAAAGTTACTACGAAGCGATCCGGTCATCCTCACCGGCTCAGATCGAAGCCATCGATATGGGGCGTCGCGGTCTGCACAATGAGGGCTCTGATCGCCTGCGGGAATTGCTGTCGGGCCGGATCGAGATTGATCACGACACGTCCCGGCGTCTTTTCACCCTGATTTGCGCATTGCATATCCGGGCCTGACATGGAGGATCTGCCGGGGAGCATTCTGTTTGCTTGCGATCGCAACACGATTCGTTCGCCGATGGCCGAAGCGATTATGAAGCATCTGGTCGGGCACAGGGTCTATGTCGACAGCGCAGGCGTGCAGCTTAACGGTGATGAACCTGACGGATTTGCGATCGCGGCGATGCAGGAGATCGGCCTCGACATCGCCCGTCACAATCCCAAGACGTTTGATGACCTGACCGATATGTCGATCGATCTGATTGTGACATTCACACCTCAGGCCCAGCACCGCGCGATTGAGCTG
>Ga0181597_10003259_pt1 | contig 17050 bp, 13 predicted proteins | sample 041ome_5_FD_148647 | JGI IMG/M metagenome (GOLD analysis project Ga0181597, IMG submission 148647) | Coastal salt marsh microbial communities from the Groves Creek Marsh, Skidaway Island, Georgia - 041403US metaG (spades assembly) | ecosystem: Environmental > Aquatic > Marine > Intertidal zone... | reverse complement strand
GGCGAAAAAGAGCGTCGGCGAGCGGCGAGCGGCGACGATTCAAAAAAGCCTCGGCGCGCGGCGGCGAGCGGCGAGCGGCGACGATTCGCCTCGGCGCGCGGCGGCGAGCGGCGGCGTCGCCGTGAATTGAATTCGCGCGCGCGTTTCGCGAGCGCGCGATCGGTCGTCTTTCGTTGTCTGTGTTGTCTGTTTCGGTCGCCATCGTTTAATCATCGATGTCATGTAATGTAACCACCTGTAACCGCCGAACGTCACTTCGTCCCGCGTCGCGGCGCGCGCGAAGCGAACGACGCGCGGCGATCGATGACGAAGTTCGAACCGCTCGCGAAGGGCGAGCGCGGGCGCGATCGCGCGCGCCCGAGCGCGGCCGAGCGCCGATCGCGCATGGAAACATTCAAGCGCACGGGCGCGCATCCAGAACTCGAGACCGACCCGGACGACGCGAGACGCGCGAAAAGGCTGGCGAACGTCGCGCGAAAGAACGCGTCGAACGTCAAGGCGTTCGTCGACGTCGAGGTGGCGGGCGAAAACCGAGGGTCGGTGGTGATCGAGGTGTTGGAGGAGGCGGCGCCGCGCGCGGCGAGACGCTTCGCGGAACGCTTGGAGGCGACGGAGGGCGATCGCGATGGGGTGTCGTATCGAGATTCGTGCGAGATGACGACCGTGGACGATGAGTTGCGAGTGAGTTTCGGGGTTTCGGGGAAACGGGTGAAAACGACGATCGAGGTGGAGGGAGAGCTCACGCACGCGGCGGCGGGCGTCGTCGGCGTGGATCGAAGGAGCGGGGAATTTTGCGTGACGACGGCGGCGTGTGAGTCTTTGGACGAATCCGCGCAGGTCGTGGGGAGGGTTATTAGTGGTTTAGAGATTTTGCGCGCGCTCACGCACCGCGAGAAGGGAGAGAAGGTGCCGACTCCGGTTCGAGTGACGGCGTGCGGCGTCGTGCGCGGCGGCGCGGACGTTTCGGCTCTCGTCGGCGTAGCGGCGCGAGGCCGCGCCGAGGCGGCGGCGAAGGCGCGTGCTGAAGCGGAAAAGATTAGAAATGAGTCTCAGCACGACACGCTGAAGCGTCTGCGCGCGGAATCGGCACAGAAAGGGGCTGAGATGAACGAAATCGTGCGCTCGACGTTGGGAAAGAAGCTGAAAGAGGCGCCAAAGAAGAAGCCGGGCGCGGGCATGCTCGACTCCATGCTCGGTTCGTCTTCGAGCGATTCGGAGGATTAATGGCTGGATCATAATTCGTTCAATAGAAATAGATTGCAATAAACAGTAGCGGCAAATCGTTAAATTTCGGCGAGCAAAGCGTCGATGATTTCGACGTCGATGGCGGCGGGCGCTTTTCCCTTGGCCATATCGTATCCTTTCCTTCGCTCGCGGTCTGTGGGTGGCGTCAGCGATTGCTCGCCGAAGAAGTTCGTCTTCGTCACCACGCTCAATACTTCCACATCGTCCGGAGCGTCGTCCACGCGCGTCGTGCTGACGTGGGCGATGAACTGCGCGAGATTTAACCGCTTCGTGTAGCCTTCGGAAGTATCGCCCCTTTTGAGGTACAAATCTTGAAACTTGACGTCGTACATGTTATCGACCAACCGCGCGCTGTAATCTCCGAGCAACAACGGCCCATTACCGCGCAATTGCCCCGAACGCACGACCGTCAACGCGTATCCGAGCTCCTTCGCCCCGCGCTCGAGCGTCGCCTCCGCCGCCGCGTACGAATCCAACAGTCCCTTACTTCCATCCACGTCCCCTCCGATCGGCAGATTCATCTGTCCAACCTTCACCATCTTTTGCACCGGTCGATTCTGTTCTTTGAACGGATTTTCATCCCGACGATTCACCCCCACGCGCGACAGCGCCACGACGCGTTTCGCCTTCGTCGCCCCCCTTCGCACGCTCGCCGCCGCCGCCTCGCTCCTCGCCCCGCTCTCGTGCGCCACGATCACGACGTCGCTCGCCCGCATCGCTCGCTCCACCGCTTCGTCGTCGTTTTCGTTCACCAGCGCGCACTTCATCATCGCCGCCGCGCTCGTCCCGAACCGTCGCTCGAAGACGTCCTCGGGCATGTCCCGCGGCACGTACGAGTCCGCGTCCTCCACCACCAGCGCCACGCCGTCGCCGCCGCGGCGCGCGAGCATGCCCGCGATGAGTCGTCCCGTGAGCGAGCGCGCGCCGACGACGCACACGCGCGCCGACGACGCCGACGACGACGCGACGCGAATCATCGAGCGTCCGCGCGAATTCGACGCGCGCGTCGCGCGTCGCGCGCGCATCAGCGCGCGCGAATCGACGCGAACGCGCGCGCGCGTCGACATCGCGCGATTCGCGCCTCGCGTCGACGTCGCGGCGTCGCGCGCGCGTCGAGGCGCGTCGACGAATGTCGATCGCGGCACAACGCGACGACCGGGTGCGCGCGCGCGCGAACGCGCGCGACGCTCGAGCGCGCGCGCGCGCGGTGAGAGCGTCGAGCGCTTTTGCGCGAGGCGAATCGCGGCGACGCGGACGCGGGCGAGGCGCGCGCGGGGGCGGGCGGGCGCGCGGGACGCGCGCGGGCGGTGGTGTCGAGGGCGATTCGACGACTTCGCGACGATATGGCGTCGCAGCGGTGCGTGATTCGCGAGCGAGACGCGCGGTGGGCGGTGCGGGGGGGTCGTGAGCGTCGTTCGCGCGCGGTAGGAGAAGCGCGCGCGACGGGGGGCGCCGCGAGGGAGAATTTGAGTCGTGTTCTTAACAGAATTGCGAATTTGAATTCGGGCGGAAAGTCGACGATGACTGACGACGCGCGAACGCGCGACGCGCAGGATGAACGGACAAGGCGCGAAATTCGGACGATTTGTCTCGATCGGACGCGTCGGGGAGCCGAAACCGGCGCAATTGCCGAGCGAACGGCGCGAAGGCGGCGACGAGGACCGAAGCGCGAGACCGACGCCGGGACGGGACGAAGGACGGTGGCGAGACGAGAATGAATCGATCGATCCGCGGCGTCGGGAATCGGGAGACGGAGGCGCGCGACGATATGACGATGGGTACGGGCGAGAGCGAGGGTACGGCGATCGGGATCGAGGGTTCGGGGCGGCGTCGTTCGACGGCGGCGCGAGGCGGAGTCGGGACGACTACGGCGGTTACGGAGGGAGTTGGAGGTCGGCGGATCGGCGGATGAGCGGGGAACGCGCTGGAAGGGATTATGGAAGCGGTGGTTGGCAAGACAGGGATGATCACCGCGGATTCGGGAGACAGGCGCGGGAGAGTCCCGATCGCGAAAAGAGTTGGCGGCGGCGAGAAGAACCGGCGACGGCGACGGCGACGAGACCGGTTGCGACGGCGCCCGTCGTTCGAAGGAGCCTGGACGTGAATCATAACGCGGAGGGTGCTTTAGATAAGCTACACATTCCGCACGGCGCGCACGAATGGGGACAAGAAGACGACGATTTTGACGATTTGGCGCCTCCAGCTTGGTTGCTGCAGGACGAACGCGGCGCAAGCGGAGGCGACGACAGGCGAGCGCAACATCGCGTGCCTGAGCCGCGTCAGAGCTCCAGATCGCCACCTACGTCTCGTGTGAAAGCGCTCGTGAGGCCAAAGGGAGATGGTGGGCACTTCAACAGCGCGAAACTTCCGGACCATTTGAAAAATTTGAAGCGCGAACCCGGCGAAGAGAAGAAGCTGTGGACGCCTCCGGAACCGGTCGGAGGCGCGGTTAAAAAGCGTCCAGAAAAGGTACACAGTACGCCTCCTAAGGCTGTACCTAAAGTCACGCCTAGGAGCGTACCAGAACCTAAGACTCGCAGAAGCATGGACATCAGTCCCGTATCGCGAACGCCGCCTCAACCGCGCAAATCGAGCGCGTCCAAAAGGCAGCCTTCGCCTTCGGCGCCGCATTTACCGCCGCCTCATCCTTTACAACAAACACCACCACCGGCTCCACCTGGGGCTCCCCCACCGGGCGCTTCTAGAGCGCCGCCTCCGGTTCCTCCCGGCGTGCCGCCGCCGGCGACCCGGGCGCCCCCGTTGCCGCCGACTCCGCCGCCCCCGTTGCCGCCAGGCGCGCCGCCGGCGAGGCCTCCACTGCCGGCCGGTCCGCCACCAGCGATGCCACCGCTTGATGCGGCTTTGAAAGCCAAGTTAGCTGTCTCTGAAAAGTCTGCGCCCGCTAAAGCGGCGAAGAAAAAGAAAAAGAAGAGCAACATCTCCAGAACCGCGTCGTCGTCAGAGAATTTAGAGGACGCCGCGGAGAACAAGACACCGCCGCCGAAAGCGAAGATTGTCAAGGGTAAGTCGAAGGGCAAGAATTCAAAAAGTTCTTCGCACGACAATCTCGCCGCTGCGGCGAAGAAAGATGGCGGTTCTCCACCGAAACCGAACCTTTTACCAAAGGCAAAGGACAGCCCGGTGGGGAACGCGTCAAGAGCGGAGTCAAAAATCAGCATCTGATGCCGTCATGTATAAACATACCACTCTACACACGACACAGTTATTTCTATAATCAAGATTTACCATTAGCTACAACTACACTACCTACATTTACCTACGAATACGGCGTCGTGACGCCGAAGATGCTCTCGAGAGATGTCGCGGCTGTCGCGGAGCTAACCCCCGAGGTATCGACCACATCGAAACACTCCACTACCGCCTGATCGCTCGAAACCCTACAGGGTTTCGTTCCACACTTACACGAGCAGCAGCTATCGGCGCTCGCGTAAAAATGCTCCGCCGGCACCACCGCGAGCGCCGCGCTCAGCGGCGCTCGCCAATACAGCTTCGCCGAAAACGTCCCGCTCGCGCCGTTGTACGTGATCGCCTCGATCTCCACGTCTACATTCGCTTCCAAATATTTCCAACCCGTAATATTCCCCCCGCTCTCACTGCTCGCGACGACTCCACCGTTGACGCGCAGCGCACCGCCGGCGTTCGCTTCCAGCGCGAACAGGTGCGCGCCGGTGACGTTCGCGCGCAGGCGTCCTCGAAAGCGCGCCAGCGCGTTCGCATCGACGGTTTGCCCGCTCGCCAGCGGCAGGCTCGAGACATCGATCGACGTAACGTTGGCCGTGTGCGCGGGCGCCGCGCCGCGCACGTCCGGCACGCGCGTCGGCGCGACGGGATACGTGAAGACGTCCAGCCTCAGGCCGCGGGCATCGACCGGGACACTCGAAGAAACGGTCGACGTGTTCGCGATGTCGATCGCGGCCGCGGCGAAACGGACGCGCGCGACGACGAGGGCGATGAGGAAAAGCCGGGCCCGCGCGCGGAGGGACATCGAGGACGGTGCGCCGAGGAGTGGGGCGAGGAGAGGCGCGAACGGGACAAACAGTTACTTTGGTTTGACGGTCGACGCGTGTTATTAATGCGTCGTGCGTCGTCGCTAGATGCGATAACGGCCTTGTGGTTGACCTGCGGCGCCGGGAAGGGCTTGCTTAGCGATGGCGGTCTCGATGATGTTCTTGACGTAGTTCTTTCCTTCCTTGACCACGCGCTCGGTGGGGCCTTCGATGAGGAGGTAGAGCTTGCGATCGCCGGGGGCGAGCGGACGCCCGGGGGCGGCGTATTGCCCTTTTGCCGTGACTGCGGCGCCGGTATGCTCCATGATTTGCACTAACGTGTCTTTGTGAGTGACCTTGTAGCGCGCGAATTGTGGGAAGTCGTTGATCTCGAGCTCAGTCTCGAAGTGCGAGCCTGACTGCGTCGGCCCTCTGGACGTTTTTGCGTGCTGCGCGTTGAGCGCTGCGGCGAGGGCGGCGGCTTTAGCGGCACCCGCCGATGCGCCGTGCGCAAGCGCGTAGCTCTGAGCCAATGCGATCGCTTTCGTATTTTGCGCGCCTGCAGCTTGTTTTTGCGGCTGCTTCATTTTTGCAAAAACGGATTGCGCCGCAGCTTGCGCGATCTGCGCGGGCGTCAAGCCACCCTTGGCGACGAGCGCTCCTGGCGTGTGCGCAGCCTCCGCCGCCGCCGCCGCCGCCGCCGCCGCTGCTGCGGCCGCTTGTGCTGGTGCTTGAGCAGCTGCAGCTGCTTGCGCCGCGGATGCTTGCGCTGCGGCTTGACCGGACGGACCCACAGAGGCGTAGATTGGTCCTTCGTCTTCCGCATTGCCATCGCCGAAGACTGGCTCTTCGTCACTATCGCTCTCACCATCGTCTACATCCAGGCCAGCCGCTCGAGCGGCGTCACGCTTCTGTTTGCGCAAGAGGTCTTGCTCTTCTTGGTTGAATTTGAATCCAGAACCACCGAAGCCAGAACCAGCGGCACCGACGAGACCCTCCTTGCGCTTACGAGTAAACTCATCCGCCATTGCTTGCACATCCTGCGGGACGTTTTGCTTCGACTCTTTAAGCGCCTTGACTAAGTCGGGTGCGAACTTTTCTTCGTCTTCTGAAATAAACGTTACTGCGGTCCCTTTCTGGCCGGCGCGTCCAGTACGTCCAACTCTGTGCACGTAATCCTCCAAGTGGTTAGGCGTGTCGTAGTTGATGACGAGCCTCAAATCCTTGACATCCAACCCGCGAGCGGCGACGGAGGTGGCGACGAGGATGTTACAGACGTCTGATTTGAAGTCTGAAATCGTACTTTGTCGGTCGCTTTGTTCTTTACCGCCATGTAAGCTCAAACACGGATAACCGCTCTTGAGCAATTCCTTAAACGTCGAGTCCGCCTTGTCCTGGCTCGCGACGAAGATTATAATCTTGCCGCGCTCGTACCATTCGCCGAGTAATTCTAAGACTCGTAAAAATCGATCTTCTTCGGGACGAAGTTCCACAAGCTGCTCTATATCGGAGTTCACCACGGACTTTCCACCGATTTGGATCTCGATCGGGTTGTCCAGCGCGGCACGCGCCAACGCCTCCATCGTGTGCGGAAACGTGGCGCTAAACATCACCGTCTGGCGATCCGGACGAAGATTGGCCAGGATGCGAGTAATTTGTGGTTCAAAGCCCATATCGAACATACGGTCTGCCTCATCGAGCACCATGTAAGTTACTCTACGCAAGTTTGTAATTTTTCCCGAACCTGTCGTCAGCAAGTCAATCATGCGACCGGGCGTGCACGCGACGATTTCCGCGCCGCGTTTCAAATCGCCAATCTGCGCCGCTATACCCGAGCCACCGTACACGGACACGGCCGAAAACCCCATGGCTTTTCCGTAACGCTTGCAATCTTTACCAATCTGCGTCACCAACTCTCTCGTAGGTCCCATGATCATACCAATAGGTCCGTCGCCGGAGGCGAGGGGCTCCTGCGCGTTGATGTGGCGCAACATCGGTAAAATGTACGCTAAAGTCTTCCCGCTACCGGTTTTCGCGACCCCGATGCAATCGCGTCCGGACATGATCACGGGAAGCGCTTGTGCCTGAATAGGCATCGGCTTTTCGAATCCAGACCGGCGAATCAGCTCATGCACGCGATTGTTCAAGCCCGCCTGCGCCCACGTCTTGATGGGTTTCGGCACCTTTTTACCTCGACACTTGATTCCGTCCAACTCCACACGAAGCTGCTTCACCTCCGCCTTGGTCATCGACGCTATTTCCTTCGCTTCGATGTAAAAGTTTTTCTTCACCGGTTCGTAATCGATCTCGTCGTGATTCACCGTCCCGAGACGTTCAGTCTTGCTCAATTTCGCGGTTTGCTTCTTTGCCCACGCTTCGTCGTCGTCGTCGTCGTCATCTACCTCAGTTTTTGCTTCGACCGCGTCTTCCGACAGAACATCCGTAGTTTTAGCTTCATCTCTTTCGGCTTCGTCTTCGGACGACTCGCCTCCGCTTGAGTCGAAGACCTCGTTCATGACTTGCGCGCGTTTGGACGTTCTTCTATTCTTCTTCACCGGCACATAATTCACCGCCGCGGTCGGGATCACTGGACGCAAAACCTCGACGACAGACTTTTTCACCCCCAAAACCAACGGTTTCGACGTCGACGCGCCGTCCGCGGAGGCGCCTCGCGCGCCAATCTTCCCCGCCGCCGCCGCCTTTTTCGCCGCCGCCGCGAACACGCTCATCAACGCGTCTTCCTCCGAAACCTCCATCGGCGTCGCTTCAGCCTTCGCCTTTGCCTCTAACTTGGCCGCTTCCTTTTCCTCGGCCTCGCGCTTAGCGCGCTCTTTCGCCTTTTCTCGCTCCTGGTCCATCGCGTCGTCGTTCGCCGCCATGAAAGCGTCGAGCGGGTCGTCGTCTTCATCCGTCGTCTCCCCCTTACTCCTGGACCCACTCCTCCCGCGTCGTTTCGCACCCCCCGCGACCGTCGTTTTCGCCTTTTTACCCCTCTTCCCATCGTCCTCGTCCGCGTCCGCGTCCGCGTCCGCATCACCGAGCGTCAATTCCGGCGGCGGCTTCGACTTCGCCGAATTCGACCCGTCGCCGTCCTCCTCCTCCTCCGCCTCGAACAATCCTCGCACCGCGCTCGGCCTCGCGCTCGGTCTTCGCGCCGTCAGCGCGAACGACGCCGAGCGCTCCGACGCCTCTCGTCCGCCCCCCGCGCGCTCGTTCGCCCACGCGCGCGCTTTCGCGTGCCGCCGCGCCTTGACGTCCGCGTCGTCATCGTCCTCTCGCTCCCCGTTCTCCGCGCGTCGGCGCTTCGTCGCGCGCGGTGGCATCGAACGCGCCCTCGTCGAGCGTTCGCCGCGCGCGCTCGACGCGCGGGCGTCCGCGCGCGCGCGCGTCGTCGCGAAATGTCGATCGAGTCGGTTGGGTTTCGCAATCGCGACGCCGCACTTCGAGACGCCGCGCGCGCTTCCGACGCGTTTCGGACCGCGCGAGCGCGAGGCGGGAGGCGCGGGGCGCGTCGACGCGCGCGCCGCGCGTCGACGAGCGCGCGCGACGCGCGAGGGCGCGCGCGCGGTCGATAATCTGAGATTTCGAGCGCGCGACGCCTCGAAACGACGTCGACGCCTCGAAACGACGAGGCGCGCGCTCGAGAGAGATGTTCTCCAGGTTCGGCGTCGGTCAGGCGCGGTTCAACGCGAGCTATCGCGCGTACCCGGTGAGCTTCATCGATCGCCCGCAGTTGGAGCTCGGGGACAAGGTGATCTTGCCGCCGAGCGCGCTCGAGAGGCTGACGCGGATGCAAATCGATGATTACCCGATGCTGTTCGAGGTGACGAACGCGAAGGAGGGGAAATCGACGCACTGCGGTGTGCTGGAATTCGTCGCGGACGAGGGGGTGGTGTACTTGCCGTATTGGATGATGCAAAACTTGTTGCTGGGCGAGGGAGACATCGTAAAGTTTTCGTACTCGACGCTGCCGAAGGGGACGTACGTGAAGTTGCAGCCGCAGACGCAGGACTTTTTGGATATATCGAATCCGAAGGCGGTGTTGGAAACGACGCTGCGGCAGTACACGTGCTTGACGGTGGGAGATACGTTTGTGATTCATTACAATAACAAGCAGTATCACATCGACGTCATCGAGGCGAAACCGGGGGACGCCATCGGAGTCGTGGACACGGATTGCGAGGTTGATTTCGCACCGCCGCTGGATTACGTCGATCCTTACGGACCAGACACGACGAAGTTTGAGGATACGAACTCTGGGGCGATAAATGCGCCGAAGACGGCCGACAAGGCGGACGCGGGAGCGTCTGGCGACGCGGCGACAAACGGCGAAACGCTCGCGGCGCCGCAACCGGTGGTGAATACTTTTCTCGCGTTCGCGGGTGGTGGGCATCGATTAGACGGTAAAGCGATCTCAGAAATCGCCCCGAAAGAGGTGGAGATTCCGACGTCTTCGCTCAACGTCACCAAGGAATGGCAGCAGCTTCGTCAAGGAGGTGTTTTGGGAGGAGAAACTAGCAAGGAACCAGAAAAACCCGCCCCGGACGCCGACATCGACCGCAAGCGCAGCGGCAAGGTGGTGTTTGGTGGCGCGCGCGCGGCGGCGATCGCTCGCAAGAAAGAGAAAGCCGCGGTTGCGAAAAAAGACGATTCCTCGAAAGACAAACCGACGTCGACGTTCCAAGCGTTCCAAGGAAGCGGGAACAAGTTACGATGACACGATTGATTGATGTGTACACACTGAATTGAAAATGAAAATAGCAAGCAGCCTACGGTTATTATACGATGCGATGATTTCGCGTTTTCGTTCAAACGAGCAACTGTTTTTTCACGTAGGCTCGAATCGCTCGACGCTTCTCCACAGCCTTGAGCGTCCACATATCCGCCACCACGTCCTCATCAACCATGCGATCGACGATTTCCTCCGCCCGCAGTAAATCATTCGACGCGCTGCAGCAATTCAACAGCACGTTATACGTGACGCTCGTCAGCGCGATGTCATGCTTTTCCCGCGCGCCGTTGACGAGTTGCATCGCTCGTCCCCAACCCGGCGGATCCATATTCAGATACCCTTTCGCCAACTCCGCCACCGCCACCTCATCCGGCGCGCACACTTCCTTTTCAAATATCTCATCGTACACTTTTTGCGCCAATTCCATGTTTTTCCCGTTCACGCACGCCGATATGCACGCCGTCGCCGCGAACGCGTCCGGAGTCACCCCCTCCCGTCCCAGTCCGACGAGCAGATCCACCGCCGTCGCCGCCGCGCCTCGCTTCGCGCACTCCCTCAGCTTCGTCGTCGTGTCTTTCAGTATTCTCATCTCCTCGCTCGACGCCATCGCGCGCGTCGCGCGCATCGCGCGCGTCGTCGTCATCGGGACGCGCCGCCGCCGGGACGCGTCGGCGCCGAAAGACGCGCGAAGGAGCGCGCGCGAGCGCGCGAGCGACGCCGTGGACGCCATCGGAGCGTCGGAACTCACCGCGCGCGCGTTCGTGCGTCTCGCGAGGTCGTCGTCGCGACGCGGTGTGTCGGCGTCGCTCGCGAATCACATTCGCGAGGCGAAAACGCCCGCGCGAGGCGAACCACAACCACTGACTGACTGACTGCACAACGTTACATTACACTACGCGTAAAACAGCGAACGAGCTACGGCGCGACGCCGGAAAACAACGCCGCGAGCCCGATCGTGAGCGCGGTGCCGACGAGGACGGGATTATCTCCGGACCAAAACTTGGGCGCGCGCCGCGCCGCGCGCGCGACGTCTTCGAGCGTCTCGACGCGGCGCGCCGCCGCCGGCGCGTCGTCTCGCAATAAATACCTCGTCTCCGGATCGATCTTCGTCAGCCACTGGGCGTAGAACCATTTTTCTAATCCCTTGCCGTCGCTCCGAGCGAGGTCGTCGAGGTAGGCGCGGAGTTCGCCCGATTTTTTATTCTTCGCCAGCCGGACGCGCGCGCTCGGGACCAAAACGAGCCACCAGTACGCCGTCATCGCGCCGATCGCGCCGAGGACGACGAGCTCGTCGCGAAGCAGCGCGGGATCGATCGGCGTCGGGACGTACGCCGCCGCGATCGGGTCGACGGCGGAGATCGCGCGCGGGGCGGCGTCGGCGACGTCGGCCTCGAACGCGCGACGCGACGTCGACGCGCGCGGCGGCGGCGACGACGCGCGACAGGGCGCGCGACAGGGCGCGCGCGCGACGTGGAGGACGGCGGTGGTGGTGGCGGTGACGGCGCGCATGCGGCGACGCGAGAGAGGCGCGACGACGCGAGAGAGGCGCGGCGCGGTGTCGCGACAAGATGACGCGGTCGGTCGGACGTGGATTTCGCGGCGTCGAGGCGGCTACGGGGCTGGGTGGGTCACAACGAATCGTGGAGATCTTTCGCGGCTCGGCACGCGTCGATGTACTCTTGTTCGGTCATTTGTTCTTTGCGGGATTCGATGACGTTGAACATGGTTTCAAGACTCTTTCTTTGCTTGACTTTTTTGTCGTGCCTCTTGGCGAAGGCAATCGTCTCGGCGTCGCCGCTCTTTTCAGCCGACGCCAGTGTTTCGTCGTCCCAAGGACAGCCATTCTCGACCAAGTGTTTCAACACGCGGACAACGCCCTTTCTTGCTACGTTCGAAGTGGCTGTCTCACTCCAACCGCAACCGCACTCTCTGAGAAAATCGATACACTGTATTACCTCGCCCGGCTGTCTCCTCGCGGCATTGGCGCACACCGCACCTATGAACGTGCTTCCTCGCTCAACAATCATATTTTTCGCGTCGTCTTCTCGTTTCCTCTTCCTTCGTTTCGTCTGCTCTTGGTAGGCCTCGATGAGAAGCCTGATTCTCGTCACACTTATATCACCACACGCGGTATGCACGGCGTCGTAGTCCACTTCCAGACCGAGTTCCAACGCGTACTTGAAGCACTCCATCTGCGTCGGCACATCCGTGGCTTCGCGCAATAGCTTCGGATGCAGAGCGCAGCCATTCTCCACGGCGTACTTCAGACACCGAATGTGCCCTCTGCGAGTCGCCAGAAGCGTCGTAAAGTCACAAAACGCGCCGCTACCGAAAGACAGCGTCTGCCCGCGTGGCCACGCGGCGGCGTCCGGCCACGACTCGCGCAATATGCACGCACACGTCTCTGGATCGCCCGTGACATGCGCGCGATGTAAGCTATGTGACATCCGTGCCGTTTCACGCCCGTACCGACGCCGCGCGGAGTCGTCGGTGCGGCGATGAGTGACGACGATAAGACCTCGGTTTAGCGAAATCGGCGAAACCGGGCACTGGGAACCGGGCACTGGTTTTTCTTTGGTTCTCTAAGCACTCGCATGGAAAAACGTACTACGGATTCTAATGAACGATACCTTAAGGCTGGTGATCGCGCGATCACCAGCCGCCGCGATCGACGTCGTCGCCGGCGTCTTGACGCCAGACTTGAACGTCGTCCGCGGGACGGCGTTCGCCGAAATCGCGAGGCGGCGGTCGTCGACCGTCGTCGAAAGAGCGGCGACGATCGTCTCGCGGTGGCGAACGACGGTCGTCGTCGTTGAAAGAGCGACGCTGCGGACGGGCGCGGTAGCCTTCGTTGTCGTAGCGAGGACGGGAGTCGTCGTCGAAACGCTCGCGAGGGCGGAAGGAATCTCGCTCGGGGCGGCGATCGTCGAAACGACGGCCGAATTCGCCCCTGTCCTCGCTTCGCCGATCGTCGAAAGAGCGCCGTGGTGGGCGATCGTCGAAGTTGTCGCGGTTGCGGAAAGAATCGCGTCCACCGCGACCGCCGCGGTCGCCGAAACGTCCACCACCGCGACCGCCGTCCCGGTCGCCGAAGCGACCGCCGCCGCGGTCGCCGAAACGTCCGCCACCGCGACTGCCGTCGCGATCGCCGAAGCGATCGCCGCCGCGACCGCCAAAGCGACCGCCATCGCGACCGCCGAAGCGTTCGCCTCGATCTTCGAAGCGACCGCCACCGCGACCGCCTCTGTCATCGAATCGGCCGCCGAAGTCACCGCCGCGACCACCGCCGTCCCTGCGCTCGAATCGCGGCGGACGATCGTCGAACCGATCGAAAGATTGACGTCTATCGTCGTCGAAGCCGCGACCGCGGCCGCCGCGACCACCGCGACCTTCGTATCCACCACGGCCGCGTCCACCGCGGTCGCCGAAGCGATCGTCCGAGCGCCTGTCGTCGAATCTGCTTCCGAACTCCTCTCTTCGATCGTCCCTGTCTCTGCGCTCAAATCGCGGCGGCCCGTCGTCTCTTCTCCGTTCGTATCCACCGCGATCATCGCGGCGTTCAAACCTTGGCGCCCTGTCGTCTCTTCTTTCGTACGATCCACCGCCTCTTCCCCAGTCGTCTCGCCTTTGGCCTCGGAAAGAATCGCCGCGGCCGCGACCGCGACCGCGATCGTCGTAGCGAGGCGGTCTGTCGTCGAAAGATCTTCGTCCCGTGGACGATTTCGCGGTCGAAACTTTGGACGTGTCGATCGGCATTTCCTCCGGCGGTGGTTTCGGCGATTCCGCCAGGCGCAACAATCGTCGAACGCAATCCGACGCCAGTTCCTTGGACGGAAGATCGGCGAACTCGTCGGGATCGTCGATGTCATTCAGCACCAACAGAACGCGAAGCAAATCCGATAATTGCAGCGCCGGATTCTCTTGTCTGTCCTGAAGTTTATCGCACGCCGAGCACTTGCCTCGCAAATGCGAAACGTCCATCGACATCGACGCTCGCAGGCGCTGCAAACCGGCGTTGAGCTTGCGATTATTCAACCTTCGAGGCAACGGCCAATCGATGAGTTGATACACCAGAGACTCGGGCAATCGCGAAAATAAATCAGGTCGATCGCGCGCGAAAGAGAGCGCCAATCGTTTGATCTCTCCTGGATCCGACGGCGTCAAATCCTCTTCGTCGCTCTCGAATTCAGACTCCGAGTCGGCGCCGGCGGCCGCGTCGTCTCCGCCGCCGCTCACGCCTCGCGCCCACTCCGGCGTCTTCGAATCCCCCGCCGCGACGACGATTTCATCCGCGTTCACCCCACTGTACCCGAGCGCTTGCAAACGCGCGAGAAATATGACAAACTCCGCCCAATCCCCTCCCCACGTCGTCGTCGTTCGCACGCTCGACAACAATTCGTCCACGTCGGCGTCCACGCGCGCGCCAACCACCGCTTCGTCCGCCGCGCGCACCGCGCCCTCGTCCGCGTCCTCGCTTTCGAAATCATTCGCGTCGACGACGCGATCGACGTCGTCTTCTTCCGCGTCATCGCTCGCCGAGGCGACGACGCGTCCCGCGCGCGCCGCCGCCGTCCCGACTAACCCGCGCGCGCGCCGAGCGCCGAGCGATTCGAGCGCGACCGGCGCTCGCCACGGCGGTGCGACGCGCGCGAGCGCGCGCGCGGTCGTCGACGCGCGCGCGCGGTCGACGCGCGGGAGCGCGCGCGCGATGGGCGCGCATCGCGCGGACGCGACGCCGCCGCCGCGCATGCGCTCGGTCGAACGCGCGCGCGCGCGCGCGGTCGCGCGAGCGATGGACGCGCGCGCGACGGCGCGCAGGCGATCGGCGCGTATGGTTCGCGAGCGCGCCGCGACCTCGAGGACGGGCGCGAGGTGTCGAACGGTGACGCGGTGCGAAGTGAGGGAATCGAACGGACGCGGCGGCGGTTCGTCGGTTGGTTGGACTGCGCTCGAGTTACATTTGGTCGAGATAGGCGCCGTAACCGAGCTCTTCGAGCTTGCTCGCCTTGTTCAACACGACGTTCTCCATGTCGTCTTGGTACGCTAACATTTTAGAGCACACGTCGGGCTCGAACGCGGCGACGATGCGAGCGGCGATGAGACCGGCGTTGGCGCTGTTGCCGATGGCCACCGTCGCCACGGGAACGCCTTTGGGCATTTGAACGATGGAGAGCAAGGAATCCATGCCGTCGAGATACTTGAGCGGGACTGGGACGCCGATAACGGGAAGAGGGGTCATGGCGGCGACCATGCCGGGTAAGTGCGCGGCGCCGCCGGCGCCGGCGATGATGGCGCGCAAGCCGCGCGTGTGCGCGCTTCTCGCGTACTCGTTCATACGCTCGGGCGTTCTGTGCGCCGAAATGACGGTGACTTCGCAACCGATGCCGAAAGATTCGAGGACCTCCGCAGCGGCGCTCATCGTGGGCAAGTCACTGTCGGAACCCATGATGATGCCGACTTGAGCCGCCTTCTTCGGCGGCGTCTTGTCCCCGCTCGCGGCGCGCAAAAGCGTGTCCAGACGCTCCGTCGCCACCGCCGCGCTCGGGCCGACGACGGTGAGGTGACCCATCTTGCGCGCGAGCTTCATGTCAGGCTTTTCGTACCAGTGAATGCTCGCACCGGGAGTCGCTAGCGCGGCGCCCATGAGACGGTGCGCCCGGCCCATGGCCTCGTCGCCGTCGCCGTCTCCCAAAATATTCTTCATCACCGCCCCGCCAACCTTGAGCGAGGTGTCGCCCAAGGGCCAACCCAAAATGGCGCGCAAGTGATTTTCGTACTGCGAGCACGCGCAGCCTTCGATGGTGTAGTGACCGCTGTTGTGCGGTCTCGGCGCGCACTCGTTGAGCAAAATCGAGCCATCCTTGAGGAGGAAGAGCTCGACGCCAAAGATCCCCGCACCCGTGAAAGACCCGATCGCTCGCTTCGCCGCCGCTTGCACCGCTTCGGCAACTTTATTCGGAATCGGCGCCGGCGTCGTCGTCGTGTCGCAAATATTGTTTTCGTGAACGGTTTCGACGACGGGGTACGCCCGCGTCTCCCCATTCTTGGCGCGCACCACCATCACCGCCAATTCCTTCTCAAACGGCACCCACTTCTCGCAATACAACCCTTGTTCAAACCCACCCAACTTCGCCACCGCATCGGCCAAATCCGCGGCGGTCTTCGCCACCGCGTTCCCGCGCCCGTCGTACGCCAAACGCTTGGACTTTAACATGAGCGGAAACCCAAACTCGCTCGCCGCGCTCTGCAACGCGGCTTCATTCGGGCAATCCGCGTACGGCCCGAGCGGGACCCCGGCGTTCGTGAAGTGTACCTTCTGCGCATACTTATCCTGAATCGTCGCCAACGTCTCCGGCGTCGGCTGCACGTCCACGCCCGCCGCGCTCAGCTCTCGCAGCGCCTCCACGTCGATGTGTTCAATCTCCACCGTCACCACATCGCACGTCTCCGCGAACGCCTTCACCGCCGCCTTATCCCTAAAACTCCCCACCACCTGCGTCGCCGCGATCGACGCCGGCGCGCGCTCCGTCGGATCCAGCGCTTTCAACCGCACCCCCATCGGCGCCCCCGCGATTGCGAGCATGCGTCCGAGCTGTCCGCCGCCCAATATCCCCACCCGACAGTCCCGTCCGTACCCCTCGAATCCCGGTTCATCGCTATCGCGTCCGCGCGCGTTCGCGCTTTCGTCAGTCCATCGCTCGATCGCTCGCGTCGTCCCGCGTTCGCGCATTCATTCATTCATTCATTCGCGCACTCATTCGCCCGGTTCAAACCGACGCACCTCACTCGAAACTTGGCCTCCCCGCTCGCGCGCGCGCGCGTCCGGCGCGTTCGCCCGCGCGCGTTCGCCCGCGCGCATCGTCGCGTCGCGCGCGGCGCGCTCGCGTCGGTCGTCGCGCGCGCCGCGGCGCCCGTCATCGCCGTCGTCGTCGTCGATGTGACGACCGCGCGGCGGGCGGCGCGATCGACCCTCGCGTGCGCGCATTCGACCGGTCCTGACTCGTGAAGAGTCTCACACTACGACGCGCGCGCGAACGATCGCGATCGACCCTCGCGTGCGCGCATT
>Ga0181597_10003251_pt1 | contig 17088 bp, 15 predicted proteins | sample 041ome_5_FD_148647 | JGI IMG/M metagenome (GOLD analysis project Ga0181597, IMG submission 148647) | Coastal salt marsh microbial communities from the Groves Creek Marsh, Skidaway Island, Georgia - 041403US metaG (spades assembly) | ecosystem: Environmental > Aquatic > Marine > Intertidal zone... | reverse complement strand
ATCAACGAACGCACTGCACATTCGGTCGAGTTCTTCGAGGGAAAGCACCTGCGCTTTGGGCAGGAACGTCATGTCTTCGGCCATGCAGTAGACGCAGCGAAGGTCGCACCGGTCCGTGACGGAAACACGCAGATAGTTGATCGGCCGCTCGAACGGATCGATCAGTGATGTCGCATTTTGTGAAGTCTCAATGTTCATGGACACTTATGTAGTACGTTTCGCGACCGGAATGTAGGGGCCGATACAGAAGCTTTGGCCCTTTTTGGTAATAACAGACATACTCACGCAGGTTTTTGCGCACCATTCGTCAAAATTGGTGACGAAAGGCACAACGGTATGGAGGCATGTTCCGTGCCAGAAATGATGACGACCCGGGAAGTTGCAGACTATCTGCGGGTCAAGGAACGCAAGATTTACGAGTTGATCCGGCAGGAACAAATTCCCTGCGCCCGGGTTTCGGGAAAATGGTTGTTTCCCCGGGTCCTGATCGATCGATGGATTTTGCAAAGCGTTCAGGGCGGGGGCGTCGCCGCAAAAACCGTCCCACCCGTGATTGCCGGAAGCCATGATCCCTTGCTCGACTGGGCGATTCGCGAAAGCGGCTCGGGGCTGGCGTTCCTCTCAGGCGGCAGTCTGGACGGCTTGCAACGTGTTGCCGAAGGGGAGGCAGCGCTTTGCGGGGCACATATGCGGGACCCGCAAACCGGCACCTACAACATTCCCTGGGTTGCGCGTGTTCTCGCTGACAGTGACGTTGTGGTGATTGCCTGGGCAAAGCGCCAGCAGGGTTTGGTGGTTGCAACGGGAAACCCTCTCGCGATCAGGTCTGTCACGGATCTGACAAAAGGCCCGCGCGTGGTGCGACGTCAGGAAGGCGCGGGCAGCCGGTTGCTGCTCGACCAGTTGCTGGAGGCCGAAGGCCTTGATGAAGGCAAAGTTGTCTATGCCGAGGGGGTGGCGCGGACAGAAGCAGATCTGGGCGGCATGATTGTTGATGGCAAAGCTGATGTCGGTCTTGCGATCGGCGCGGCCGCTTCGATGTTTCGCCTCGACTTCATTCCGTTGCAGGAAGAGCAATTCGACCTTGTGATCCGTCGCCGGGAGTTCTTTGAGCCACCGGTTCAGGCCTTGTTGTCGTTTGCGCGGACGCCCGAGTTTGAAATCTGGGCAGGCGAACTGGGTGGCTATGACGTGAGGTCTACTGGAGCGGTGGTTTGGAACGGGGTGTCGGCACCGTAATGCCGCGAACCACGCCAAGCGGCGGTGGGGCATCGGGAATAGGGGGTTTGATCCGGGGCCGGGGTCCGGCGCCCTCGGCCCAACCGATAATGGATTGACGCTGGCCTGCCAGCTGTTCCTCAATGGCCGCAACGTCCAGAATGCCTTTGGCATCCTCATTCAGGATCAGATGCGATGCCCGTACCCGTTCGAAGGGAACCCGGGCGGCAGATGGGTCATCGAGGATGTCGGCAACCAGATTTCCAAGTTGCTGGCCAATTCCGTAAGGCTCGATCACCATCGCGGCCAGTGCGCCGCGCACCACACTGTCTTCCTCGCTGGCAAACAGACGGAGTTTCTGCTGGGCTGCCGCTGCCGCGAGCGCCTCCACGGGGGCATCGGGCAGAAGTTTGCGATCAAGCAACAGGACTGTGTCTTGAGGGTCGAGTGCTCCGAGTTCTTCGCCAACGGCGTTTCGTCGGATTGAGACGGGAAGCGCGGCCACGTCCAGTTCGAAGCTTCGCGCCGCGGCAAGCAATTCCTGAAGCTGGGTTGTCAGGCCACCACGTTCGGGATCCACAGGCACAGCGACGTTCTTGGCGTCCGGGGCGAGTATCCGGATCAGGGCAAGTTGATCATCCCGCGTGTCGCTTTCGGCAATGCCGGTGACGGCGCGCCGCCGGTGTTCATTGCTGATCTGTCGGGCCTGCTCCATGGAAATGCCTGCCCCGACAATCGGGATACGGGACTTTTGATCAAGCGCGGCCTGAAGGGACGGATTGGTGATTGCAACAATGACCCGGACTTCCTGTTCGGCAAACTCGCGCATCACGTCTGCTGCGCGCGCGCTGCCTGCGGAGGTTTCGCGAACAAGAAAGTTGATGGTCTGACCCGGGCTGAAGTTCCGTTCCGCCAGTCGATCACGCAGGCCGTCAACAACCGCCTGAATTTCGGCGCTGAAGGTGATCGTGACAATGCCAACCCTGGGAGGTGCCTTGTTTTGTGATTGGGCCAGGCCAGCCTCTGTCAGGCCCAATGAGAGCGCCAGAGCCATCACCACTGCAATCTTTGAACGGATGCGCAACATGACGTCGTGAGCTAGTGGACCGGGCCAACAACCTGACGGCCCGGGCTGCAGGCGTCAATCCGAAGCGCCGGTGTGACTGCGCGGACTCAGGCCTACTCGGCGTTGGGAAAAAACAGCTGATGCCCGTCCACGCGAAAGGCTGCAATGGCAGCCTGACCTGTGCTGCTGGTTAGCCATGTCACCAGTTTTTCGGCGTCATCCGCACGGATATGGGGGTGACGTTTCGGGTTTACGAGCAGCACCCCATAAGGATTGAACAGCGGGGGATCACCTTCGAGAAGGATTTCCATATCTCCCCGGTTTCGGAAACTCAGCCATGTCCCGCGGTCCGTCAGGGTGTAGGCGCCCAGTCCGGCGGCAGTGTTCAGGGTGGCCCCCATGCCGGAGCCGGATTCCTTGTACCAGCCGCCCGAGGCGGATTGCGGGTCTATATCTGTTTCGGCCCAAAGGCGCAGTTCGGCCTTGTGGGTGCCACTGTCATCGCCGCGCGAAACGAATGTCGATCCGGTTTCGGCCATACGCGTCAGGGCGCGTGAGGCGTCCTGCATGCCCGAGATGTTCGCCGGGTCGTCGCGTGGCCCGACAATCACGAAATCATTGAACATCACGTCCCGGCGATAAGCGCCATAGCCAGCCGTGACAAACGCATCTTCGTCGCTGCGCGCGTGGACCAGCAGAATATCGGCGTCTCCCTGGCGCCCGATATTGAGCGCGGCCCCGGTGCCGACAGCAACGACCCGGACGGGGATGCCTGTTTCCGCAGTGAACTGCGGCAGGATTGCACCCAGCAGACCGGAGTTCTCGGTTGAGGTGGTCGAGGCCAGCGTGATCGGGCCGTTTTGGGCCTGGGCGGAAACACCCAGCGCAAAGGAGAAAAGGAGCGCCGCAGTCGCGCAGCGTATGATCCGGGCTACCAAAGCAATTCTCCCTGTGTAAAAGCGCGGGCCTCCGGGGTCTGGGGGTTCTCGAAGAACTCGCTTGCCGGTGTAAACTCCAGAAGCCGACCCTTGTGCAGAAACACAATGTCATCGGCGAGACGGCGGGCCTGCCCGAGATCATGGGTGGCCATAATGATTTTGGTGCCCGCGGCATGAAACCCCTCAACCAGGGATTCCACCGTGCGGGTGGCGGCGGGATCGAGGCTGGCGGTGGGTTCATCTAGGAATAGCACCTCGGGTTCGGTCACCCAGGCACGCGCGAGCGCCAGACGTTGCTGCTCACCCCCCGACATCAGCCGGGCCGGGCGGTTGGCCAGATGGGACAGCCCGGCCAGCGCGAGGGCGGCTTCGGCGCGTTCGCGGCGTTCGCGGCGCGGCACATCACGAATTCTCAGTGTGTGCAGAATGTTGCCGATCGCCGTCCGGCGCAGCATGACCGGGCGCTGAAACACCATCGCCTGATGACGGATCACCCGGGACCGGGTGCCCGCGCCGCGCCAGATGATTTCGCCAGAGGTGGGCTTGAGAAGACCGTGACACAGGCGGAGCAGCAGGCTTTTGCCAGCGCCGTTCGGGCCCAGAATGATGGTCCGCCGCCCGGCGCTCAGCGTGACGTCGATATCGTGGAGCAGGCGGGTGTCACCGCTCTCGAAGACCAGCCGGCGGATTTCCAGCGGCAGAATGGATTGCGGGGCGCTCATGATGGGCTCGTCATGCGAGAGCTGCCTTGCGCGCGCTGGCGTTGTTGACGATCTGGACCGTGGCATTAACCGAAAGGGCGATCACCAGCAGCACGATCCCCAGCCCCAGCGCGGTGGCGAGATTACCCTTGGAGGTTTCCAGCGCGATGGCGGTCGTCATGACGCGGGTCGCGTGGTCGATATTGCCCCCGACGATCATCACCGCCCCGACCTCGGCGATGGCCCGCCCGAACCCGGCGAGCACAACTGTGGCCAGCGAAAACCGCGCGTCATAGATCAGCGTACCCAGCGTATCGATAGGTCCGGCATTCAGGGAGCGCAGGTGATCGCCATATTCGCGCCACAGGTCCTCGACAATCTGTCGCGTGAGCGCGGCAACAATCGGGGTCACAAGGATCGCCTGGGCGATGATCATCGCCGTCGGGGTGAACAACAGACCGAGCACACCGAGCGGTCCGCTGCGCGAGAGCATCAGGAAGACGATCAGGCCGACAACGACCGGTGGAAGACCCATGAAGGTGTTGAGCAGCAGGGATACCACGCCACGCCCGGGAAACTTGTACAGCGCGACGGCCGCCCCCAGCGGAAACCCGATCAGGCACGCAATCGCCACAGCGCTCAGACTGACCCGCAGGGACAGCCCGACGATCTCAAGAAAATCTGCGTCCAGACTGGCAAGCAGCGCGCCAGCTTCGGCAAAGGCGTGAAAGAAGGTGTCCATGAGTGTCTGTAATTATGTGTTTACAAGCAAAAATTACCTAATACCGAGTGGGTCGTTGGTAAATGCACTATGTGAGGACATTCCGGACGATGTCCAGCCGGTGGCGGGAATGGGGAACCCTCTCCTCCCGGGAGGAGAGGGTGGTGAGCGCAGCGAACCGGGTGAGGTGGGTCGTGGTGTCAGGCGCGTGTCACTGGGAGTTCGTTGCACCCCCACCTCACCCCGGCCCTCTCCTCCCGGGAGGAGAGGGAGAAAAGCCTGGTTCAGAAATCAATTCGCCGGGACCTCCGGATGTTCTAGGTTTCATCCATGACATCTCTCATCCCCAATCCTGACGATCCGCGCCTGACCGAGCCTGTCTCGGGCATCGATCAGGACGGCAACACGGTTGAGTCCCGCGTCGTGGTGGAACGTCCGCTGACCTTGTTTCTCAACGGGCAGGAGATCGTCACCATGATGACCATCGGGGACTATCCCGATTATCTGGCGGTCGGCTATCTCGCCAACCAGAACATGCTGCTGCCCGGCGACAAGATCACCGGGATCGACCATGACGATGATCTCGGCGTGGTCGTGGTCCGCACCGACCGCACCACCGATTACGAGGAACGCCTGAAGAAGAAGACGCTCACGAGCGGCTGCGCCCAGGGCACGGTGTTCGGCGACCTGATGGAAAGCCTCGAGGGGGTGCAGCTCAACACCGAGGCCCGGCTGCACACCTCATCGCTCTATGCCCTGACCAAGGCCATCAACACCATGCCGAGCCTGTATCTCGCCGCCGGGGCGATCCACGGCTGCGTGTTGTGTCAGGGTGATGCGCCGCTGATCTATATGGAGGATGTCGGCCGTCACAATGCGGTCGACAAGATCGCGGGCTATATGCGCCTCAAGGGCATCACGGCGGATGACAAGATTTTCTACACGACCGGCCGCCTGACCTCCGAGATGGTCATCAAGACCGTCCATATGGGCATTCCCATTCTGGTCTCGCGCTCCGGCTTCACCGCCTGGGGCGTGGAACTCGCCCGCGAGGCGAACCTCACCCTGATCGGCCGCGCGCGCGGGCAGCGGTTTCTGGCGCTGGCTGGGGAGGAGCGGATCGTTTTCGACGCGGATGCGGGGGATGCGAAGCCCGACGATGAAGAGCGAAGGGGCGCATCGTGACCGATACACGAAATTTTCAGTACCGACCTGAAAAGGCCAATTCGGAGTATAATTACCGCCAACCATTGTGGTTCTGGTTTCCAGCCGCGGTAGCTGTTCCATACCTCCTAGGGTTACTCGTTCAGGAACTTAATCCAGACAAAGATAACTTGGTCAGCCTCGCTGGTTCTATCCAGCCTTTGGCAGCTCTATTTTTTGTTCCTGTTGCCTTTGCCATTACTTTTTATCGCAGAGATTCCAATTTCGACAGTTTGGGGCGTGCGGCTGGGCCGTACCTGATTGTCGGCCTGCTTATCGCCCCATTGGCTGTGTACCTGACTGAGATGTTGGTTTTTGAAACTGAAGACGCGGCAATCGTAGGGTCCCTTGTTTTTGGTTTCCCGTTCTATTTGGCATACGCGGTAGTTTGCGTGTGCATATTCATCCTGATCTTGTTCAAGCGAAATCGTTTCTGACTGGGCGAGGTGGATGACGTGGTCGCTATAATGGAGTTCTTTTGCATCAGGGCGTACTCGACGGATGCAATGAAATCTAAGAATCTATGAACATCCTCGGCGTCATCCTCGCGGGCGGGCAGGCGCGGCGGCTGGGGGGCGGCGACAAGGCGCTGACGGAGCTCGCCGGGAAGCCGTTGCTCGCCCACGCCATCGAGCGGCTCGCGCCGCAGGTCTCCGATATCATCATCAACGCCAATGGCGATCCCGCCCGGTTCGATTCGTTCCGGGTGCCGGTCGTGGCCGACACGGTGGAGGGGTTTGCCGGGCCGCTCGCGGGCGTGCTCGCGGGGATGGACTGGGCGGCGGTGAACGCGCCCGACTGCGAATGGATCGTCACCTGCGCCACCGATGCGCCGTTCTTTCCGGGAGACCTTGTGGCGCGGCTGGTTGCGGCTGTTGCTGAGGGTGCGGACATGGCTTGCGCGGAAACGAACGGCCGGACTCACCCGGTTTTCGGGCTTTGGCCGGTGCGGCTGCGCGCGGATCTGCGCCACGCGCTGGTGGTCGAGGACATTCGCAAGGTGGATCGATGGACCGCGCGCTATGCGCTGGCTGAAGTTTCGTTTCCCGTTCAGGTGGTGGATCCGTTCTTCAACATCAACCGTCCTGAGGATGTATCTGAGGCGGAACGAATTGTGGCGGATTTGAACAGTTCTAAGGCCTGTTCGTTGTGAATTGACTCTTTGTTGTAGAGTCACTCTAATCCGCGACACAATTACTCACCCCAGCGAGAAATGGGGTGATGCACGCAAGCCGAAATTAATTTGGCGGTGTGCTTTACGGCCCGAGGGAGGGGAGGAGAGTGGAGCAAAGTTTGGACGGCGCCTGCGCCAGTCCAGCGGGATAAAGGGGGGACAAAAAGACCTGCCCGTAGAAAATGCTCTGTCTTAAAATTGTGGGGTCCGGTGTGTTCATTCGCGCCGGCCCTTTTTCTTTTGCAGTAGGCGCTAACCCACCTCACCCGGCTCGCGGCCGCTCGGCACACTCTCCTCCCATGGGGAGGAGAGGGCCGGGGTGAGGTGGGGGCGCTAGGCCCCCGCGACCTCTTTCAGATTGCCCTCGTCATCGACTTCCAGTCCGGTTTCCCGGGCGCGATCGATCACGCTTGGATGCCAGGACACCTTGCCCGCGTCGGGGCCGCCGACAATCGCCAGCATCAAGGCATCGGGTTCGCCCGAGATACAGCGAAAGCCACGATAGATTCCCGTTGGGACGCTGACCACGTCGAGTGGTTCCAGCGCGATGGCGCGTTCCTCTTCGTCTTCCAGCCAGACAACCTCCCAGGTTCCTTTCATGGGGACGAAGACTTCCTCGGTCTGATGCACATGGAAGGCCGGGCCTGACCCGCTGCCCGCATGGGCCTTGTTGTAGACCAGAGAAAACCCATGGGCGCTGCCGAGCTTGGGCTCAAGCGCGGGATCATCCGTATTCTCGGTCACATTCATGCCGATCACGTTGACGATTTCACGTTCATGGCCGGGCAGGCGCTGGTCGAGATAGGCCAGATCGGAGCCGTTGCAATCCGCGTAACGCACGACGTGGCGGGCTTCCATATCGGCGGTCGAAATCTTTGGCGTGGTCATGGTGTTTCCTCCGGTTTGTACGGGGAGTTTCGGGTGGTGGGGGATGGTGTGTCAATTCATCAGCGTTATATCATTCGTCATACGCGGACTTGATCCGCGTATCTCGTCGCGGTCGCGATGTGTGGTTGAAAAGATGCCCGGATCAAGTCCGGGCATGACGGTTAGAGGGTTGCTCCGCTACTTGTCGGAAAACAAATGTCGTCATTGCGAGCCGAAGGCGAAGCAATCCAGGGCGGAGATGCTGGATTGCCTCGTTGGCGCGTTGCGCCGCCTCGCAATGACGTTTGAGGTTTACTCTGCAGCCTTGCGTTCGCTCGCTTCAACTTTCGCCGCGCAGAACTTGAACTCCGGGATTTTTCCGAACGGATCGAGCTGCGGGTTGGTGAGCAGGTTGGCCGCGGCCTCGGCGAAGCAGAAGGGGATGAAGACCATGCCTTCGGGCACGTCGCGATCCGCACGGGCTGTGATCTCGACGGTGCCGCGCCGTGTGCTGACCTGAATGGGGTCGCCGGGCCAGATATCCAGGCGCTTCATTTCGCGGGGGTGGAGTGAAGCCACCGCTTCGGGCTCCAGCGCGTCGAGGACGGTGGCACGGCGTGTGATTGCACCCGTATGCCAGTGTTCGAGCATCCGCCCGGTCGACAGGATCATCGGATAGGCGGTGTCGGGCAACTCATCGGGCGCCACCAGTTCGGTCGCCACGAACTTGCCGCGCCCGGATTTTGTCGGGAAGCCGGTGGCGAACATGATTTCGGTGCCCGGGCCGTCATCGTCGCAGGGGTAGGTCACGGCATCTTCCTGTTCGAGACGGTCCCAGCTAATCCCGCCGATGGAGTTCATGGCCTGACGCAGCTCTTCGTAGACATCCTTCGGGCTGTCATAGGTCCAGCCGAGGTCCAGACCGTTGGCGAGGTCCTGAATGATGGCCCAATCCGCGCGGGCTTCGCCGGGCGGGTCGAACGCCGGGCGGCCGATCTGCACCTGACGGTTGGTGTTGGTCACGGTGCCGGTTTTCTCGGGCCAGGCCGAAGCGGGCAGGATGACATCGGCATGGAAGGCCGTCTCGGTCAGGAATATCTCCTGCACCACGAGGTGATCGAGTGCGGCCAGACCCTGACGCGCATGGTGCTGGTCCGGGTCTGACATGGCGGGGTTCTCACCCATCACATACATGGCCCGAATGTCGCCTTCGCGGGCGGCATCCATGATTTCGACGACGGTCAGGCCGGGGTCGGGATTGAGATCCTCGATCTTCCAGAGTTTCTCGAACCGCGCGCGGGCGGCGGGGTCGGCGACGCTCTGATAGTCCGGGAAGACCATCGGGATGAGGCCTGCGTCAGAGGCACCCTGCACATTGTTCTGGCCACGCAGCGGGTGGAGACCCGTGCCCGGGCGGCCGACCTGTCCGGTCATCAGCGCCAGCGAGATCAGGCACCGGGCGTTGTCGGTGCCATGCACGCTTTGTGAGATGCCCATGCCCCAGAAGATGATCGAGCGTTCTGAAGTGGCATAGATCCGCGCAACACTACGGATGGTCTCGGCGTCGATGCCGCAGACTTCGGCCATTTTGTCGGGTGTGAAGTCTGCGAGTGAGTCCCGCAGCGCCTCATACCCTTCGGTGTAGCCGCTGATGTACTGGTCATCGACGAGGTCTTCTTCGACGATGGTGTGCATCATCGCATTGAGCAGCGCGACATCGGTGCCGGGCTTGAACTGCAGGAAGTGATCGGCATGCCGGGTCAGGGCGTAGCCGCGCGGATCCATCAGGATCAGCTTGGCGCCACGCTTGGCGGCGGCCTTGAGAAAGGTGGCGGCGACCGGGTGGTTCTCGGTCGGGCGTGCGCCAATGACGATGATGCAATCGCTGTCTTCGGCGGCTGTGAAGGGCGCGGTGACCGCACCAGACCCGATGGTCTCCATCAGGGCTGCCACGGAACTCGCGTGGCAAAGCCGGGTGCAGTGATCGACATTGTTGGTGCGGAACGCGGTGCGGATCAGTTTCTGGAAGAGATAGGCTTCCTCGTTCGAGCCTTTGGCCGAGCCGAAGCCGGCAATCGCATCGCCACCATGTTCATCGCGGGTTTTGGCAAGGCCCGAAGCGGCAAATGAAAGCGCTTCCGCCCAGCTGGCTTCGCGGAAATGTGTCGAAGGGTCAGACGGGTCAACTTCGTCGTCCCAGCGTTTGCCGACACCGTCCTTGCGGATCAACGGAACCGTCAGCCGATCGGCGTGGTGCACGTAGTCCAGTCCGAAGCGGCCCTTCACACAAAGGCGCTGTTCATTGGCCGGACCGTCGCGGCCATCGACCTTGATGATCTTGTCGTCTTTCAGGTGATACGTGACCTGACAGCCGACACCACAGAACGGACAGATGCTGTCTACGGTCTTGTCGGCGGCGCCGACGCCCACGCCAGCTTCATCAACCATAGTGGCGGGCAGCAGTGCGCCGGTCGGACAGGCCTGCACGCATTCCCCGCAGGCCACGCATGTGGACTCGCCCATCGGGTCATCGAAATCGAAGACAATTTTCGAATCCGCCCCCCGCATGGCCATCCCGATCACATCGTTGGACTGCACTTCCCGGCAGGCACGGACACACAGGTTGCAGTGAATGCAGGCGTCGAGGTTCACCGCCATTGCGGCATGGCTCATATCGGGGGCTGGGGTGTCGCGGCCCGGGAACCGGCTTCCGGTCACGGCGGTGCGATCGGCCCATTGCCAGAATTTGGAATCACCGTCATGCGCCGTGGCACGATCGGGCTGGTCGGCAACGAGCAGTTCGAGCACCATCTCGCGCGCTTTCGTGGCGCGTTCGGCCTGGGTGTCGACCACCATGCCCTCGGTTGGCTGGCGCAGGCAGGACGCGGCCAACACGCGCTCGCCCTCCACATGGACCATGCAGGCGCGGCAATTGCCGTCGGCCCGGTAACCGGGCTCGGGCGCATAGCAAAGATGTGGGATATCCACGCCTTCACGCGCGGCGACTTGCCAGATGGTTTCATCGGGCGCGGCCTCGACCTGGTTGCCGTCGAGGGTGAAGGAGATGCGTTCGCTCATGACGGAAACAGCGTGCCGTGCGGAGGACATGGTTGTCCAGTTTCCAAACAGCCCAAAGTCGTCATACGCGGACTTGATCCGCGTATCTCGTCTCGGTTCGAGTTAAGATGCCCGGGTCAGGCCCGGGCATGACGATTAATGAGTAAGGGCTCTACTGAATTTCGAGCAGTTCCACGTCGAACATCAGTGTGGCGTTCGGCGGAATGACGCCGCCGGCACCGCTGGCGCCATAGCCGAGATCGGGCTTGAGGATCAGGGTGCGCTTGCCGCCGGGCTGCATACCCGCCACACCTTCGTCCCATCCCTTGATGACGCGTCCGGCGCCGAGCGGGAAGGTGAAGGGCTGACCGCGGTCAACGGAGCTGTCGAACTTGGCGCCTTTTTCCCCATCATTGTAGAGCCAGCCGGTGTAATGCACAGCCACGTTGTCGCCCGCCTTGGCGGCATCGCCAGAGCCGACTTCGTGCTCGATATACTGCAAGCCGCTCGATGTGGTGGTGGTCTCTTGTGCGTCGGAATTTTCGGTCATTGTAAATACCAGTGCCGCGACAAGAACCGCCGCAGACATCCATTTTGTGAGGTGGAGGGGAAACATCTAATGGAACCTCGTTGAATTTGAAAGGTGTGTGCCTGGGAAAGCAGGGCCAAGCCTGAATTTAGCCCGGCCCTGCATTCGCCTGAAATGAATTGCGCGTGATTTTAGGTGTTTGCAGACCGCAATACACCCCTTTGACGCGCACTGGTCAGGGCATGGCCCGAATAGCGTCCCATGCCATTGGTTTGCTCAAGGAAATCAAACTTTTCATAGAAGGATTCCTTTCCAAAAACCGTGGTTAGAAAAATCCGCTCAAACGGGAGCCGTTCAAGCAGCCGCTCCATGATCATGCGTCCCGCACCATTGCCCTGATGATCAGGCGCGATGACCACATCAAACACCGAGGCATAGAACACGCCATCTGACGTCGCGCGCGCCGCGCCGACCAACATCTCCCCCTTGAACGCAAAGACCGCCGCATAGCTGCCGTGAAAGGCGCGTGCGATGTCGAACGGTTTGCGATTGAAGAGGTTCGCGTCTGCCATAATATTGGCAAGGCGCCACCAGTCGATGGTGGAGAGGTCTTCGCTCAGTCTGTACGCGTCATGGTCTTGCATGTTCCGGTTCCTGTTTTTCGGAGTGTTTCGCCGGCTGCATGCACAAAAAAACCGCCATGCAAGGGGCCGGCGGTTCTTTTGATCAACTGCGATGTCGTGGTTGTCAGGCCATCATCACCGCACAAAAGGAACCGCTCACGTTCGCGCGTCGCGCGACATGTTTCCAAATCGGATTCATCTTGGCAGTTCGGTTGATCATGGGCGCCTTTTAGGCGCGGGCGCCGATAGCGTCAAGCGTTGACGTTGATCTCGCGGCGGCGTCAACTTCCTGACATGCAAAATCACGGGGGACAGAAGGATGACTGAAGAGAAAGTCGGCGAGTACCTTCCAGACGATCCACGCTACGGGAAGAATGCCGAAGAACTGCGCCAGTACTACAGCCAGAAGCCTGCGCAATGGGTGATCTTTGCGTGGGACAGACCAGATGCTGCAGAATTGCGCGCGGCCCATTTGAAGGCCCAGAAGCAGTACGCCCGCGACCTTGGTGAGCGTCTGGTCGGCTATGGCCATATCGTCACCGAGGACGGATCACAGACCCAGGCCACCACGTGGTTTGTGCAGCTCGATGACCGGGCGGTGGCCGATGCATTCATCGCCAATGATCCGCTGGCTCTTGCCGGCGTCTATGAGCGGGTCGAGGTCAAGCGCTGGTCCAACAGCTTCATCAAGCGGGCATCTGAATACCCGCGAAAAGGTCTCGAGCAGTATTTTTACACCGGCTCGAAGATCGAGAATGCGTCAGATTTTATCGCCGAGCATCTCCACGCTCACGAAAGCTATTTCAAGTCCTTCGAAGACAGCTTCATATTTAGGGGACCGCTGCGCTCACCGGACGGGATGGTCAATGTCGGAACGGCACTGTTGATCGAGTTGCCGGACCGCGCCGCAGCTGAAAGTTTCTGGAACAACGAACCTTTCGCGGCAAACGGCGGCTATCAGGATGATTCCCGCATGTATCGATGGGTTTTCGGCGACGAATGAATGGGGTAAGAAGCCGACTGAATTGTCTTCGGGGGAGGACGTTTTGAGAAAAAATTCATTTTGATCGTACGGGGTTGATGCCTGCTCACGGTTGAAGTGACCCACTTTGGGAGCAAGTTGATTAACGAACCAGTAGACCCCCCTCCGCTGGCGAGTCTTGCTGTCGACACGGCCGCCTGGGAGCTGATCGAAGATCCGATCTGGGTCTTCGACCTCGACCACTATCGCGTTGTCTGGGCGAATGCCGCAGGTCTGGAGCTCTGGCGTTCAGAAGCGCTCGAGGAACTGCAGTCCCGGGACATGAGTGATTTGTCCGATATCGCAAAAGCTCTTCTGGGGGAATATGCGGACGGATTTGCGTTAAACAAAAGTTTTGAAGCGACTTGGACATTGCACCCTCGCAATGCAGAAGTTCGTGTGCGCTATCGATGCTGTGGTGTGTCTGCCACGGATGGACGGACGTTGATGCTGGTCCACTGTATTGGTGTTGAGGGACGTAATAGCCGCGTAACCGAGCGCCTGGATCGGTCGGACGAATTGATCGAGGTTCGAGAGCAGCTTGCCCACGCCGAGGCACGGTATCGGGCATTCGCGGAAGCGGGTTCAGACTGGCTTTGGGAAACGGATCAGGATCAAAAGTTTGTCTACTATTCGTCGAAAGTGGCGAACCACTGGGCTTATTCCTTCGATGACGTGTTGGGAATAACCAGATCGGAATTGATGGAGAAAATCGGTGCGGATCCGGATACGGAAGAGGTGCGCGAGAAATGGCTGCAGCATGCTGCAATTCTGGATCAGCAACTTCCCTTTCGTGATCTCGAGTATGCCTATGATCGGGGTACGGGAGAAATCGCACACGCCTCGGTGTCTGGCGATCCGATTTTCTCAAAGACGCAGGAATTTCTTGGTTATCGCGGCGTGGGGCGTGACATTACGCGACGTGTGCGGGCCGAAGAACACGGGCGCGAGATGCAACGTGAACGCGATGTCGCTGTGACGGCGAATTCTGTAATCAATCAGTTCCTCGCGACAATGAGCCATGAGTTGCGCACGCCTCTCAACGCCATTTTGGGGTTTTCCGAAGTGATGATCGACCAGCTTTTCGGGCCCATGCAGAACAGCAAGTATCATGAATACGCGACAGACATCTTTGATAGCGCAAGCCATCTTCTGAGCATTGTTGAAGACCTTTTGAACGTCTCCCGGCTCGATATTTCGGACGCTAATCTGGATCTCGAACCGATACTCGCACGGCAGTTTGTTGCCGATATTGTGCGTATGACCCGCAGTCTTGCGACGGGGCGCGATCTGCACCTTTCAAATGATATTCCGGATTCGCAGTTTGTATTTCAAGCTGACCAGCGTGCCCTTCGTCAAGTGATGTTCAACCTGATTTCAAACGCGATCAAGTTTACCGACCGCGATGGACAGATTGAAATATGTTGCAGACGGGGCGTGGATGGTGCGACCGAAATTGTGGTGCGTGATAACGGGTGTGGCATTCGTGATGTCGATCTGCCGCACATCTTTGAACCGTTTCACACTGTCGACCCGCGTGTTGCCAAAAAACAGCCGGGAACAGGGCTTGGTCTTTGGGTATGCAAGCGCATTGTCGAGGCCCATCACGGACAGATCTATATTGAAAGCGAATTAGGCAAAGGGACCACAGTCACAGTTCGTTTGCCCGAGGGCGAGGTGCGCAAGATCGAACGACATGGAGAGGTCGCCTGACCGGGCGTTTACACCTTTAGTAACGCCGAGCAGCGTTTGGGAAAGGTCGTGGGGTGTCAGACGTCGTCCGGGAAATAGCGCAAAACGCTTTCCATTGGATTTGGTGCAGCCTGACCCAGCCCACAGATCGATGCGTCCCGCATGGCCGATGAAAGTTCACCCAGAAGGTCTGAATCCCAGGTTTCGGCCTGCATCAGCTTTGCCGCCTTTTCGGTACCGACGCGGCAGGGCGTGCACTGACCACAGCTTTCATCTTCGAAAAACCGCATCAGATTGAGAGCCGCGTCCCGTACGCTGTCTTTTTCCGAGAGGACGACCACGGCACCGGATCCCACAAAACAGCCATGTTCTTCGAGCGACCCGAAGGCCAGGGGCACATCGGCCATGGAGGCGGGAAGTATCCCGCCCGATGCTCCGCCGGGGAGATAGCCTTTCAGGGTGTGGCCTTCTGCCATGCCCCCGCAATAGCCTTCGATCAATTCGGTGAGGGTGCTCCCGTTGGGCGCTATTTTTACGCCAGGGGCATGAACTCGTCCCGAGACCGAGAAGGCACGAGATCCGGTGTGCCCGTTCAGGCCCTGTTCGCGATACCAGTCTGCGCCCGTTTCCAGAATTTCACGGATCCAGAATACGGTCTCTACATTATGGACCAAAGTCGGACGGCCAAAGACGCCGTTCTGGGCAACATATGGTGGCCGATGACGCGGCAGCCCGCGCTTGCCTTCGATGGATTCGATCAGCGCGCTTTCCTCGCCACAGATATAGGCGCCCGCGCCGCGCCGCAGCTTGATATAGCCCGGCCCGATAATGCCGGCGGCTTCGATGGAGGCGATTTCCCGGCGAAGTATTTCCCGGGCGGCCGGATATTCGTCACGCAGGTATATCCAAAGTTCCTCGGCATCGACCGCCCAGGCGGCGATCAGGGCGCCCTCCAGAACTGCGTGGGTTGCGCGTTCAAGAAACCAGCGGTCCTTGAAGGTGCCGGGTTCACCTTCATCGGCGTTGATGACAACGGTGCGTGGTCCATCTGCCGCGTTTACAAAATCCCATTTTTTTGCTGCGGGAAAACCTGCGCCGCCCATGCCGCGAAGGTCTGATTTTTCGATGGTTGTGCGCACGCTGTCATAGCTTCGATCTTCGTTCACGCACGACTTGAAGATGGCATAGGCGCCGTTCTGGCGTGTGTTCTCGAGAATAGGGTAGGGCGGCAAGACGGTTGCCACGGCGCCGTTTTTGATGGCCTCAGAAACCAGGTCGGGTGTGGCCCGATCAATATGATTGTGGCCGACTTCGACAACCGGGGCGCAATCGCAGCGTCCCATGCAAGGTGCGCGCAGGACCCGCACATCGTCATTTGGGTTGTCTGTTAGTGCGGCATAAAGCGCAGCCGATCCGGCCAGTTCGCAGGGCAGGCTGTTACAAACCCGCACGGTGATCTCCGGCATGGCACCGTCATCATCTCGAGCAACATCAAAATGCGCGTAGAAGGTGGCGACCTCATAGATTTCGACCAATGACAGTCGCATGAGCTCTGCGAGTGCCGCGAGATGTCGTGGCGAAAGACCGTGATAGTGGTCTTGAATCTGGTGCAGATACTCAATCAGCAAGTCACGGGCAAAGGATGTGTCGCCCAGGAGTTCGCGAATCTCTTCAACGGCGGCGGGGTTGACCTGTCGTCCTTTGGTGTGTGGTACCGCGCGACGGCGGCCTTCACCGGGATGATGGAAACGTTTGGGCTTATCCGCATTCATTTCGTTCTACACACCCCGGAAAAATCGTCCACACCGTGCGCCATCACGGTAATGAGGCTGCGCGGTCGACTTGGGTCAGACCAAGCGAATCGCATTAGATTGCGCGACAAGGTTCGGGTCAACCGTGGCCCGAGGTGGAAGGAAGATGCGATTCATGGAACCGACAATCGAACTGCGGGTGGCCGAGCTTCTCGCCTCGCGCCTTTGCCATGACCTGATCAGCCCGGTTGGCGCAGTCAATAGCGGCATCGAATTGATGACGGAATTTGGTGATGGCGTGGACAGCGAGAGCATGCAGCTTGTCAGCACCAGTGCAAAACTGGCATCGGAGAAACTCCAGTTTTTCCGGATTGCCTATGGAAACGCGGGATCGGGCGCAAACATTCCGCTGGGCGATGGAATGCGCCTTATTGAGCCGGTCTGCGCCAATCAGCGCACGACGGTTGTTCTTGAAGATCACACGGCAGGCGCGTTGCCAGGGCCGGGCGCAGTGAAGCTGTTGCTGA
>Ga0181597_10003247_pt1 | contig 17108 bp, 13 predicted proteins | sample 041ome_5_FD_148647 | JGI IMG/M metagenome (GOLD analysis project Ga0181597, IMG submission 148647) | Coastal salt marsh microbial communities from the Groves Creek Marsh, Skidaway Island, Georgia - 041403US metaG (spades assembly) | ecosystem: Environmental > Aquatic > Marine > Intertidal zone... | reverse complement strand
CCCTGGGTTCAGTTCACTGGGTCTCTGGTTCCTCAAGAATGGCACGATATCAACTGCCTGCCGCTCGCCGTCGATTTGCAAAAGGTTTTTCAGAATCGCCTTATGTCCTTGCCCTCCGATTACAATCGAGCGTGTGTCTGGCGTAGCCAGTTTCTGGATATTGGCATACATTCTGAAATTTCTGTGCCACCAGCTTGCCGCAGCATCTGTGCCATAAAAGTTTGTACCGGCGCCGGCAGAATTGGTCATCAGGTATAAACTTTTGTTGAGCCTGTCTTCTTTTTCACTATAAGTTTGGAGCAGGAATTGTCCAAGTGACTTCCTGTAATGATCCTCGGCAGTGCGGTTGGTGAGTTCAGCGATGGCTGCATCCATTTTCGCTTGCGTCGCGGGTTCCTGAGTGGCGATATACTCGAACAGGTTGTCCGCACCCCACTCAATGTCTCTTTCGTCGTAGCAATGCACCCGCTCTAGACCCGCTTTCCGGGCAATTCTGAAGCTCAATTGAGAGGTCTCGTTGTTGCTCAGTTCAAAAGCGTTAGCCAGCTATTTATTATGCTGATCGTTCAATTAATCGGATCGCTGCAAGCTGCATTCCAATAGCACATGAGTTGCCTGGAGCTCAGTCTCGCGATCGGTCAAGTCTTCGAGATACCGTTGGCTTTCATCTAGTATCACATTGAATTGATCAGTCTTGATCACATCGAGACCTGGATTAGCAAAATGAAAAACACCGAACATTATCACCTGCGCTTATTCTGCCTGGAGACAGGAGGGAAACACGAACGACAATAGGAATAGAACAGTGTTGCTGGAATGCGCTCTCATGGGCGCTCTCACCTATGCTGTTTGGTTGAGAAATCTGTTCCTATTGGACGCAGGACCTTTATGAATGGTTACAGCGCAAAGTGACGACGCAGGGATTGTTGGCTCGCTGCAAGCTAGACCAATTAAATCGCACACACTCAGGATGTCTTCGATTTTTTTGCTAGTGTCCGCCTGACGAGTTTAATGGTGTATTTGGCCAATAGGGGAATGAGGCCGAGCAGAATAATAGAAAACATCACTGGTGCGCTGATGATTTCTGATACCGTATTAATTTGCGATAATTGCGCCCCCGCATTCACATACACCAATGTGATCACCAGCATCCCAGTTTGTGTAGCAATATAATATGGAAGGGTCTTCATTGGTGTCAGACCCATCAGTAGATTCAGCACAAAGTACGGCATTGCCGGGTTCATTCTCAGGCTAAACAGAAAAAACAAACCTTCTCGCTCAATGCCGCGGTTCACCGGTTCCAAATAGTCTCCATAGCGGGATTGCACCCAGTCATGTAAGAGATATCTCGCAGAAAGGAACGCACCGGTTGCACCAATTGAATTAGCAAAAGACACCAGCACAGTGCCGGTAGCCAACCCGAATATGCCTCCGCCCAGCATGGTTAACCAGATCGCGCCAGGGACAGAAAGAGAGGTGAAGATGATGTAGCCGAAGAAGAAGATTGCAGCGGTCTCAAAGAAGTGTGCATCTTTATACGTTTGCATCGCATCGAGGTTTTCCTGAAGGTATTCCAGATTGAAGTACCTGTTACCGATAAAGATGGCAAACAGCAATAGGCAGAATCCGGCCAGGAGCATTAACAGGAGTCTGGTTTTCTGTGTTCGGTTCATTGCTGAAAACCTTAATCCTGCTAATTCGGGTTAACGGCTGGGGCTTGTCGGCGACCCGCTGCTGTGGTTCCAGTATCCCTGGAGATCTGGATGACCAAACCCTGTCCGATTTCCTTGCCAGGTGGCCGAATCTCCCTGGGTAAGGCGTAGGCTGCTTGCTGATAGTGCCACAAGACAAAAGAGTAGCCGACCAGGAATTGACTGGCGCTTTCTTGGCATGGTTTAGCATTCGCCAAAGTCGATGGGGAAGCAGCTTAGTGGGTGATGCTGAGCTTGTCCAATCTGTCGGAATTGGGTCTGGCACCGATGTCTGAGGTTCTGATTTATCGCAATTTGTAGCGCTCGAATAGTGCGCAGGCGTATTTTGCTGACCCCTCAACTGATTTAGCTATAATCACTCAAATTCCCTGCCGGTGATATTGCTATGGCGCTCTTTTCTTTTCTGTTTTTTACCGGTCTGGTGGCTGGTCTTACCTGGTTGCTAACCCGCCGTAGCAACCATGCCACAAGCGACGGCTATTTTCTGGCAGGTCGTTCACTCTCCTGGCCGTTTATAGCAGGCTCCCTATTGCTGACCAATCTTTCTACGGAGCAAATGGTGGGGTTGAACGGCTCCGCCTTTGCGGATGGTCTGGCAGTAATGGCCTGGGAGGTTGTTGCCGTGCTTGCACTGGTGGCGATGGCGCTTTTTTTCCTGCCCAGGTTTCTTCAATCCGGAGTGACAACAGTACCGGAATACCTGGCGCAACGTTTTGATGAACAGACTCAATCCATCTGCACGCTGATCTTTCTTAGCGCCTATGCACTGATTCTATTGCCCATAATCCTTTACACCGGGGCTACCGGGTTGATAGGTATTCTGGATATTCAGTCCTTGTTGGGCATCGAATCCCGTGATGCTGCCATGTGGCTGGTGATCTGGGTTGTGGGCAGCATTGGCTCGGTTTACGCGCTGTTTGGCGGTCTGAAGACTGTCGCAGTCTCGGATACTCTCAATAGCGTCGGCCTGTTGGTTGGCGGGCTAATGATCACCTGGTTTGGGCTGGCGGCGCTGGGCGATGGGAGCCTCTCTGCAGGGTTGAATGCGGTTGCTGCGGGGAATTCAGGTCGACTCAATTCCAATGGCGCGGCAGACAGTTCCGTGCCGTTCTCAACCCTGTTCAGTGGTGTGCTGCTGCTGCATTTTTTCTATTGGACCTGCAATCAGCAGATTATTCAGCGTACCTTCGGTGCATCATCCCTGGCCGAGGGTCAGAAGGGGGTGCTCACCACTGGCTTGCTCAAGTTGTTTGGGCCCCTGTTCCTGGTGCTGCCGGGACTAATCGCATTTGCCATGTTTCCTGATCTGGGTGCCGCCAATGCCGATCAGGCCTATGGTCAGCTGGTGAATGCCGTGCTGCCTACGGCGCTATCCGGATTTTTTGCGGCGGCTATGTTGGGGGCGATTCTTTCAAGCTATAACTCGGCGCTCAACAGTACCTGTACCTTATTTAGCCTGGGTCTGTACCAGGGCATGATCAGGCGGGACGCTACTGACCCCGAAGCGGTAGCCAGCGGCAAGGTGTTTGGCTGGACCATTGCGGTATTCTCCATGGGCGCAGCGCCGCTGTTGATGGGACAGGAGAGTATTTTTGCTTATCTGCAGCAGATGAACGGCATCTATTTCATCCCCATACTCTCGGTGGTCCTGTGTGGGATGCTGTCACCAACCATGCCGTCCCTCTCGGCTAAGGTCGGCCTGATACTAGGTCCTGCTCTGGTTGCCTGCGGCTATTTTATTGGCCCCATAGCAACCTGGGTTGGTGCTGTCCATGAGTATCATTTTCTGGGGATGGTGTTCCTGTTCCTGGTAGGGCTCATGCTTTTGATTCAGCAGTTGTATCCGCGAGTAGAACCGTGGCAACAGCCAGGAGTAGAAGTGGTAGATATGACGCCTTGGCGCTATTCGAGGCCAGCTGGCGCCGCGCTGTGTGGTTTAGTGGTGATTGTGTATTTTGCTTTTGCGGATTTCGCCTGAGACTAAATAGCGTTAGCAGGGTATATCGCGCGGGCGAAGAAAGGGGGTGAATTAAAGAGGTTAAGTAGCTTGGCTCGGGCTAAGCGCCAGCCAGAGTCAAGCTACTTAAAGGTATGCGCTGACAGCTATTATCCACCAATTTGCACATAGCCCTGCCGGCCAAGCTCAATCAGGGTGGTAAGCGCCCAGTAGTCAACCTGGATTTCATCCAGCAGATCATCTTCCTCCAGGCCGCGTGATAACACACCCTGTCCGCACAGGTGGAATTCCACGCCAGCAGCATGAAGCATCTTGATCAAATCGATATTGGGATTGTCTTTGCCATCATGTCGGGCTCTGAATTCTTCGTTGGTCAGACCGATAAGGCCCGATCCCCGATGCATGACGATAGCAATCTTGCGATTTTCTTCCGGCACGCCGAGTTTAGCCAGGGTGTTGATGTAGCGTGCGATCAGCGGCAGCATGGGATACGGATCATCCAGATTGTCATCTTCTACCACCAGATCGAATAAAACCTTGTATTCAGTGTTGGGATCTGGGGTCAGGTGAGCACCGGGATAGTCGCGGCCAGCACCGTAGCCCGGAATGGGCAGTTCATCGGCGGCAAACACAGGGTTTAACAGAAGTAGGGCAGTCAGTGAGACGAATAATAGCTTTAATAATTTCATTCTTGGGGTTCTCCTTTTGGATGACTGAAGCCTAAATTAATAGGGCCAGAATACAAGGGGGCTTAACCCTCTGATTGGTCTGTTCGTCAGTCAAACTCCGAGCTTTGGCTAAATTAGCCGCGGAGTCTCGCCAATCAGGCCGCTTTTGTTTCGAGTTGTCCCAACTTATTGCCAAGGTACTGTGCCAGTTGCAGCATGCCGAAATGACCGGCTGCCGCCTCTGCCTCCGAGTTGTAATTGGTATTGGTGTTTACGTCATAGGCATAGATCATGCCAGCGGCATCCTCGATAGCCTCAATGCCTGCTACCTGAACACTGTTCGCCCGTAAGAAAGTTTCATACTGCTCGATAAAATCAGGGTGGTAGTCTGTCAGGATTTCGAATTTTGCTTTGGGTCTGTCTTGCTCAGCTTCGGTGGGGCAGAACAAGTCTTCGACTGAACAGGCGTCGGCGGGGCACAGCTCAAATCCTTCTGACGTGTCCACTTTCACAGCATAGAAGAACGTCCCGTTGATGAACTCGTGCCGAATAATGTGTGGCGTGGGCGCCTGAATGTATTGCTGGACCAGGGTAATGCCATCCACGGGCTCATCGAAATCTGGTCCATTGAGATATCCCTGCAGTGCTTCAATCGAGTGAAAGAGCTGCACTCCCTGACCCTTGCCGGCGCGATTGTGCTTGGTGATGAAGCTCGCCGCTCCCAACTCCTCAGCAGCCCTAAGAATGTTTTTCCTCCCCACTGCTGCTAATGTCTTTGGCGTTGCAATACCGGACTCATTCAGCGCCATATACTGGTTAACCTTGCTTACCTCAAGTCGCAGCGCTCGACTGCCATTAATCACAGTGCGTCCATGTCGCTCCAGCCATACTAATACTGCCTCAGCGTATTCAGGTGCGAAGCGATGGTCTCGGGTGTGGGATGAAGCGCTGATGCGGCTGTAAAATACCCCTTCAGGGGGTTCGCTGGACAGGTCGAAGTGACCCTCATCCAAGTGCCATAGTTCGTAAGGTAGGCTAAGCTCTTCCAACCTGTTCTGCAGATGCACGGTCCATTCGTTATGTTCGTGTAACACAAATATTTTTGCTGTCATTGCTTGTTATCGGTCTTAATGAGCTGCGGATTTTTTCTTACTACGCTTATGCCGGTGACCTTAGTTTGGTTATACCCATTAGTTTTTTATTTGGTCCAGAAACTGCTAAAAAGGAGGCAGCTGATTAGGGACGCGGCAGCTATCGGGCGTGACTTTGCTGGGCCAGGGCCCTCAGCGTCGATCCTGCTCAAGAAGCTGCAGTGCCGCTCCTAGTCATGGTTGCGAGCCTGAGCCACTGGGGCAAGAAAAAGGTGAGTTCATAGCCTGGTTTATTGGTCTTGCTTAATAGCCTGATCACTTGGGGCTTGCGGCGGGATGAGAGGTCAAGAAGTCTTCTTTCTGCCTCGCTGAGATTCTCGAGCAGTTGTCGGAGGTTTGCCAAAGAATGATTCCTCTGAAGCCATGGCTTTTCTCTTAGGCAATGTATCCGGCTCAGCGTATGCGTCACGTTAGACCACGTGATTTTCAGGCGGTCGGCTTAGCTCAGGCTCGTGCAGGGGTAGCAAAAATTAGTTGCTGCCCCTATCTTGGGGCAGCAATGGTCTGACGTTGTTCGCCAATACCTTCAATACCAACTCTGACTACATCGCCCGGCTTCAGATATTGCGGTGGGTCCATACCATCTCCGACACCGGCCGGCGTGCCGGTGAATATGATGTCGCCCGGATGCAAGGTCATGAACTGACTCAGGTGACTGACGATTTCCTTTACACCAAATACCATGTCGGCAGTATTACCCTGCTGACGCATCTCGCCATTGACTTCAGACCATATTGAAAGATTCTGGATGTCATCTATCTGATCGCCGGAGACGAAGTAGGGGCCGACCGGTGCGAATGTATCTGCAGATTTACCTTTAGTAAACTGGCCGCCACGCTCTCTCTGGAATGCACGTTCTGAAACATCATGTCCAACGGTGTAGCCGGCGATATAGTCGAATACTTCGTCTTCCGATATATACTGCGCACGACGCCCGATAACTACCACCAGCTCTGCTTCGTAGTCCAGCTTGCGGCCATTGCGAGGCTGGATGACTTCATCAAAAGGCCCAGTCAGGGCTGAGGTTGCTTTCATGAAGGTCAGGGGTTCTTCGGGTAGCTGAACTTCCATCTCTGCTGCGTGATTAATATAGTTGAAGCCTATCGCAACGATCTTGCCAATGCCGGTCAGGGGAACACCGAGACGGGGGTTACCGGTGACCAGGGGAAGATCGCCAGGCGGGATCGCTTCTATGTCATCCAGTGACGCCTGTGAAAGCGTCTCTGGTGTGATTTCACTGACGTGACTTGAGAGATCCCGCAGCCGGCCCTGGGCATCGATAATGCCGGGTTTTTCGCTTCCCTCTGGGCCAAACCTCACCAGGGTAACGCCCGCCTCAGCAAAATTCATTGTAAGAAAAAGTAGAAGGCAACTGCCGAGTGTGACTATTTTTTGTTTTAACATCGAGGGTCCTCTATTTAATCAGCCTCAGTGCATTTATGTAGAGAGTATACTTCGGCGAGGGCCTGTTAGACAGTGCAATCGAGCGTCACCAGTTGTATGCTAGAACTATCAATTAGACAAGATAAGTGCTCAGGAATTCTAAATATGTTGGGTAAGGGGATTCTCTGGCTATCGGCTGTTATGTTCACCGGTTATGGCCTATTGAGCCTGTTTTCTCCGGCGACGCCAGCGGATTTCGCCGGACTTGAGATTTTAAATGGTGATGGATTTGCCGAGGTCGGCGCCATGTATGGTGGCTTGCAAACCGGGCTCGGGCTTTACTGTGGCTTTGCTGCTCTCAATCGAGAGTTTTACCGCGCTGGCTTGTTGCTGCTGGTATTTGGCATAGGTGCGCTGGCTTTTGCTCGGTTGCTGTCCTTGATACTGAGTCCCGATGCGGTGAGCGCATATACCTGGGGTGCGCTTGGCTATGAGTCTCTTACCACTGTTGTGGCTTTACTGGCTCTAAAAGTGCGTGGGCGGCCATTGACAGCGCCTTAGAAATCAGCGCCAGTGAATTCAAAGTCGAATAATTCTTCGCGCTAAGCAGAGAGCATGTCACAACACGAATATATCTTTATTGCGGTTTCAATCATCCTGGGTCTGGCTCTCACCCGTTTGCTACACACCATGGGCATGATCGTGCGCAGTCACGAGCAGGTCGTGTTTCATTGGGCACCCATTACTTGGGCGCTGAGTGTGTTGGTCTTTATTCTGCAATTATGGTGGATTGGCTGGGGTCTACGCAGCATTGATGAGTGGCAGTTTCTTGATTTTATGGTGCTGGTGTTTGGGTCGATATTTCTCTATGGTGCCGCAGAACTTGCCCTGTCACCTCCAGAAAGTGAATCCCTCCATCTGCTGGACGAAAGCCGCCGCCTTGGCCGTTTGTCGGCGCTTTCGATGTTGATGTATTTCCTGGTTGGGCCCTACGTGAATATCTTCATGTACGGCTATGGGGTGTTGCCTTCCATCACTGTTCCCTCTGTCGGCATTGGCCTGATGGTATCGACGATTTTGGTACCAGAAAAATTTCCCATGTGGGCGATACTCTTTGCCGCCTATTCAGTTTTCATTCTGGCGTTGACTATCTGAGGCATTCGGCTTTGGAAATAAAGAATCATCAGTACAGAAGATTAGAAGCTATTATGGAGGGATTAACATGGAGCGCTTGCTATTGTTAGGGTTTGTATTGCTCGCGTTGTTGGGGTGTGAGCCAGCGCAGCCGCCGGCTTCCGATGGCAGCGGGGCGCCGGCAACAACAAACCCTTATGCCGAATTTAGCACTAGCGCCAGTGATGTCTTTTCTAATATGCAGACTTTAAAGCTGCCGCAGCGTTCTATAGCCAGATCTTTGGAATGGGGATAGTGGCTGACTACGGCTTCGCTAAGACAGTTCAGGTGGCGCCAAAGTCTTTCATTACTCTGGTGGATGCTGAGCAGGGAATGCACGGGGCTGACGAGCCAAAGACTGCGGCGATTGCGCTGGTAACCGATCAGCTCGATGAATGGTGGGATTACCTGCAAACACAGAATGTGAATATGCGTTCCGCTGCATATGACCCGCTGCCTGGCCGTGCCCACCATGGCTTCGTCGCGATCGATACCGAGGGTTATTTTCTTGAATTCGAGCGCTTTAATCCGCGTCCAGAAAAGGAGCAGCTTATGCCGGTACTGGAACAGGCGGAAATTTCATGCCTGGTAACTGCCGGTTCAAAAGAGAATTCGAAAAAGAAACATCCCGAGGCCAACCTAGTAGAACTGCAGCGTATACTTGTTATGCGTGGTCTACTTTCTTCTTAGCAGCAAGAAAATAAGAACAGTAGTCACAAAAAAGCCCGCTTGCGCGGGCTTTGTCAGAATCTCACCATAAAATCATAGCGAGTACGATAGGCCGAGGAACAAAGTCCTTCCTCTTGGTCCGACGGGCCATGCCGTCTGTGTTGAAAAAGGCTCTTCATCCCACAGGTTGTTTATGCCTGCGAAAAAGTTAACCCCATCCTTCCACTGATAGCTCGCGTTGAGATCGGATATAAGCACGTTTCCAAAGAACCCGGCGGAACCATATAACGGCGATTGCCCAGCAATGCCGCGAACCTCTTCGATTTCATCCACTCCCTGCTTTCCCTGATAAATGGTTTGAAGCCCAACTCTCACGGGACCTCTGTCCCAGGACAAACCAAGCGAAGCAGTTAGTCGAGGACGCTGTATTTCCATTATCTCAGGGTCGACGTCTGTCATGTCTAGTGGATTAAAAAACCTATCGAGTCTCTCCTGTCTTGATCCAACCAGCCTGACTCCAAAATTGTTTTCCCCGACGGTGAAATCATAGTTAGCGGAGAAATCAATACCGCGTGCCTCGAGTTTCGCAAAGTTGATCTGTCCCGTCTCAAGGAAATTGAGACCGCCATCTCCCCGCCTAGTGAAGGCATTACAGAATCCCAAACTAGGATACGAAGCAGAGTCAAAACAACCTTCAAGGATGTCTGATGATCCCACTGCAGAGATCGCGTCTTGAATCACTACATCCCAATAGTCGACAGTCAGGGTCAGTCCCTCGACCACCTCTGGCCTGTAGACCGCTCCCACAGTGACGGTATTTGCAGTCTCAACGTCAAGAGCAGGGTTTCCGCCCGACACACCAGCAAAACGCGCCGTAAGTGGGTTTGTCCAAGCGTAGTTGCCATTAGAGTCGAAAATATCTGCCTGGGCCAAGCCAGTTGCCTGGAGTGCGGCAATGCAATTAGCCTCCCGATTAGCGGTTCCATTAGCGACATTATTTGGGTCACAGGGATCAGCGTTCGCGGCAACTGTTATGGGTAACTTGGGATCAAAAAGCTCAGAAATGTTAGGTGCTCGGACCGCTTCCGAAATAGTCCCCCTGAAGCTCAGTTCGTTGTTCGGTGCCCATGTCGTGCCAAATTTCCAAGTGGTCGCTTCACCTAGGGTTGAATAATTCGCAACTCGAGCCGCCCCATCGATAGTTAGTTCCTCTGCAAGTGCCCTACCTCGGAGTACAGGAAGCCTGAATTCTACAAATGCATCCGTTACGTCATACTCGCCCTGAGTGTTGTACTGCTGAGAGTTATCGTAATCAATGAATGTATAAAGCCAATCACTTACCTCGTTTACGCTCTGACCCGCCGTATATGATGTACCAGCCGGCATAATGCCCAGGTCGAGCGGATCGAGGATGTTGAGGCTAGATTCCTCACGATACTCTATACCCGTCGCGTACCCAATAGGCCCATCTAGAAGACGTGAGGCAAACTCAAACTCACCTACCAATGTCGCATTAAGCACCGTCTGATCGAGCTCAAGAACTCTTTGGAGAGGCATAGTGATAAAATTTTGTGCTGCCTCGCTGGCAGAGTATGTGCCAAATGGGTTCAGAGGCTGACACTGGCCATCACCCGGAGTAAAAGAGTAATACCGATCACTGGCGTAGGCTCCGTTGGCGTAGCTGTTAGAACCCGCAAAGTAGTCTATCTCGTAGGCTGCTGAGGGGTTTAGGTCAGATCGACAAACGATATTGCCGCTACTGTCTTTGACTGCATCTATGGCTGCGAAGGTTCGGTCCAGAACGGTAGTCGTTACATTGCTCGTGTTGGTGAATTCGCCATGGTTAACAGAAACTTCAAGCGTATGTTCAGGGGACATCTCCCACTCAAACCCTGCGACAAAGCGAGTGGTCTCTCGGATATATTCAGAGGGGTTGTTGTCGCTAAAGTCGTGTGGATCCTGTGTCAATAACAGCCCACCTGTCTGAGCTACCACTGGGAGGAGTTGGGATGGAATGTACGGGTTGTCTGCTTGAATGAAGAGGGTGTCATAGAAACCATCGCCCTCAGAGAAGGTTGTAGATGTTGCCTCTACATATTTGCCCTCAAAAAACACATTGAACGTGTCTGTTAGGTCGTAATTGGCGTTGATATTGACAACCGCGCGCTCGGTTTCTGGGTACAGCGAATCACGGTTTGCAGATATAACACCCCCATCACCACCTTGACCCCATAAGGTTCCCAAGACTGTGCCATCTTGATTCACCCGGACAGAGCCGTCTGGATTAGTAATCCAGCATCCAGCGAGATAACCAACTCGTCCGCCTTCAGACTCTTGGCAGTCTGCTATCCCGTTGTTGTTGATATCAACATAAGTCGTGCTTCTGCCACCAAAAGTGGGCGCTATCGAACCGGCCTGAGAAGTCAACCAAAACGTGGGATTGTCAACGACAGCTCTGGGCGGCGCGTTGGGGTCAGTCGAGGGATTAGCCCTCGGCCCAACAGAGGAAATGCCATTGTCTCTAGACCAGTCTCGGTCTCCGTAGAGAATGCCGGTGTCATCTTCAAAACTGAGAGAAACTGCGACGTTTCCGCGATCGTCGTCAAAATTCATGCCCCAGGTAGCATCTACTGCTGTTGTTCGCCCTTCCCCGCGTTCAGGTAAACCCTGTTGTATGTCAACTTGGAAACCTTCGAAATCGTCTCGGAGAATGAAGTTCACAACGCCGGTAACCGCGTCGGCACCATAAACCGCTGACGCACCGCCCGTCGTGACTTCAACACTCCGGACCAGGGCCCGAGGAATCGTGCCAGTGTCTACAGCTTGAGAGCCACGGAATCCCGCTACGTGACGCCTACCATTTACCAGCGTCAGTGTCCGGTCACCGCCCAATCCTCTCAAATTGAGGCTGTTTGCACCGGTAGCTGAATTTTCTGCTGTTTGGGAGGAAATCAGAGCGGGAATATCAGCTACGATATCGGCGATATTGATTTCTCCAGAATTACGAATGTCTTCTGCATTTAAAGATTGGATTGGAACCGAAGAAATGACATTCGGATCCGCCGGTATTCTGGAGCCGGTGACCACAATCTCGTCTATATCACCTGACTGGGCGACAACAACCGCAGGCACTGATAATGCTGCAGAGATGGCTGCGGCTACCGCTGTCTTGGGCAAATTGGGCCGCCTGGAGTAATTATTAGCTTTCATTTAAAACCTCTTGTTCAACGCAATTAAAGTATAATTCGCTCAATCTCTCGCGCTTTCGTCCATATGCGAGGCATTGAATAACTTGGCTAGATTTTGGTGCACATGTTACACCGAAAAATGGCAGATCTGTAATAAAAATGAGGGGTCAAAAGGGCCAGAGTAGGCTATCGAGAAGCTGAAGCTTTAAAAGGCATTTTACTCAACAACCATATAATATTTCATGAATAGCCATACTTAACTAATAAAATACGTTTATCATATCATTATACTGTATTTTATACTGTCAATGTGATCACGAGCGCAAATTGCGCGTCCTCCATGCGAACAATTATTGGACGATTCATTAAAAACCGCTCCACCGGGCCGACCGTATCTTGCGAACTTTGGGACTTGGAGGAAAGAATCATGCACCTCCCTGAGGCAGCATTAGCTTGGTTAGAGCACCAAAACTGCGCGATCATTAGCGACAGTCGGGCACCGCTACTTCAAATTAGCAGTGCACTCACGCACAGGGCTCTAAAAAAGGCTGGTATTGCTACTCCGAAAACAATCCTCGCCGTGAGTAAAAACAACATCTAATCACTCGGTAAAGAATTAGCCCTCGTAAATTTTATTTAAAAAATTTGAACTAATTAAAATTTCACAAGGAGTTAAGGTAAAGACATACTCTTGACTCTGCGCTCAACTATAAATTGCTGTGGTCGAATGACTTTGTATGTCACAGATTAGAAACAAGCTAAGCAATCTTAATTTTTTCCTGACTTGGGTATTTGGCTTTTTTGTTCTCTTATCGTTTGATTTATTTGTGGAAGGGTTTGTATTTGAATGGTTGAGGTGGAATGGTACTAACAAAAACGATTGGTTTTTTGCTCTCTGGTGGGGAGTAGTTTTTGTTTGGTTCTTAAAGGGCTCCATCTCTCTATACCAAAGAATCAGAAAAGACTAATAAGCAAATAGTTACATATATACGCTCCTAACTAAGGTGAAAATTACAAAACATGATAATTGATGTATTTATCAAAGATAAATACCGGGTAGTCGTTATCGGTATTAACTGTTTACGATACGGTTTGGGCGGCTAAGCTTAACACTGTGAGTACGCTTGACTCACATTGCCAAATTTTTAGAAAAAAGGCAGACCACGTTTAACAATTATTTGCTTGAGCTCGACTAGGTTGGCGTAGGGCTGTTTCTTTTTCGAATTCTCACGTCCCGGTTGTTACCATGCACGAAATTTCCGTTTTTTTGCTGATCGAATGGCCTCGAGGGGAAACGTGGTCTATCTCCTTCCCCTCCCTTTTTTTGCGATATTGCTCTTTTCCGATTCTTTCTCGATAGTCGTTTGTGTTTTTTCTCTTTTTTGAGAAATTACATGATCTAAATTTTAGTAACTATTCTAGTTAACGAACTTGTATTGTCGCATTTCATTGCAGTTTTTTATTTTGTCCCGAGGAGCGAACCCTCATTTTTGTTTGTTCTGGCCTTTCATGGTTCCTGAAAAAGGCTCTCAGCTCGAATCTTTACAGTGTCTTTTGTGCGCAATTCTCAGCACATTGGGGTCTCCAGGCGCCCGACATCCCCAACAATTAGACTGGATTTGAAGGCTGTTGCTCATGCCGGTGAAGGATCGAACCCATATCGCCAGGTTGGATTTCCGATTCTTGGGTTAATTGACCCTCGCAGAGCCGCATCTCGCAAAAGTAGCGCAATTTCTGGAAGCATCATCAAACCCCCGTAACGCGGGGCTTTGCGGGATTTTTGGCGGCAACGGCAAATCCTCATGTTAACAGGGGTCATTTCTATATTACGAAATAGTAGCAATTCCCCCCAGATCAGGTAAAATGCGCGCCGTTTAACATTCCGGTCGGCATTTCGTGCTATTCGTATCAAAGCACAACCACAATTCCAGGCGCGTCGTGATGAGCCATGTCAGAAGCTTCTGGCACTGCATCCTTCGTAAATGGAATCTGGGAATAAACCCGGTTTTTACCGTGGTCGTACCCAGCAAATGAGCCGGGAATAGTCGAGCCCGAAAGCGTTTTGAGGGTCTCAAACGAAATAAATTTATCAAGGGGATTGCCCATGAAATTAATCAGTAAAAAATGCCGAGTCAGCTTGGCTGTTGCGGCCGCGATCGGCGCATCGGTACCTGGCGTGGTTTCGGCTCAATCTGACGAAGCCGTCGAAGAAGTCGTTGTCACCGGTACTAGGTTGAGAACTACCAACGTGACTGCAGCATCGCCACTTGTCCAAATCGGTGCACAAGAAATCGACGACCGCGGTGTCGCCCGAGTAGAGGATGTCGTTAACATCCTTCCCAACGTATTTGTCTCACAAACGTCTGAAGTTGCAAACGGAGCGTCAGGCACATCTACTCTTAACTTGCGCGGCCTTGGTTCGAATCGAACACTGGTGCTCATCGATGGCAAGCGGCTTCCCTTTGGCAGCCCGTTTTCTTCATCTGCCAATGTGGATATGGTTCCAGCGAGACTCGTTGAACGCGTTGACGTTTTGACTTCAGGCGCGTCGGCAGTATACGGCTCTGATGCGGTTGCCGGTGTTGTTAACTTCGTCACTAAGCGCAACTTCGAAGGCTTTGAGTTGGACTACCAATACGGTTGGAATGAAAACCCCAATAATAATAGTTTCATGGCAGATGTGCTCCAGCGCAATGGCCTCAGCAATCCTGGCGGAGTTACCGCTGGCGAGGCTGGCTTAATCTCCATGCTGATGGGTGCGAATACATCGGATGGCGCTGGCAACATCACTATCTTTGGTAGCTATGAAGATCAAGAAGAACTGCTGGGTGCGGACCGCGATACTGGTGCCTGTACACTTGGTGGAACATCCACTATTAACTGTGTAGGTTCGTCCAACTTCCGTCGTTTCAATGGCACGCTCGGTAACGGTGTAACCGGTACCATGTTCCAGCAAGCCGACGGCACACTGACTCCCTTCGCTGGTGGTGCGGCTGAGACCTATAACTTCGGAGCGCGCAACCATTATCAGCGCCCTGTTGAGCGCTGGAACCTCGGCGCTAGCGGTCATTACGAGATTAGCGGTGGTCTAGAAGCATATGCAGACACCAGCTACATGAATAACGTGACAACAGCCCAGATTGCTGAGTCGGCGTCATTCAACCGACCTTTTGAAACCAACTGTGACAACCCCCTGCTTCAGGCAGGTCGCGGTCCAAGCGGCGCCGGCTCACTCACCTTTGCTGACTTTACTGGCACGCGTGTGGACGGTGTGTTCACAAGTTGTAATGATCTGCTGGCCGCTGGGGAATCCCCTGACGTGCAATTCATTAACTCTCACCGTAATGTTGAAGGTGGACCACGTATCAGCACCTATGAGAATAGCTCCTGGCGCGCGGTTGCAGGTCTTCGCGGTGATCTCACTGACGAATTTTCATTCGACGTGTACGCCCAGTACTCCGGGACCGAGGGAACTCGAATCTCTCAGCGCGACTTGAACTTCAAGCGTGTACAACAGGCTTTATTTGTTGTTGCCGATGCAAATGGTAATCCTGTTTGTCGCGATGCCAGCGGTGGTTGTGTGCCTTGGAATATCTTTGAGCGTAATGCTGACGGCAGCACAGCGGTGACTAGTGCGGCGACAGATTTCATCCAGGGCGTAGGTATCGTTACTGGTGAGACTGAGCAGTTAGCTTATGGTGGTACGATTGAGGGCGACCTGACCAATTATGGCCTGCAGAGCCCTTGGGCCGACGCCGGTGTAACTGGTTTGGTCGGTTTTGAATCGCGTACAGACAAACTTTCTCGCCTGGCTGATGATATATCCAAGATTCCAGGCGGCCGAGGCCTGACAGGTACCGGTGGCGCGACGCTTCCTATTTCTGGTGAGATTGAAGTTGATGAAATCTTCACTGAGCTCTCAATTCCTGTAATCCAGGGCGCGGCATATGCCGAAGAAGTCGGTATCTCAGCGGGTTATCGCTACTCTGACTACACCACGAGTGGAAACAACATCAGCAACTCGTTCGATACAGACACCTGGTTTGCCGGTGTGAGTTGGGCGATTAATGACGAAATCCGGGTTCGTTACAATGAATCAGTCGCTATTCGCGCGCCAAACGTTTTCGATCTTTATGTCGGTATCAACACTGGCCTAGTTGACCTCTCCACTGGAGAGAACGGCTTGTTTGACCCTTGTGCCTCAGCGGCTGGCGTGGCGCCCGCTGCCTCTGCAGCAGCTTGTGCCAGAACTGGTGCCTCTGCTGCTCAGTACAGTGCTGGTATTGAGGACAACCCTGCGGGTCAGTACAACCTGATCACGGGTGGGAATCCCAATCTAATCGCTGAGTCTGGTGCAACCACCACTATCGGTGTTGTGTACACTCCAAACTGGTTGACGGGGCTCTCTGTCGCTATCGACTACTTCGACATCGAAGTTACAGATGCGATTGGCAGCATCCCTGCTCAGGCAAGCCTTGACGGCTGTCTCGCGGGTGGTCCAGGCTCCGAGACTTTTTGTAGCCTGATCCAACGTGACACTGCCGGCACGCTCTGGTTGAGCAATGACGCGCCTGGCGGTGGTCTTGCGGGTATCAGCCAGCAGAATGCCAATATCACTTCACTATCCACTAAGGGTATTGATATCAATGTTGGCTATGCTATGGACTTGTCAGATATCGGCTTGGACGACTGGGGTTCGATCAATGTTGACTATGCTGCAACAGTGCTGGATACAAGTGACTCAGTGCCATTTTCCGGTGCAGACGTGATTTCGTGTCGAGATTACTACGCGGGTCAGTGTGGTCTTCCAAGCCCGCAGTATCAACATCGACTGCTTGGCACCTGGGCGACTCCAGTAGATGGCCTGCGAGTTGCCTTGACTTGGCGTCATGTTGGCGAGACAACCCTCTACGGGTTGGATACCGCCGCTGCTGGAGCACGTACTGAGCAGATGAACGACTACATGGAGTCCAGAGACTATCTTGATATCTCTGCAAACTATGCGCTCACAGACAACATCTCTATCCGCGCTGGTATGAACAACGCCACTGCAGAAGATGCGCCGTTGTCTACTAACGTGGGTACAGGAACAGGTAACAACAACACCTATCCTGGTCTGTTTGACGTTAACCGCTTCTTCTTTGCGGGTGCTACTTACAAGTTCTAACAGCCGTCAGGCAGCTTGAACTAAAGATAAAGGGCAGACT
>Ga0181597_10003242_pt1 | contig 17124 bp, 17 predicted proteins | sample 041ome_5_FD_148647 | JGI IMG/M metagenome (GOLD analysis project Ga0181597, IMG submission 148647) | Coastal salt marsh microbial communities from the Groves Creek Marsh, Skidaway Island, Georgia - 041403US metaG (spades assembly) | ecosystem: Environmental > Aquatic > Marine > Intertidal zone... | reverse complement strand
TGGAACGGCACAACTCGCGTCGAATATGATTTCGACGATTGATTGACTATCGATTCAGAATCGGTCTGCCAACTGCCCAACAATCAGTTTGCCAATATTGAGTGACGCAGTGGCTGCTGGTGAAGGCGCGTTGAGCACGTTAGTCACACGGTCCGATTTTTCGATGATAAAGTCATCGGCAAGTTTCCCATCTCGCTGAAGCGCCTGAGCGCGGACTCCTGCGGGAGATGAATGTAAGTCGTTTGGCGTAATTTCGGGCACAAGACGCTGGAGCGCCTTCACAAACGCTCTCTTGTTGACGGATCGCCACATTTCGCCGATCCCTGTTCGCCAATATTTGGCTGCCAGCTTGAGAAATCCGGGATTGCTGAGAACCTCGAAGAGATCTCGTAAGTTGACATCTCGCATCCGATAACCCTCACGAGCGAACGCCAAGACCGCATTGGGGCCACACTCAACGCCTCCCTGAATCATTCGCGTAAAATGGACACCGAGAAACGGAAACCGGGGATCGGGTGTCGGATAGATCAGACCATTGACGAGAGACTGCGCCTCGGGAACCAGCTCATAATACTCACCTCGGAAAGGGACGATTTTTGCCTGTGGTTGATGTCCGCTCAACTTCGCCACGCGATCTGAGTACAATCCCGGGCACGTCACCAAATGCGTTGCGCGAAACTCTCCCGCAGAACTTTCAACGATCATTTCATCGTGCGTCTCTCGCACACCAGTGAAACGGGAATTGTATTTCACGTCTGCCCCACCTGCAATCAGCAATTCGACCAGCTTGCGGCAGACGGCTTTGTAATCAACGATCCCTGCCTCTGGGACATGTATCGCCTTGACTCCCGCAACATGGGGCTCAATTTCTCTCAGTCTCTCTGCTGAAATCATCTCGCACTGAACACCATTTTGCTGGCCGCGCTGATAGATTCCGTCAAGCCGTTCGAGTTCTGATTCATCAACGGCAACGATGACTTTACCGCAGAGATCGTAGGCGATGTCATGCTCGGTACAAAACTGTTCCATCGCGAGCTTTCCCGCACGACAGTTGATTGCCCGCAAAGACCCCGGCTTGTAATAGATACCCGAATGTAAAACTCCCGAATTACGTCCTGTCTGATGGAATGCCACTTCAGACTCTTTTTCCAGCAAAACGATCTTTCGATCGGGACACTGCTGCTGAAATTGCCATGCCGTCGCCAACCCGACAATCCCTCCCCCTACAATTGCCACATCATAGAGAGGAGTCGAAGTATTCATGACGGAGATTCAGAAGAAGACTTTAGAGATGACCAATTCAAACTGAAGAAGAATGATTCTCGTTGGCAAGTAACTCAGGCGGGCAATTTTCAAGAGCCGGGTCTCCACTGCAATCGGGAGCCGGATCGACACACACTTCGCACATCGTTTTCCCGTCCGAATCTTTCATATTTGCCAACCCACCACAAGATCCTTGAATTCGTCGGTTGGAAATAATCACACCAACTGACATACCGCCAACTGCGATTAGAAAAATGATTGTCGTTACCAGAAACACCATCATGGCATCTCTCCCGTGTTCTGTTTCCAGGCGGTTGTTGCTCGTTCTTCAAACCCGTCGCCTGAATGAACCAACAATAAAACAGCCAGTTTTTGTTCTTCTGCCCAATCATATCCTTTCTCGGGCCCCATCACCATCAATGATGTCGCCAACGCATCCGCTTCAAGACAGGTCTCCGCAAGAACTGTCACTGAGGCCAGCTCATGCGAAATCGGCTTCAGCACACGTGGGTCGATTGTGTGAGAGTATTTTTTGCCCTCGATTTCAATGAAATTGCGATAGTCTCCCGATGTTGCCATCGATTGATCCGTCAACGACACAGCGTCTTGAAGCGATCTTCCGAATGCATTCGGCCGCTCAATCCCCACACGCCATTTGGAACCATCAGACTTCAAACCAGACACTCGGATTTCTCCACCGATTTCCACCAAATACGAGGTGACGCCGACAGATTCCAAGTATTCCGCTACCGCGTCAACGCCGTACCCTTTGGCAATGGCAGAAAGATTCACGCTCAGGTCAGGATGCAATTTCCGAATCGCAGCTGGCTTTTCCCGAACCTCCAGTTTCTCAGAACCGATGATGGCACGAAGAGCGACAAGTTCCGCATCCGTCGGAGGCGCAACATCTCGACCGCCAGGACCAAAACCCCATGCATCAATCAGTGGAGCGACGGTGACATCAAACGCCCCCCCCGAGACCTGATGGATGCGAATTGACTCGGCAATGACCATTGCAGTGGCCGGAGAAACTTCAAACCATTCGGTCGATTCAGAGTGATTGAATCGGCTGATTTCGGAATCGTCGATCCAATTCGACATTTGCTGATTGACGTCTTCGAGAACTTGAGAAACACCTGCCTTCAACTCCTCGATCGTCAGCTTCTCAGGAAGATTAGAAACGGCAATCGAATAGGTTGTCCCCATCGTCTGACCAGAGAACTTGACGGAATTGGGGCCTTTCGATGGCTCACACCCAATGACACAGAGCGTCAGAAGCAGAGCAACCGTCGACAAAAAAAAACGGACACCCAATGGTGTCCGTGATGTTGTGTAAGACTCTGCGTTCATATCAACCACCAAAGTCGTCGAAGGCGATATTTTCTGGTTCGACACCAAGATTGTCGAGCATGTTCAAAACCGCCTGCAACATCATTGGGGGACCACAGATGTAATATTCGCAATCTTCGGGAGCCGGATGCTTACTGAGATACTCATCGAGGAGGACTTGGTGAATAAAACCTTTGTAGCCTTCCCAGTTTTCTGAGGGGAGAGGATCGGACAGCGCAATATTCAGTTTGAAGTTGGGATTCTCGGCTTCCAGTTTTTCAAACTCATCCAGGTAAAACAGTTCGCGTCCGCTGCGACCACCGTACCAGTAACTCACCTTGCGTTTCGTATTTCGCAGCTTGAACAGATCGAAGATGTGCGACCGGAGAGGAGCCATCCCGGCACCACCACCGATGTAAACCATCTCGGCCTCAGTGTCCTTGATGAAGAACTCCCCATAAGGACCAGAGATCGTCACTTTATCACCTTCTTTTAAGTCGAAGATATAAGATGACATTTTTCCGGGAGGTGTCCCTTTGGGAGCCCGCGGTGGCGGTGTTGCCACGCGGACATTCAGCATAATGATTCCTTTTTCGCCGGGATAGTTGGCCATCGAATAGGCACGAATGACAGGTTCGTCAACCTTTGATTCGATCTTCCACAATTCAAACTTATCCCAGTCCTCGTGGAATCGTTCTTCCACTTTGAAATCGCTGTATTTGATATGGTGTGGAGGAGCTTCAATCTGAATAAAGCCGCCCGAGCGAAAATCGACATTTTCGCCTTCAGGTAACTCCAGGACCAGTTCTTTGATAAAGGTGGCCACGTTTCGATTGGACCGAACTGTGCATTCCCATTTTTTGGTTTCAAAGGCTTCATGAGGCACTTCGATCTTCATGTCCTGCTTCACAGCCACCTGACATGACAATCGGTAACCTTCTTTGGCTTCTTTTTTATTGATGTGACCGGTTTCAGTCTCCAGAATGTCACCGCCACCCTCGAAGACTTTTACCTTGCACTGGGCACACGTTCCACCACCACCACAGGCGGAAGAGACAAAGATGCCGTCATTCGCCAAGGCACCGAGGAGCTTTTGGCCTGCCGAGACGTGTAACTCTTTCTCACCATTGACGAGAATTTCCACTTCGCCCGACGGCACAAGAAGTTTCTTGGCCTGGAGAATCACAAGGACCAGTGCAATGACCACACCTGTGAATACTGTAACTGCGAGTAAGATTTCAAACATGATGAATAGGCTCTTTCGTGTATCCCATATATTCGTGACATTTCAGGCACGCTTGGAATGAACGATCAAAGTTTGATTCCTGAGAAAGACATGAACGCCAACGCCATCAAACCGACTGTAATAAATGTTATCCCCAAGCCTCTGAGGCCTTCAGGAACTTCGCTGTACTTCATTTTCTCGCGGATGCCGGCCAAAGCGACAATCGCCAACGCCCATCCAACTCCCGAGCCGAATCCATAGGTCACCGACTCCATTAAATTATAGTCACGCTCGACCATAAACAATGTGCCTCCTAAAATCGCACAGTTCACGGTGATCAACGGGAGGAAGATTCCGAGACTGTTGTAGAGCGAGGGAAAGAAGCGATCCAGAGTCATTTCGAGGATTTGCACCATCGCGGCAATCGTGCCGATGTAGCAAATAAGACCCAGGTATTCGAGACCGAAACTGGGAATGAGTGATCCCTCTTTCAGGATATTCTGGTAGATGACATTGTTCATTGGCACTGTGATGGTCTGAATCACAATGACTGCCAAGCCAAGGCCGAAGGCGGTTTTGACATTCTTCGAGACGGCCAGAAAAGTACACATCCCGAGAAAAAACGCGAGCGCCAGGTTCTCGACAAAAATTGATTTCACAAACAGGCTGAGGTAATGTTCCATGATTTATCCTTCCTGTTCCACTTGATCGGGGTACATGGTTCGCAGTCCCCAGATGAAGAGTCCGATGAGGAAAAAGGCTGAGGGAGCCAAGAGCATCAAACCATTATTTTGATAGGGGGTTCCGGTCAGAATCTCGAATCCGAAGAGTTTGCCAGAACCGAGCAATTCGCGAAACAACGCGACAACCACCAGTATCAATCCGTAACCCAAACCGTTTCCGACACCATCGAGAAAACTCATCTTGGGTCCATTTTTCATCGCAAAACCTTCCGCCCGTCCCATCACAATACAGTTGGTGATGATCAATCCGACGAACACCGAAAGCTGACGAGAGATATCAGGCATGAACGCCTGCAACAACTGGTCGACGATAATCACCATCGAAGCAATGATCGTCATTTGGACGATGATTCGGATGCTGCCAGGAATATAGTTACGAATCAAAGAGATCGACGCACTGGAAACAGCCGTCACCAAAATTACGGCAATCGCCATCGTGATTGCGGTCGACATCTTGGTCGTCACCGCAAGAGCCGAACAAATCCCGAGGATTTGCAAGGCGATGGGATTGTTCTTGAGAACGGGATTAAACAGGACGTCCTTGGTTTTTGCTTCAGCCATTAGTTGGCCTCCGTTTCACGACTCAATCTTTTATTGAGATAGATTTTGAACGCATGATCGCCGAGCCAATAATCGATGGTATTTTCGACTCCGTTCGAAGTGATGGTGGCTCCAGAGAGAGCATCAATCTGGTGCTCCGCTTCCGGTGATGATTCATTCACCCCACCTTTAACGACATTGATTGCGGGAACAAGTTCGCCTCCTTCTTCTTCGCGAGCCTGTTTTCCGACCCACGACTTTTTCCAGTCAGGATTATCGACTTCTCCTCCCAAACCGGGTGTTTCACCATGCTTGTAGAACGTGATACCCGCCACGGTTTTCAAGTCGTTTTCTAACGCCAGATAGCCGTACATGGTGGACCACAATCCTTTGCCGTAAATCGGCAGGATGATTTTGCTGAATCCTTTGCCATTTTCGTTCTTCACAAAATAGACGAACGAGTATTTTTCGCGTCGCCCGATGCCAGCCACATCCTGATCCGCGGGAATATCGACAGACATCTCAGGATCGGAGGCTGCTTTCATTTGGTCGTAGGATTCGGGATCAACCGTGGAAGCGTCTACTTCCAAGCCGGTATCAAGATCGATCAATGTCGATTCAATCACTTCAAACTGTTTGGAGACCGCGGGAGCACCCTTGGACTCATCGAAAATCCCTGCGGCTTTGAGAATTTCTGTCTGCATGAGAGCCAGCTTGTTGGCTTCCTGCATGCTACGCAGAGAAACCGCAGCGGTACTCACCATCAGCGAACAGACAACGCAAAGAGTGGCAGCAACCATAACGGTTTTTGCAGGTGTTTCACGCGACATTGCGGGCCATCCTTCTTTTCACATTGGCCTGGACGACGACGTAATCGATGACCGGGGCAAACACATTTCCAAACAGAATCGCCAGCATGATCCCTTCCGGGAATGCCGGATTAATGACTCGAATCAGAATGGTCATGGCCCCAATGAGTGCGCCATAAAACCACTTTCCTGCCTCAGTCATCGAAGCCGAGACGGGATCGGTCGCCATGAAGACCGTTCCAAATGCAAAACCGCCCACAACCAGATGCCAATAGGGAGGTAAGGAAAAGACGGCATTTGTATCACTTTCGATTCCCCACAACATCGTTGACAGCGCCATGGCACCGATGACAACACCGGCCATGATTCGCCAGGATCCGATGCCGCATCCGATCAAGATCACGGCACCGATGAGACAGGCGAACGCCGAAGTTTCACCCATCGATCCGGGGATAGTCCCCATGAAAGAATCCCACCAGGTCAAATCGCCCAGTGCCTGCATTCCAATTCCTCCCGGTGCAGTACCAAGAGCCGTTAATGCGGTGGCGCTGGTCATCCCGTCAACCGCCGTCCAAACGGCATCACCACTGATTTGTCCAGGATAAGAGAAGTACAAAAAAGCACGAGCGGTCAGTGCCGGGTTCAAAAAGTTCCGTCCTGTCCCACCGAAGATCTCTTTACCAATCACCACGCCGAAGCTGATCCCGATTGCCACTTGCCAGAGAGGAATTGAAGGAGGCAATGTTAGCGGAAACAGCATTCCCGTGACGAGAAAGCCTTCATTGACTTCGTGCTTGCGTACCGTGGCAAAGAGAACTTCCCACAAGCCACCCACAGTCATGGTGACGATGTACGCTGGCAGGAAGTAAAGAGCACCCAATAACACGTTGGACCAGAAAGAGTCGGAAGCAAAGGTGCCACCCAAAGCCTGAAAAATGGGGCCTCGCCAACCTTGATTGGCGACCGCATCTTCGACTGACATTTCTGCCAAAGCGATATTGGCCTGAAATCCGGTATTCCAGAAAGCCATCGCGATACAAGGGAGCAAGGCAACAATCACCATGCTCATGATTCGTTTCAGGTCCATCCCATCGCGAACATGCGATGCATTCGCTGTCACTTCCCCCGGTGTGTAGAGAAAAGTATCAATCGCTTCATAGAGGGGATAAAACTTCTCAAGTTTCCCCCCCTTTGCGAAATTGGAATGTTGACTGTCGAGAAGACGCCGCAGAAATTTCATGGAAGTCGGTCCCGTTATCCTTCTTTTTCGATCCGTGTCAGGTTTTTCCGCAGGATGGGTCCATATTCGTATTTGCCGGGGCAAACGAATGTGCAGAGCGCCAAATCTTCTTCATCCAGCTCCAGGCAACCAAGTGCCTGTGATTGTTCGGTATCTTCCACGATCAGAGATCGCAGTAGAAATGTCGGAACGACATCGAGAGGCATGACTTGCTCGTAAGAGCCAATGGGGACCATTGCCCGCTTACTTCCCTCGGTCGAAGTCGTGAAATTGAAATTGTCTGATTTGCCGTTAAATGCGGAAGCAAAGATTTTTTTGACCGAGAACTTATTGAATCCAGGTTTTTGCCACCCCAGAAATTCGCGTTCGGTTCCTTCGGCCAAAGCCGACACCTGTAAGTGATAGCGTCCCAGAAAATTGAAAGGGGCAATCGCATTGCGTCCTGAAAGAACAGATCCGGAAATGATGCGATTATTTTCTCCGTTGAGTTCACCATCGGTGAGATCATCGAGACAGGCACCAAGACGTGTGCGGACAATCTTCGGTGTTTTGACGCTCGGTCCGGCAATTGAGATCACTCGCTGTAAATCCAATTGGCCCGTCAATACCAAACGTGCAATCGCAATGACATCTTGATAATTCACATGCCATACGGTTTTGTTTGGCCCGACCGGATCAACCATATGAATGTGTGTCCCCGCCAAGCCTGCGGGATGTGGTCCATCGAACTCATGTGTTTTGACGAACGGTAAGCCAACTCCCGGCAGAATAACACCGGGAGCCTTGCAGAGATGAACGGAGCCATCCGTTAAATGACGAATGATTTGCAAACCGTACTCAAAGTCTCGCTCCGCTTCTTGAATCACAATAGCCGGGTTGACCGCCAAAGGATTGGTATCGATCGCCGTCACAAAGATGGAACTCGGAGACGAATCAATGGTAGGAACGTGACTGTACGGTCTTGTCCGAAAGGCAGACCAGAGTCCGGATTCGACCAGGAGATCTCGAACTTGTTCGCGAGTGAGATCATCAAACTTGGTGTCCGCAAAGCTGTCAAATGTGACGGAGTCGTCGCTGCCGTCGAGTTGGACGACAACAGACTGAAAAACTCGCTTCTGTCCTCGATTGACGGCGACCACTTCACCCGCGCCGGGTGAGAGATAACGAACGCCTTCGTTTTTCTTATCCGTGAAGAGTAACTGCCCTGCTTTGACCTTGTCTCCGACCTGAACTTCCATCGTTGGTTTCATTCCAACGTAGTCGAAGCCGATGACCGCAACTTGCGAAATCTCGGGACCAGCAACAATTTCTTGAACGGGCTCTCCGTTGATGGGAAGATCGAGCCCTTTTTTAATCCTGTGCATTCCGAACCGATTCCTCTTAGAAACGGAGGAGATGATTGTAAAGTCTGATATGACTTATGTTTGTCCCCACATCACTGCGGGCTTTTGACGTCGAACTGAACCAAAACGCACGATTCAAATAAGTGGGCCGGAACCACTTTGTGTGGTCCCAATCCTCTTGATCCGACGGAAGTCACGATATGATCACGGCTTCCACACTCAATATTACACGCCATTGCGCAGAATGGTAGGCAACGGGAGGGGTCTCTTTTTGTGTTTTCTTGCCCCTGAGAATGCCCCTGGCATCGACTGAGTGATTCTGTTCCAAGAACCCTCTTCGTGCTGTCATGTAAGGTTTTTGCGACAGATTGGCCAGCACACCCGCAATTCTCGAAAGTGAAATGCACAGTTCCTCTTCATGAGAATCTAAGAGCCGATCTGGCGCCACTCGTATCTTAAGCCCCAGAATTACCTAATCCGAAAAATCGCTATGATTGTTGAGCGTCTGGAACAGAATTTCTTAGCGCGCTGAGGAATTATTGACAGCATCCTTGGAACAGGCTCTGATAGAGGAACATCACCTCTTCCTTATTTTGATGACGCTGTGACCCGATTCACGAGGTAAATCTATGTTTTCTCGCAAACTGTTCAGTCTGATCACATTTTTGGCCCTGTTGACCTTCTCGCAAGCGACTTCAGAAGCTCAATGGTACTCAGACAGTTACACCACATTCTACGGCCCCTCCACATCCTACTACGGTGGAGGTTACTCGAATTATGGCCAGTCAGGCGATGCCTGTTGCGGTAATGGGGGGTACACGTCTTACTACGGTGGCGGTGGATACGGAAACAACCCATTTGCTCCTCTGGTTCCCGGACCAAGGTTTGACCTGTTTGCTCCCTTTCGGATGAGTCGATATCAGGCAGCCTACGCACCTTATGGCAACAATTGTGGTTGCCCTTCTCCATGCGGAACGAGTGGATGTGCAACCGGAAATTGCGGCATTACGACCAACCAACCGCTCAAGCCGACTCCTGACGAGCCTCCAATGAACAACGGGAATGTCCCTCGCACCTATGACGAGTCAGACATGCCTCCTATGGATGACCCTGCGTTTCGCCCCAGCGTCCCACCCGACAACAGTGGCCTGGAAGAACCATTTCCCGAAGCTCTACCATCAGAAAGCTTCAAGCCACCAGTCGAAGAGGGTGACGTTCCGGCAAATGAGTCCAGTCCGACAGTGCCTCTCGACGCAAACCCCGCAGCTTTACCGACAAATCAGTTCAACTTCGATATCCCCAAACCGATTACTCCACGAAACAGCGCAGAATTTGTTCCAACAAAGCATCTGGAGAACAGGATCACTTGGCGATCTTCACCGGTTGTCATTCCAGCGCAACAGCGACTGGCCAAAAGTCGTCCTCTGATCGTTCGTAAGACGGTGCGAGTCGTCCCAACACAGCCGCTGACAGTGGTCAGCGACTCTCGGCCTGTGAAATAATAGGCTGGTTGATCAGATCGATCCCATAATTTTCATTGAGCGTGGCTTCCAAGCCACGCTTTTTTTGTAAGCCCAGCCTGACATCCCAATCGGTGACCTCCCTATCGATCAATGATTTCCTCGGGTAGAATGAACTAAGCCGGTCTCATCGACGAAACTGTGCAGATTTCAAGACGTATTCTCATATTGATATTTGATCATGACACAACTTCCCATCATCTCGGACATCGCTGAGCCGACTTTACAAATGCCCGAAGCCCCCGAGCATTCTCGCGGAACTTATGCCTTCGTGAGTCTTGGATGTCCCAAGAATCTCGTTGACAGCGAAAAGATGCTGGGCACACTGGCCATTGATGGATACACACTCGTCTCGGATCCTGATGGTGCGGATTTTGTCATCGTCAACACATGCGGATTTATCGAAAGTTCACGGCAAGAGTCAAAGTCCGTCATTCACGACATGCTGGAACTGAAACGAGCCGGAAAAACGCGGGGAGTCATTGTTGCCGGCTGCCTCCCAGAACGAATGGGTCCCGCTCTTCGTGATGAGATACCGGAAATCGACCATATCCTCGGTGTCTTCAGTCGCGACGAAATCAACAAAGTCGCCGACCGGTTGATCGGTGGCCTCAACGAACAACGAGAACTCTTCCGACCTGCTCCCGTCAAAGCCATGGACGACCGTGCCCGACTGCGCATTACCCCGGAACACTTTGCCTACCTGAAGATTTCAGAAGGCTGCGACCGCACCTGCACTTTTTGTGCAATCCCCAAAATGCGGGGCAAACATATCACCAAACCAATTGAAATGGTCATCGAAGAAGCGAAAGAGCTCGTTGCAGACGGTGTTCGAGAGTTAATCCTTGTGGCACAAGACACCACCTACTACGGACTCGATTTTTATGGCGAAGTCCGTTTGGTGGAATTGCTGAAGGAACTGGAAAAGGTCGAGGGGATCGACTGGATTCGCTTGATGTATCTCTATCCGGTCAATTTCTCTGACGAATTGATTGATACCATCGCCCAGTCCTCAAAAATTATCCCCTATTTGGACATGCCACTTCAACACATCAACAACACCATGCTCAAGCGGATGCAGCGTCGAGTGAATGGCGAACAAACGAGAGAACTGGTCAACAAGCTTCGGGAACGAGTACCCAATCTTGTTCTCAGGACGACATTTATCACCGGTTTCCCCGGCGAGACCGATGAACAATTCGAAGAACTCTGCCAGTTCGTCCAGGAAACTCGCTTTCAGCGAATGGGAGTCTTCTCTTACTCTGTCGAGCCTGGCACTCCCGCCGTCAAACTGGAAGACCATGTCTCCGAAGAGATCAAAGAACAACGACGCGAAAAGCTTATGGAACTCCAACAGTCCATTGCGTTCGAGTTTGGTGAGTCGCTGGTCGGATACGAATTGGACGTCATCATCGACGAAGCAACTGATCAAGAAGGAGTTTGGGTCGGTCGCACCTACGCCGACGCACCCGAGATTGATGGCGTCGTTTACTTGCACGGCGAGAATTTACAGCCGGGTCAAATGGTCTCAGCAGAAATTGTCGGATTTGAAGATTACGACCTGATAGCGACCGTCTCGACTGGTGAAGAACTGGAGTCAGAGCCAGAGGAATTTTTCTGATGGCAGACAAGTCACAAACACCACCACCAACCGGTTTTCTGGACCGCGAAGCACTCAATCTTCCCAATTCCATCACGCTGACACGGTTACTAATGTCGGTTGTGCTCTTCGGATTGATCTATTGGGGAGATTTGTGGTGGACATCAACAATTCTGTTTGTAGTTGCCGCGTCCACCGATTTTCTGGATGGCTACTATGCCCGTAAACTGGGGCAGATTACTATTCTGGGGCGAATACTCGACCCCTTTGTCGACAAAATTATCGTATGCGGTTCGTTCATATTTCTGATCGGTGAACCCGCTTCCGGCGTGAATGCATGGATGGCAATTATCGTCGTTGGCCGTGAAATGTTCGTCTCTACTCTACGAGGTCTCATGGAACAGATGGGACTCGATTTTTCTGCCAACTGGGTCGGCAAGATCAAGATGATCGGGCAATGTGTTGCCGTGACAACGGCCTTGGGATTTCTGGCACTTCCCGAAGTGCTCCAAACAGCAACGAACCTGATCATTGCCCGAGACGTCATCCTTTGGGGCGTGACACTATTCACGGCCTGGAGCGGATTGTCTTATGTCTTACGAGCCGCTCAGGAACTGGCCAAAGCGGCTAGCCAACACACCGGAGAAACAAGTCCTGCTCCAGAAACATCTAATGATCACCTTGAGGGAGACGCTTGAACGTGGCTGCTTCACGACGCTACGCCATGCCTGACCCTGCCGACGCGATCGTCGATGAGGTGATTCTGCGCGAGATCCCTCGAGGCAGTCGAGTGATCGACTTGGGATGTGGAAATGGCCGATTGCTGACAAAACTTCGAGATAATCTCGATTGCTCGGTACTGGGTGTTGAACTCGATTATCAAAACTTCACAACGGGTCTTGCCCGCGGCTTACCGATGCTCAACGTCGACTTGGATGAGAATCTCGGCGATGTCCCTGATGACAGTTTCGAGTGGGCGATTCTTTCAGAAACTCTTCAAGAAGTTCGTCACCCGAACAAGCTGTTGACCGAGATGATGAGGATTGCTCGGCGAGCCATCATTGTGGTTCCCAACTTTGCCAACTGGAAAATCCGCCTGGAGATACTCAAGTCGGGCCGAACGCCCGTGACTAACGAATTTCCCTATGCATGGTATAACACTCCCAATCTGCACTTTATGTCGCTGTACGACTTTCGCGATTTGGTGGACGAATTGGGGCTTCATATTCTGAAAGAAATGCCAATCATTGGTGGTCACGCCGTAGAACGCGCCTGGCTCGCGAATATTCGGGCAGAAAGTGGTTTTTTTGTGGTTGAACGAAATGAAAAATCGGCAACAGACGCAAAATAGCCTCATCTTGTCACCCTTTTCTTTCGTAAGTACAGGTACATGACGCAGAAGCGCCCTTCAGCGGGTATGCTTGATACGAACATGCGCACCTCCATACTTTTTGGTCGAACAAGCTATGAATGACCTGATTAATCAAATTTCCGGTCTCTCGACGCAGATCATTGCCGGTCTGTTCGCAGCGCATCTGTTCCTGTTTCTTGTCTTACGAATCTGGTCTCGTCGGGACTGGCACGGAATTGTCGGGACTCTCGATGATTTTACACGAGGGCTGAAGCATCGCAGTGTGCTCGACCGTCGGGGCCATTCGACCGAACAGGTCGATGCATTCCTGTCCGATGTGAATGATGTGTTGCGACATCCCGATCAAAGCGCTGAACGTGAAAGCCTCAAACAGCGCATCAATGTGCTCGATGAGAAACGCTCATATCTCCATTCCATGTTTTTTGAAACAATCTACAACATGGCTCGGAACATGATCGATGCCTATCCTCTTTTGGGTGTCCTCGGCACGATTCTTGCCATTGGTGCTGCACTACAACAGCCAGCCGACGCTGCGGCAACTGTCACAGGTGTCGAAGCCATCGTCGGACGTTTTGGAGAAGCCATCTGGTCCACGTTTGCCGGACTCATTTGTGGCATACTGCTCATGCTTGTCAATAGTCTCGTTGAGCCGGCGTTTCTTCGACTCTCTGAGAATCGCTTTCAAGTTCGAGAAATGGTTTCGCGTGTCAAACACGAATTGGTTCTCAGCGGCGACAAGGAGACAGCATGAGCTTACGAACTCGACGCACAGTCTTCCAACTGACACCATTACTCGACTTGCTTCTGATCATCATCTTCGCGCAGTACATGGATGTCCGGCAGGCGGGCGCCAAACAAGAAGAATGGTTCGATAAAGAAGCCGGTCAGATTAAGCAGGAAGCCGTCTCCATCGCTGAGCAGGAAGCCGTCTCCATCGCTGAGCAGGAAGCGGAACGCCGACAAAATGTCGAGATGCAACTCGCTCTGGCAGAGTCTCAAATCGAATCACTGCAACAAGCACAAAATGTGAACGAACAACTTTTGCAGGATCTGAAAACTCAAAGACAACTTTTGGCAGAGTTCATCAACCAGGCCCTGAAAGTGTCACCAGAAATGGTGGACAAGATGCTCTCCAAAAGCGAACTCGCCAAAGACGATCAATTTCTAAAGGCCATCGAAGAGCTCAGAAAACAAGTCAGCGGCGAAGCGATCCAACACGCTGTCTCTTATCACGAGCTATTAAAGCGTTGTGACATCTGGGAATTCTTCCTGGATGATGCAGCGGGTGAATTAGCATCGAATGTCACATTCCGAGCGAACGAAGATCGGCACGAATGGACCATTAACAAAATCAACAACCTTCAACGGGAACTCAAAGCCTACCTTCGTTCGCGACCTCAACCTAAAAGCTTAGTCATCGTATTATCAGGATTTATTGACGAGGAACTCACCCGCGGACAACGCGATGATTTTCGCATTCTGCTCGATGAAGTCTTCCGCGAACTTACACTCGAATCGGGTGGTCAGACGCGGTACTATCATCGAGATCTCGGATACTTGGGAGAACTCAATCTCTCACTCAAAACACAGGAGTAAATGTCATGGCTGCGAAACCGGTCACAAATCGAAAACTGATTGCTGGTGGAGTCCTCGTGGCCGCAGCCGGAGCGTTACTTTCTATGATCGGCGGACTGTTTCCCAGCTTTGGAAACGGATCAGGAGAAGGTGACGGGACCGCCGAAATCGCGGTCAACTCTTCCACCGACAACACTCCCAGCACAACTTCGAAGACAACCAGCAATCAAGGAGTCCTTGATGTCGTCATTGATGGAGAAACCTACCTCGTAACACAGAATGAGGGAAAACGAACGGAAATGACTTTGGAGGAGATCAGCAAAGCTGCTCCCGACATGACAGGAAACGAGGACGGCATCCTCGTTCAGGTATCGCGAAAACGATCATCGCTGTTCTCTGCGGAACGTGCGTTGGAAGAAGCATTGAGAGAAAGTGAGCTTAAGGAGGATCAAATTCGCTGGGTGCAAGACGTTGTCGACTGACTCATTCAGAATTCATTCGTCGATCAAGTCAGGATTGTAAGCATCCATCTCCATTGTGGTGTCAGAGATGGAAGGCTCTGAACTTTCAGCAGCCTTAATTCTGTGTTCTCTTTCGTCAGCATCCTTCACTGTCGCGATTTCTTCCTCAGAAACGAGTCGCCGAAAAACGAAGCCTGTATCAACCTGATAAAACCCGGCTGCCTTCAGCAGTTTATTCCCGGGTTCGTCCACCTCTCGCACATGAGCCTCAGCACCGGTAATCAATTCATCTTTCAGTCGCTTACAAACTTCAGTCAGCAACGTCTGACCGACCGCCTGTTGCCGATGATCATCAACGACGAAGACATCGGTCATCCCCACGACGCGTCTGTTCCACTTCGCAAGATAAAAATCCAATCCAATGATGGTCACGCCGGCAACGGGAGATTCGCCATTTTTAGGCTGCATCAGAAAACGGATGTAATCCAGGTTCCCGTATCGGATCGTGTTTCGCCAGGATTGATCGGGAAGTCGATCGGTGACTGCCAACTGCATACGTCTGCGCAGGTCCATGATCTTCATATTCATGGGGGCAGAACTTTTCTCAGAATCGCGGAAATAAATATTCCGCTGTTCGTGCTCCTCGTATCCACACGCCTCGATAAAAGGCTTCGATTCAGGATCAGACTCGAGGAAACCTGCCGGCTTGGTCCCGCCGTATAAACCCATGTAATAGGGATCGTGAGGGGGAGCTGACCCTGCCCGCAGTTGGGTTGCTCCCTTCAGAATCAGGTACGATTCCGCTCGATTCAATAATTCTCGACCGACACCTCTGCGTCGATATTCGGGATGAACCATGATGACGCATATCACACCGATACTGTGATCGAGCGCGGAACCGTCTTCCCGGCTTCCAAAACCAGCGTGAACAAAACCGATCGCTTCGCCCGAATCTTCATCAAAGGCGAAAATGAGACCTTTAGCATCAAAATACGTTTTGTGGAAATTCACCGCTTCAAACGCATCAGGGCGAAGACCGTCAGCGGCTCCCCGACCAAGTTGGCATTCCTGCCATAACTTGACCAATCGGGGAGGGTCGACATTCCGAAACGACCGATACGAAATCACGAATTCTTACCACTTTTCCACGAGGCGAGAGGGGGGACGCCAAGTCATTCGAACGAGAATTCCACAATGAAATCCGCCAGTTCGAGACTCAGCGAGTTTTCACATTTTTAACTGCCGAGACAATTTTCTCTGCCGTCAATCCATATTTCTCCAGCAGCCCCATCGGGTCTCCACTTTCGGCATAACAATCGCCGACGTTGACATATCCCATGGGAACCGGATGCTCTTCGCTAACAACTTGAGCCACGACTGAGCCAAGTCCACCGTGATGCAAATGTTCTTCTGCAACCACGATAGAACCGGTTTCCTTAGCCGCTGAAATGACAGCATCACGATCAATCGGCTTCACAGTATGCATGTCGATGACACGAACATTGATACCTTCATCACCCAAGAGCTTGGCAGCATCTGCGGCAATGGAAACCATCAGCCCATTGGCAATAATCGTCGCGTCAGTCCCCTCTTTGAGGGTGATGGCCTTGCCGATTTGAAAATCAACACTGTCATCGTACAGCGTAGGAACTTTAGGACGCCCGAGACGTAGATAGGTCGGGCCTTGATGCTCGACCATCGCTCGCGTCGCTTTTTTCGCAGTAACCGCATCAGAGGGAACCATGACGGCCAGTCCTGGCATTGAGCACGCCAAGGCAACGTCTTCAATTCCCATTTGAGAAGGGCCATCTTCTCCGATTGAGATCCCCGCATGAGTTCCCACCAATTTGACGTTCTGGTTGGGAAACGCCACCGACATACGAATCTGGTCAAAAGCATTATTGAGCAGAAAGCAGGCAAAACTGGCGACAACCGGAATCATACCAGTACCGGCCAATCCACCCGCAACACTCACCATGTTGCTCTCGGCAATACCAACGTTGAATCCACGTTCGGGATATTTCAGGGCGAAGACTTCCGTACGAGTCGAGTTTCCGACATCGCCATCGACAGTCACCAAGGCGGGAAATTCATCGCCCAATTC
>Ga0181597_10003241_pt1 | contig 17126 bp, 10 predicted proteins | sample 041ome_5_FD_148647 | JGI IMG/M metagenome (GOLD analysis project Ga0181597, IMG submission 148647) | Coastal salt marsh microbial communities from the Groves Creek Marsh, Skidaway Island, Georgia - 041403US metaG (spades assembly) | ecosystem: Environmental > Aquatic > Marine > Intertidal zone... | reverse complement strand
GACGGTATCGTTTACGTGTCAATCGCGGTATAGGAGTCGTCGAGGAGGCAGGAAGAGCAGCAACTGGGATAGAGAAAGTAGCGATAGTGCGAGTAGTAGTGGTAGTGGTGGTAGTAGTAGTAGTAGTAGAAGCGAAACAGACAGACGCAGAGCGACGAATATCCGCTTCTTTGCGTCTGAATTAAACCATCGTTCGGTGTGGCACGTCGACGTCCTTCGTTGGTTCGAACGAAACAGAACCGACTTAATCGGCGGCCCGAAAGCGCTCGAGTCTTTAAAATCTGAAGACGAATGCGTCGTCGTCGTGTCTTCAATCTCCAACGTGACCATATTCACCGACGTCATAGAGGATATGATTGTTCAATCATCTCGAGGGGCACATCCATCCTCTCTCCTCTCCTTTTCCTCGGTGCGATTTCTTCGAAGAGACGTGCAGTGCGAATTCGACCAACGCGTGGTCGGCCTCGCGGATGCGCCAAACGACGACCTTCGAGTTGTAGCGTCTGGTAAAATCACGTGCACTGTTTTGAAAAGAGAGAACATGCGCCCGAGAAAAAGTCCGCGAGCGTTGAAAGAACGGTTGTTGGTCGCTTAATCAGACTTACATGTAGTGCTTCGAATCGAGAGCGTAATACTGATGACAATACTACTCTTGAAACCAAATCAACTTCCTTTCCTTCACTTTTCATTTTAAAGGCATCAATCAGACTTTAAGCAGTACTTCGAATCGAGCGTAATACGAATACTCTTGAAACCAAATCAACTTCAATTACTTCACTTTTTTTCATCATCTGAACAACACTAAAGAAGAACTTTGGTCTTCTCTTTCGCGCGAGCGAATCGCGCATTCAAACGTCTCTCTCTTCTCTCTCTCTCTTTTACTCTGAAACCATGCCTCCTCCGAATAAAGCGAGCGACGATCAAAAAGTCGTCCTCATTGGCGGTCAGCAGCTCCTCCGCGTCAGAGACGAAAAGACCGGCGAATTCGTGTTCCGTCCTCTCGACGAGAAAACGGGAAAAGCGAAAACGAAAGAAGCCATCGATCAAGAGAAACTCGAAGCGTATAAAGAACGAAACAAGGATAAGTTTTTGGACTCGGATATGAAACGATGGGAAGAGGAGAGGAAACGAGCGATCGTGGATAAACGGTTTAAAGAGGCCTCGAAATTGAAATGGGAGGAACGGGAGAGGAAAGAGAAACTCGGGATATCCGCGCCGACGAGGACGAAGACGAACGCGAGCAATAACATCAACAGAGGAAAGAGCGATTCGTCGAAAGGAGGAGGAGAAACGAAGAAAAAGAGCGGCGATAAACCTAAAAAGTTGTCGGAAAAGAGGATGCAGAAGAAGAGAGAGTGGCTGGATAAACACGGACGCGTGCGGATGCCGGAACCGTCGAAAGCGCTGGCGGAACTTCGCGAGGAGATGAAGCAGGCGAAGATGAACAACTTGGAGAAGGTCAACGCCGGGAAGTTTTCGTTTTTGAAGATGGCGTTGGAGTTAGAGGAAGGGAAGTTTCAGACGGCGACGAGAGAGGCGAGGGAGAGGAATTACGAGTTTGAGAGGAAGGCAAAGAACGTGAGGAACGGGGAGATGGACGGGACGGATTCGGAGGACGAGAGCGACGACGAAGCCGGCGGGAACGGGAGGAGGAAACATAGAATGCGAGAGGCGGATGCGAACGATCCAGATTTTAGGAGAGATTTAGATCCACCCATAGTAAAGAGAGGGTCGGATGCAGATTTGTTGGATCCGGATTATAGGAGAGACGCGATGCCGTCGGCACCGGCGCCACCGCCTCCAGCGGCAGCGCTGACGCAAAATAAGAAGAAACCGCAAAAGAAACCGCAACAAAACAAGAAACTGCCGCCGAAGCAGCAGCAGCAGCAGCAACAACAACAACAACAACACCAAAAGCAAAACAGCAACGCGGCGATAAAAGCTATTCCGAAGCCGAAGTTTGAGAATTTGAGTTTGAATGGCTGATGTGATTGATGTGTTTGCACGTGTGTACATCGGGAGGTAACGCACGAGATCTTTCACTTTACGATAATCTCTCTTTCGCGAGCGAGAGAGTTTGAAAGAACGACGAGAGATCGTCGTCGACGCGATTCGGCGCGTAACCGCCGGTCGAGAAAAGCGCGATGTCACGCGCGTAAGTAATTCGGCTTCTCGAGAAAGAAAAATTCGTTTGCGAAAAGCAGAGGATGGAATTTTACATGGCGAGAACACGACGAAAATTTGTTTCTTGGTAATACAAAAGGCGTAACAAAGAAGAAGCACGCATCGCGCTACATGTTATACGACTATTCTTTATCGCAATACGTATCTAATCCGTACGTGCGCTGTAACGCGTCCTCCCATCGACTTCGCCCTTTTGCCCGCTCCTCTTTTGTGCTCTTCGACTCGAAGAGTTTCGATCCATCGTTAGCATTTTGATTGTCTTCACCCAAAACGTCTGTTACCGTCATCGGCTCTTTACTATTGCCGTACCAGCTGTATACCCCTCTCTTGTACGCGCCAATTGCCGCCGCGAGCGCCGCACCGTATGCGGTTGTCTCAATGTTGGCCGGCCTGCGCACACTTTTGCCTAAAACATCCGCTTGTATTTGCATTAACGTATCGTTCACGCTCGCGCCGCCGTCCACGGATAGGAGTTTCGCATCACCATCGCTAGAAGAAGTTTTCTTCCTCTTCTTGCTCTTACTATTCTCTTCGCAGTCTAACTCCATCGCTTCGAGTACTTCCATGGACTGGTAAGCTATTGCTTCCAGTGCCGCTCGGCAAATGTGCGCTTTTTTTGCGTATCTCGTCAATCCAACGATAACGCCGCGACTATCGTCCCGCCAGTGCGGCGCGAACAAGCCGCCAAACGCGGGCACAAACGTTACGCCTCCAGTATCTGTTACCGTTTTCGCACACTCCTCAACTTCATTCGCATCGCTCACCAACTCCATTTCATCTCTGAGCCATCGAATACATTCGCCACCAACAGCCACCGCCCCTTCTAGCGCGTACTCTGCTTCCTCGTCCTTACCCAATTTCCAACACACGGTGGTTAGAATACCTCGTTTGGATCGAGTAATCGTCTTCCCGGTATTTCGCATGGCAAAACACCCAGTTCCGTACGTGTTCTTCGAATCACCCTCTCGTAAACGGTGTCCGAGCGCACTGGCGTGTTGATCTCCTAAAATACCATAAACTTCTAGCTCGATTTTTTCTTTGTCTTTCGTGACTGAGGGGTTACCTGCCCATCCGCTCACGCGCTCCGCGCTCGATACGATCCTCGGCAACCACTCTTTCTTAATCCCAAACAAATTCAACAAATCGTCGTCCCATTCCAGCGTCTCTATGTTCATTAACAAGTATCTCGACGCGTTTGTCACGTCGGTAACGTGCACATTCGGTAACTCCTGGTTATTACTGTCGCGCCTCGCTCCCAACTTCGTCACGATCCAACTGTCCATGGTCCCGAATCGCAACGTACCTCGCGCCGCCGCTTTTTGCACATCCTTTGAATTCTCCAACAACCACCTCATTTTAGTCGCGGAAAAGTACGTCGATATTGGCATACCTGTTTTCTGAAACACCATATGTTTCTCCTTCTCTGAAAACCGCGAGACGATCTCCGCGGTTCTCGCGTCGCACCACACTATGGCGTTGTGTAACGGTTTCATGGTTTCCGAATCCCAGGCGACGATTGTTTCGCGTTGGTTTGTGATTCCCACTGCCATGGTAAAGGCGCCACCGACTTCTCGGTAGCATTTTTTTATGTTCTCGATGATTTCTTCCGGGTCGTGTTCCACCCATCCGGGTTTGGGATGTATCTGTTTGTGTGGATGTTGCGCGGATTGGATTGGTCTCAAATCTTTGCGCTCGCCGTCTCGTTCTTTGTAATGAAAACCAAGGAGTTCGTATTTGATGACTCTCGTCGACGTGGTGCCCTGATCGATGGCTAAAAGTATAGGATGCGTGAGAACTTTTGGTCCAAACATATAGGTCACGCCTCTCCTTGTGTAGGTATCTAAAGCGTGGGGGCGTCTATCGTCTGCGTCTGCGTCGGAATCGGGGGAAGCCATTTTGATGTGACGAATAGTTTCCCAAAGTATGGATGGAAGAAAATTTTCCTCTCGCTCTCGCTCTCTTTCGTTTCGATGGAGTGTTGATGATGATGTCTTCTTATGGTGGTGTAATAATAAATTAAAACTGTACGTACAATTCTCTATCTTCGTTCAACTCGGCGACTAACTCGGCGGCTTCGATGAGCGCGACTTCGCCTAACTTTGTGATGTAGTTGTTGTTGACGGAAACGTTTTCCAAAGCGCCTTCGGCGTTGTTTTTAATCGCCGCGGCCAAGGCGAACGCGCCTTCGTCTTTGATTTCGTTGTAGCCTAAATCTAACGTGCTTAAATGTTCGTTGACTACGGCTAATGACTTGCCCAACGAGCGGACGCCGTCGTCCCCTAGTTCGTTGCCGCGTAAATCGAGGGTGGTGAGGGATTCGTTGTAGGTGATGGTGTCGGCGAGGGCGGCGGCGCCTTCTTTGCCAATTTTACACCACCCGACGCGTAGCGTTTCGATTTTGGCGTGGAATTTGAGGGATTCAGCGAGTGCGATGCCGCCGTCTTTGCCTATCGGGTTATAACCGAGCTCTAAAGTGGTCAACGCGGTGTTTTCCTTCAAGGATTTGGAGAGAGCCATAGCACCGAGAGCGCCGATGTTGTTCCCGCCAATGTCCAGGTTTTTCAAAGTCGCGTTGTCCTTCAACGCGGGGGACATTTTGACCGCGCCGTCGTCGGAGAGTTCGTTCATGTAAAGATTCAAGTGGGTCAACGCGTCGTCATCTTTGAGGTAATCGCACAACGCAGCGCCAGAATCTGGACCGATGGCATTGTTTCCAATGTCCAAGTTGGTCAATTTCGTCTTGCGCTTGGACAAAGCTTCGCATAATTTGACGCACCCTTCGTTTCCAATATCGTTTCCGTTCAACGTGAGCGATTTTAAGCTGCTATTGTCCACCAAAGCGTTTGCTAAGGCGACTGTGCCTAAGGCACCGACGTAGTTACCTTGTAAAGAGACGTGTTCTAACGTGTCGTTTTGTGCTAAAGCTTGCGCCAAGGCGGTGGAACCTTCGTAATCGATGGCGTTGTTGTTCATCTCCAAAGAAGTGATCGAGGTGTTTGATTTCAACGCCTCCGCTAAGGCTTTGGCACCATCGTCGCCAAACGAACACGAGTTTATGTTCAACGTCGTTATTTTTGTATCGGTTTTCAAATAGTTTGCCAACGCGATGACGCCTACGTCGAGCAACGGATTGGAGGCGAAGGAAACCATGCGCAGTTTCTTATTTTGCGACATGGCTTCGGTAATGGCAAGCATGGCGGTTTCACCAAAACCGTTCGCGCCAAAGTCAACGCACGACGCGGTTTCGTTGAACGCGATGCCTTCGGCGATGATTTTTGCGCCATCGTCGCCGAGTTTACGCCCATTCAAATCGACCGTTTGGAACCGTCTCAATTCGTCGACGCAATCTCTACACAAGCGCTTGAACTCTCTGCTCATCGGTTGTACTCTTTGTGGTTGTTTCGGTTTTACTTTTTCTTTTTCTTTTGTTTTCTCGGAGGAAGTCGACGTCGACGCGCCGCCACCATCTTCGCCTTCTTCGCCATCCATGGTGGTAAACATGCGCAATCCAGGCGGCAAGTTAGAAGCGCCGACTGGAGCGTTCTCGCCCGTACCTTCAACCCCGCCCGATTTCGCCGCTTTGTTCAACGAAGCGTAAAAATCGGAATCTGACGCCTTGTCGATACCACCAGTAGCAGTTTGCGCAGCACCAATTTCTTTTCCTCTACCACCACTACCACTACCACCGCTGCCGCCCATATCAAACACCTCCTCGTCCTCCCCCTCCGGCGAACTCTTCGCCCTTCGCTTTTGCATCTTCGTCCAAAGAAAATACGCAATCAATCCAATCGCCCCAACACCGGCGCCGAGTAACGTCGGGTCCGCGCTCGCGATATTAAACGAAGAGGAGGACACCATTTGCGACTTTTTCGTCCCTTTCTTCTTCTTCGGCCTCGGTATCTCCGAAACCGCGACGACTTCTTCTTCCTCCAAAGAATCAGCAGCCCCTCCTTCCTCGAAAGCATCATCAGCTCTTTTATCTTCCCCAATAACATCTTCGCTGCTCACATCGACGGTCGGATCGCCCTCGATCCTCGGCAACGCTTCCGCCGTCGACGAATCATCCAATTCTTCTTTCTCTTTGCCATCATTGCTCGTCGTCGTCTTTGAGGAACTACTTTTCTTCTTTTTCTTCGCCGCCGTCACGACCAAGACTCGTCGATTTTGTTGATGATGATGATTTCGTTGAGAAGAAGAAGAACGACGACGCGCAGCTGAGACGTTGCTCCTACGACTGCTCCCGAGAAAAGCGCGAGACCAGACTCCACCACCACCACCACCGCTCGTCGTCGTCGTCGTCCTCGCGTTGTTGTTCAAACTGCTCAAGAACATCTCTCTTTAAAATGTAATAAAAAACACAAGAAGAGTCACTTTTTATATTGCGGCGTTTTTCCTCTCGCGATGATGTTTTTTTGTGTTTCTCATCAAAAAAAGAATTTAATAGACTTGCCTTTAAAAAAAAATGAAAACCCTAAACACAATTTTTTTTTCCGTCGGATAAGGCGAAGAACCAGGGGCCACAAGCGCTCGGAATTTTCATCTCTCTCTCTGTTTCTCTGCTGTTTTCTCTCTAAAAATTCTATTCTTGGGCTGTTCTTTCTCTCTGTCTGGCAAATATATTTTATCTTCTCGCTCGAGTATATATTTCCTCATTCGAGAAACGCATTATTCGTGGTGAGAACAAACACTCGTTCGCGCGATAAAACACGCACAGAAGACGTGCAATTGAAAAGAAACGCGAAGTGTTTTCTGTCGCACTTCTTCTTTACCTTCTTTTGGTTGGTGTTGAGGGAGAAGCGAAAGAAGAGTTGAAGAGAGAAATTTGCCTCTGAAAGGATATTTCCTTTTAGTACTACTCTTCGCTCGTCGTCGTCGTCCAATTCTCTTCTCGAAAAGACGCGTACAAAAAGCAAAAATCCTTCTTCTTTCGTTTACGCAGAATATGAGCTCGGTATACCCGAGTTTAATGCAAACGACGACCACAACGACCGAAACGACCACCAAGCGATGGTACGCGTTGGTTCGTTTAGACGAAGACGGGCGCTCGGTCGCGCCTCAGGCCGAGGAAATCGCCAAGCTCGAAAGAGAACTCATGCGCTCGCAAGAAGTGTCCACGGGAGGAGGACACGTGAACTCTGCGTCGATTTCGCACCATCACCATCACCATCATCACCACGTGGAGACGTTTTTACACACCACGTATGGGTCCGAAGGAGGAGGAGAAGGAGGACGAATGATGCAACAACAAGACGAGAACGATATAACAGCGACGAAGGTTCCGAGCAGTCGACTGGGAGGAGGAAAAGGGGGTGGTGGGAGACAACTTCAACAAGGCGCGAACTCGGACGGCACGGAAAGCGCGAAAGAAGGGAGCCAAAGTCCGAGCACGACGAACGAGACGACGAATTCGTCGGGAAAGAAGAGAAAGAAAGATACGAACGGTGGCGGCGGGGTCTCGTCCGGGAAGGAGAAGAAGAAAGAGAACGCGACGGATACTGATACTAATAATAACAACAACAACAACAGAGGCGGAGAAGAGAGCGCGAGAGGAACGAATGCGAGAGAGTTACCGCCGGGGTGTAAACCGGGCGGGCCGTGCGACCACTGCGGCGCGTTGGACTCACCGCAATGGAGACGAGGGCCGGCGAGTAAACCGTGTTTGTGCAACGCGTGTGGGACGAGGTTTCGCCGAACAAACTTTTTGGCACCGCTTTCAAACAACAAGGATAACAATAAACAGGATAACGACGAAGATAGCGCAGTGCCGACTGGCAACGACAACAACAAGAGAAACTTAGATGGCGGATCAAACATGGCGAGCCAAACGACGAAGAAACGGTTGGCCGCGGCGTGTTGATTGATCGCGCGCGCTTTGGTTGGTGTCACCAGGGTATCTCTCGAAAGGGAAGAGATGACATTCTGTATTTTTATTTTATCCACACTCGCTCTTATACACACCCGCTGTTGGCGAACGAGCGAGAGACGAAATTTGTAAGTATTACCTGATTACGCAGTATATTTTCTATACATAATCTACAAACTAAAGTTCTAAAACACGCGCACTAATGGTATGTACTGTTATATTTACTAATGCTTCATCAGCAGCTCTCTCAGCGAACGTTTCGTTTCCATCAACCTTTGGTTTCTTTGCTCGACCCTGGCGGCTTCCTCTTTCAACTTGACCAAATGTTTCGATTCTCTCGGAGTGCCGGTGGCGTTGGACATCATCTTCGCGAGCAACGTGGGCGTGGACACCGTTGGGGTTCCCGTCAAAGAATCGTTGGAGTTGTTTTCGTAGCCCATGATTGAATCCTCCGTGCTCGTTTGTCTGGATAAGTCGCCGCTCGCGTTGACTTGTTGCACAAACTCAGACGCCTTTTCGTTGGCGCGTTGCTTAAACTTTGAAAAATTTTGCGCCAATCTCGAACCTTCCAACGAAGCGTTCAAGGATTCCATTTTACTCGCGAGGAAGCCAGATGCTTTATTTGTTTGGCGCTGTATTGGGCTATCTTCGTACTCTTTTCCAGCGGCGGCGTTCTTGGCGGCGTCCAATTCGCGTTGTTTCTGTTGTTCTCTCAAGACTTCTTTAATTTCAGCGTTCAGCCGCTGAGCGACGGAATTTGCAACTTCGACCGAGGCATCGACGACAGAGACGCAGTGCATGGCTACTTCAACGGTCGTCTTTTCGATGAACGTAGTCCAAGCGAGAAGAAGGGTTTTCACAGCGGTCTCACTTATCGATTGAATCCTTTTGCACTTCTCTAAACTATCGTCGATAGATTTCTGGAAATGATTCGCGTCTAATCGCGCGTTCAAGACGAGCTCAATGTCCTCTCTGGCGAGTTTGATTTCGTTTAACAAAGAGTGACGCAATCTCGACCGCGCCGCTTGTATATCCTTTACGCGTCCGAACAATTCTATTTCGCGCTCTAACGCTTGCGCGCGTCTGGAAATCATCGCGTCGATCGCATTCATCGTCGACCGCGCGGCGTGCAACCGATGATCTTCTTTTTCAATCTCGTCGGTGAGTTTCGTCGCTTCTTCCATCGCGTCCAGATTCTTTTCGATGTCGCCATCTAACGCGTCATTAACAATCGTTTCATCGGCTTCGCGTTTGCTCTGTTCCCAAGGCGCGACCAGCGTTTCCACCCCGGCGGCAATTTTCTTCCCGCACGTCGCGTCTCTTTCGCGTCTTGATTTCCGCGCAAACTCGCTCCAGTTTTCAATCGCCGTTTTACCCCGAACGTCTTCCTGTGAAAATGTTGATTTCTTTACTTCGTAAAAAGAACGAAGCGTTTCTAAATCTATTCGCGCGTTATCTTTTGTTTTTTCGACCAGTCTTTGGAGGTGTTTAATATCTTGCGCAAAGACTCTATCGTTTTCGAGTTTCGTCTCATCGACCTCTTTCGGGTCGATGAGCTCAATCTTCTCGGCTTCGATAATTTGATTCAGTTCACTCTTCTCGATGTCTTCCCAATCGTTGTTGTTGTTGTTGTTGTAATTATTTGTGTTCGTGTCTCTGCTATTCGTGCTATCCATGCTCGCTCTTCCAGCAGAATTGAATGTTGTTGTCGTCGGAGGCGAAGCGCTAAATCCTACGCGGCGCTGTAAAGACGCAGGCGATGACTCCTTTTCGACAACCGACTTGTTGATTGGTATTGGCGTGCTCATATCTGAACCAGTAGCCGTGAGATGAGCAGTAAAAGCATCACTATTACTCTCCACGAGTTTCATTCTCGTCAAGATATTCTGTAAGACTTTCTTTACTACGCCCATTTGAAACAAGACTCTTTCGCCGCGTTCGAGCGTTACGTTTAACCACGCCAACGCTTGTCTATCAACTTGTACTTTCGACAAATCCAACGCGTCTCTTTTCAAACATTCTTCGTATCCTTCGCGAAAATCTCTCAATTCTTCAACCAACGTTTCTCGTTGCACGGCGAGATCGGAGGACGAAATCGCGCGCACGGATACCAGCGCCGCTTCGGTGGTGAGCTGCGCGATACCGCGCGAGGCGGTATCGGAAATACACACGCGCAGTTCGCGCTCGAGACTCAAGATACATTCGATAACCGCGACGCTTGCATCTATGGCAATGCCAGCTTTAGGCGGGATTTCATCTTCGGTGAGTTCTTGCTTTCGCTCTTTTTGTTTGCTCTCGTTTCGACTACCTTTTCCATCAAAATCATCATTCATATCGGCATCTTCTTCTTTCGAAGACGCATTCACATCTTCCTCGGCGTTCTTGTTCTTATTTCTGTCATCGCTATCGTCGTCGGAAACCAAATCACCATCGAGCGACTCCAAGTCGTCCACGAGCTCTTCCTCCTCCTCTTGTTCCGTCGCCGCTTGCACGACGCTCAAATCATCAAACAAAACCTGCGAGAACGAAGCGACGGTTGTCTTCCCGAGAATCTTATTCTTCTCCAACTTCAACGTGTTTTCGTTGTTCTCCCCTTCGGTGCTATTCCTACTACTGTTCGTCTTCTCTCTGTGCTGTTTCTTACAAATCTCCATCGCTAAAATGACGTCTTCAGAACACACTTTCTGAAAAACTTCCTCCCTTTCGCGTTTCAAACACGTCGTCACGTCGCCTTCCTCTTCCAATACCTCCGCCTCGACGACTTCGATGAACGTACCGTCGATGCGTTCGCACAAACGATCAAACCTCGACTCAAAGTTCACCATGCTCTCTTCGTCCTTACCAACTTCTTTCCCTAAATTCTGCAATCGCTCTACCGCCTCACCCATTTCCGTCGCTTCCAACAACCTCTTTTTTGCATCGACCCCGCCCAACAACGCGCAACTCGCCGCGAACAACGGCGCGCGATGCCCGCTCTCGATAACCCGATCCCAAACTCGAAACGTACACCGCGTCGGCAGCACGTTCACGAACAACGTCAACAACCACTGCGAACTCGTAATCGCGCTGACGATGTTATCCGCGCCTAACGCGTCCAAGTGTACCCCCAACTCCGGTTCAATCTTATTCACGACTCTCGAAAACACCCGCTGGTCCTCCATCGCTTTCGCCATCCCTTCGGTAAAGTATCCAGGTACGATTCTATTCACCAAACCATCTAAGCACCAAAACGCGCTCTCCTCGTCCATCCCAGAGAGCAAAAAAAACGCGCAAATAAAGTTCATCGATTGCACGTACCCCGTCGCGGGATCGTGTTGGGCGAACGCCAACAGTACGTGTTTCAACGAATTCCACATCTTGTCCCCGGGTATGCTCAGCCCGCACTTCTCGAACGTGTGTCCACTTCTCGGTAAATCCTTCTCGATTTGCGATAACGTTTCCAGAGTTGTTTTCGTCGGTTCAATTCGAGCGCGTTCGAGTAGTTTTTGGAAGTGTTCGGGGTCCTTCTTCATAGTGTTCGTCGTAACGACTTCCGCGTTAAAGAGTAATTTCGACGCCCATCGACTGGCTCTCGTTTCCTCGGGATGCAGCGACGAGTGTCGCCATTTTTCGAGCGTTTTTCGTTCCTCCGTATCCTCCACCTTTTCCTTTGCATCCTCCTCTCGAGGAGAAGACGCGTCGTCGTCGTCGTCATCGCCGTCCATGTTTTTCTTAATGTTTTCTCTCTCGTGGGAAAAGAAAAAGTCAGGAGGAAACAAAAATTCTGACGAAACGGCTTCTTTTTTTTTGTTTTCAATTCAGAGAAAAAAAAAAGAGCAACCAACGAGCTCATAAATCAGAGGGTTTTCACATAATTTATACTCTCATCACATTCCTTTTCTTTTTCTGAAGAAGAAGAGGAGCACTCTTCCAACAACGCGAAAAACGGCTTTGAGAGTTTTCAGGAGGAAAGAGAGATTCTTTTTTGCTTCCTCCGAGGAAGGAGGAGTTTGTTCGTGAAGCGCGCGAGTGGTTTCGAAGCGAGCTTTTTATTCTCCTCTTCAATTCTTTCTCCCGTTGGCATCTGATTTCAAATTTGAAATCAGATTTGGTGTGTTTGTTTACTTTTTAAAGATGGATCGCGCGTACTTGCGCGCGAGGTTAGATCGATCCTTCGAGGAGAGTTACGACGTGTTTCCGATGGTTTCGTTGACGAATTCGGCGGAGAATGAGAGCAGGCCTGGAGAGAGGGACTTTGACAATCTCTCGGGCACAGTCGCGCACGGTTTGCTGGTCTCTCGATTTTTTAAGAGACTGACGAGGAAGTATTGCGAGGTTGAAACGTGTTTCATCGACAGCGCGTCGAATTTGAAGAAGAAGAAGACGAGTAGCGAGAAGGTGCCGTTTCAGTTTTTTATGCCGAGCCGGACGAGCGCGAGAGAACATCGGGTGTACGTGGAGTGCGCGATTGAAAAGAAAAAGGTACCGGCGGTGAAGATTTGCGCGGACGCGACGAGTTTCGAGAAGAGCGAGTTGCGGTTGAAATTTTTAGAGGAGGAGGCAGACGAGAGAAGAGCGACGACGATGGATGAAAGGGTTTTGAGGGTGTTGCCAGATGCCGTCCTTAACTATTTGACGAAAGAAGAGTCGAATTTTGAGGGATTCGGTACGGACGAGCATCAAACTTGCGCGAGGAGATTTATTTTAAGAAGGAGTAAAGAGATGACGACGACGACCGGCAAAGACAGCATTAACTTTACGGTGGAAGGTGTGGAAGTTGAGCGGCCATTCGTGAGATACCGCGGGTGTAGGAGTGCTACGGCTGGATCGATTACAGAACGAAATGCCGCGAGCGAGTCGGTGTCGAACGCGTCTTTGGAGATTACGAGCGTTCGGCCGTTCTCGATGGCGTTGAAACGTCTCGGCGACTTAAAGGTTGCGTGCCAACGCGCAAACGTTCCCATTGAGAATATGGTGCCATTTTTCACTCCGAAGACTGGAAAAAAGAGAAAAGCTGCCGAGGCAATGAATGGAATCGAGAAAGAAGAAGTATCCGTTTTAGACATTTCTTCTACGCCGCTTTCCGTCATGGCTATACCGCGACTGGAGAAGCAAGCCATAGTGACTTGTCTTCGTCGCGAGTTGCCTTTATCACTTGGATTCTCTAGCGATGAAGAATATTTAGAATCATTCGCGGCGTTTCATCACTTGAGCATCGATAAAGGCTCACTCATTGACCGAACTGTCAGACCAGACGTACAAGCGAAGAAGGAGTATTATGGCTTCAGATACGCCGATGTAGTGTTTGAGAATACAACGGAAAGATGGGTTTATCCGATCACTTTGTTGCTTAAACAGAACGGCGCAACCGAAATAGCTGCGAGAAATACCGAGGAATTCTCGCAATCGTTGATCGTGAAGAACTTTGCGGAAAGTATCGAGTCTACGACGCATTTGGGCATCTCCGTCTCGTTTTTTCGAGACGAAGAGAACGGTGCAATAGAACGAGAGGCGATGGCTAACGAACTTGCTAATAGTGATGATATTTTGGACGCAAGTGCGAATCAGATTTCTATAGACCCGCTCTTACAGGCGCTGCAAACGCACTCGCCGCCGTTTCTCGGGTTTCGCTTGGCCCTGGATGAGTATATCGACCCGGTTCTTGAAAATACTCCAAACACTAGACGACGTTTGCGAAGAGCGTCGTCGATTTCAGCCGGAGCAAACTTCAACGATGTCGTGCACGACTTCAGAGGATTGCCTACGCAAAGTACGGTACCGTTGACGCTTGATTTAAACCAACCGCTCGCGATTGATGAGCAAGATAGAATGGACGTGGTTCGGGCGCAACAACGCCACTTTCTATTGAATAGCCCGGTTCAAGACGAGGAAGTAGCGATGGCGTTCACAACGTTGGATGAGAGGAAGACGAAGGAAGCAAAGACGATAGAGAAAGCTACAACGATAAAAACGCCGCCGCCGCCCAAAGCACGCGTGCCACACTTTTCTAAAAGTAGCACGAAGACGACGACAAAGCCGCCACCAAAGAAGATGAAAAGTGAAGAAAAAAATTCCTCGACGGAGAGATTCGATGCAATATCGGAGATTTTGCGAGACGCAGAGGAGAAAACTCTTCTGTCGAAAAGTGGAGGATCGAAATACCTCACCATAGACGATTTGCTATTCTTCTTGGAATATTCTGATCCAAACGTGGGCGCAGACTGTCGCAAAAAGATTGGGAGGCGAAACGGTTTCGGTCGAGCAGACGTGATGAAGGTCGTTCTGCAACTCGTTAAGAAAACCGCAGCACGAAGAACATTTCGCGGAAGGAAGGACAGAGTTGCATGATGTGGGTACCGTTGGTGCTACTATCTGCTGTACTATATTCGTTATTATTAGAAAAGAGAAACACAATCGCATACGTTGTAATGCTAATAAGAGAGACATACACACAGACATTTTTTCTAAAACATCTTAGCCGCGACATCTTTGACAACCGCCGCGATCTTGCCTTCATCCTCCGCGCTCAACGCGCCAATTGAACTCGCATTGATTGATTCTACCACGTCTGCAATATTAATTTTTGCTTGCGCAATGCACGCGTTGGCAAATTCTAGCATTTTTGCTCCGCTTACGTCTTCTCTCTCCGCGAAGGAGGTTTTCGTCATAGCGTAAACGCCTATGAACGATTCAGCAATCGATCGTACCTCACCGGGCGTTTGTTTCATAAATAACCCGACCGCGTCGGATTTCGCGTTTAACTTTCTCTTCTCTTCGCCGGACTTGCCGTACGCAGACATGTCGTCGGATTGCATGAGTTGTAAACGAAGCTCTAACGCGTTGATTTTTTTAAACGCTTGCGCTTGCCCCGGCGCGCCGATGCGACTGACGGACATTTTTTGATCCCAAATCCATCCTGTTTCAGGATCGAAATCTTTGATAAACACTTGCCCGTCTGTGATGGACATAAACTCCTCAACCAACGGACGCGGTTGCGTGTACGCATTTTCCGGTGCGCTCGTTTGATTGTTGCGTTTGGCGTAATTCGTAGTGCTCGACGCTTGCGATGCTGCTTCGCCTTTCTTTTTCAACCCATCCGCGAGCTTCTTTTGCAACGCTTCTGGCATGTTCTCGAAGTTTGCAACCGTTTCTCGCGCTTTTTGCATGTAATCAATCGATCCTTCACCATTTAAAGAACCGGTATAGTCTTTGTCGTACGCGCCAATTGGATGCGTCATCGCTCCTAACAACGTGATCGACCCACCCCCTAATTTATCATTCAATCGAGCTACTCTTTGTAAAGTCGTTCCTAAAAACCGTCTGCGCTCCGCCATGGCGGCGCTCACTAACATTCCTTCAATCTCTTCTTTGTTTTCGTCGGATTCGTCGTCTAATTTTGCATCCGGAGCGAGTTCGGCCATTTCTCGCGCGAATCCTGTCATCCCGCTAAAATCGTCGACACACAAGAGCGCGTCTTGGCCGCTTTTACGCGCGCCTTCCGCGATAGCGAAAGCGGTTAAAGTAGCGACGTATCTTTCCGCAATTGTGGCATCTTTGGAAACTGTCACTACAGTTGTCGATGTGTTCGTATTTTCTTCTTCTAAAACGTTGAGCGCTCTGGCGATTTCTTGCGATTTCTCTTTACTCGCACCCACCGCGGCGTACACGCACCGAACGTTGCTCTTTTTTTGCGCGCTCACGGACATCTGTAAAAACTCAGAAACTCCCGTGTTCGGTTCACCGGAAACGAGCAAACACTGTCCTCTTCCAATCGGTGTCAAAACATCCACGGCGGACGCGCCGGTAATCAAAGGCGTCGTGATTGGTTTCCTCGCGTCCACTGGCGGTGGATCCGCGACTAAATTCTCACCACTTTGTTCGCTCAAATACGCTTCCGAGATGGATTGAAATCCGCTCGCGCTCGTTGGCGCCCCCAACGCGGAAACAATTCTTCCTCTCAAATCCTTCTCCGGCGGAATCTGAAACGCTTTCGATTTACTTTTCTTGTTCTCCTCGTCCATCTTCTCCACCTCCAACGCGTCCCCGACTTTAATCTCTGCCACGTTATCCGAATCCGGCACGTGCACCGCGCCCAACTTCGTCGCTAACATCGCGAACGATTTCGGCTCCCTGTGACTTAACAAAATCGCCTTCGCTTGTAACCCGGGAAAGCGCAACACCGATCCGAGTTGCACGCTCGACCGCAAACCTTCCAAAACGAGCAAACCGCCCGGTTGAATCGAAGTCACCGTTCCCGTTTGCCCAATCGACGTTTGCCCGTCCGTTTCTTCTCGCGTGGCGTCGATAACTTCCTGTCCTTCAAACGCGTCTACCCCTTCTTCGCCGCCGGCGAAGGCACCCGCGGAGGAGGAGAAGGCACCCGCGGAGGAAGAGGAGGCGGTTTTTGAAAACACGCCGATCGTATTCGCGTTCCTCTCGTCGTTCTTCCCGTTCTTTATGTCGTCCTCTGTTTCTCTTCCGGTTGCCTTTGCAGAAAAAGACTTCGACGAATGAAGCGAAGTGCGCGAAGAAAAGGAAGACAAAGACGCGTATCTTCCACCTCCGCCGCCGCCTTTCCCTGCGCTTCTCTGCGCCAACGAGACGACCACCCCTACGACGCCTCGTCGTCGCGTTTCACTCGAGAGCATCGTCATCATCGCTCTCGTCGATTTCAACGAAGTTTTCGCCGCTCTTCTGGGAGAGGAAGAACGAATGCGAGTCGTCGTAAAAGTCTCCGCCGTGAAAGCCTCCTTCGCAAAAGCGCGTTCGTGATGATGATTTTGCGGAGTTCTCGTCGAGCACGAGTGGTGGATTGTTTGCATCAAAGCGTTCGCTCTTAAACCCAAATCGAGAGACAAAAAAGAAGACCACACGCGCGATATATATATATATAACGTAAAGGTTTTACGGGAGTCGCGCTTGGAGTTAAAGCGCGGAGTAAAGCGTGCGTCTGTGTCGATGTGAGTATAAAGCGAAACTCGGGGAAAGAAGTAAAAGTGAAGCGACATTTCGCGTAAACGCATTCCCCATTAAGAGAGAGACGCGACTCTATGCCGTGGTACTTGAACGACGGAAACGGAAACGAAAACGACGGGAAAAG
>Ga0181597_10003240_pt1 | contig 17128 bp, 16 predicted proteins | sample 041ome_5_FD_148647 | JGI IMG/M metagenome (GOLD analysis project Ga0181597, IMG submission 148647) | Coastal salt marsh microbial communities from the Groves Creek Marsh, Skidaway Island, Georgia - 041403US metaG (spades assembly) | ecosystem: Environmental > Aquatic > Marine > Intertidal zone... | reverse complement strand
GATAGGAGAAAGGGGATGCTTCTCATCATAGGGTAAATAAAGGGGCTCCCCGTAAACCGTTGCCGAGGACGAGAATACGATTTGACGACAATTAGATGCGTCCATCGCCTTTAGAAGGCTAATCGCGCCGCTAACATTCTCATGATAATATAAAAGAGGGTCCCGCTCTGACTCGCCAACTGCCTTTAATCCCGCAAAATGAATAACCGCCTCTGGTTGAAACTCAGCAAACACAGCTGATAATTTAGGACCATCACCAATATCTAATTCGTGCTGCTCAAAATCATGGTTGGTAAGCCTTCGCACCCTATCAAGAGCGATTGGAGAGCTATTTGCATAATTATCCATCACGCAAATCTCATGCTCTTTTGATAAGAGAGAGACAAGCGTGTGAGTGCCAATATATCCGGCGCCACCAGTTACTAAAATGCGCATGCGCTAACCTTTTTATTATTTGGCAACTACCAGAACAAAATGGCGCAGAAAAGCCTGTTTTGCAATAATTGGTTAGCTTACTGCCTCTCTTAATCTCTCTAAATCAAGAAGCGCCTTATCGCGCCTTGATGTTAATTCACGCTCAAGGCGAAGCCAGGACTTCAATTGACGCCAGTAATGCTTAAAATTAAAGGCAAGCCGAAGCGTTGGCTCATCCTCAATATTAAAATTTTTTGCCAATTTAGCATCTGGCAAGAATATATCAGATTGCTTGATAAGCGTTAGGATATCCTTGCGGATTTCATCATTACGCTTAGCAAATCTACAAGATACTAAATCACGCAATTCTGCTCTAGTTTCACGTGCTATTTCTGTTTTCTTATTATCAAATGCCGATAATAACGATGCGCGTGATGATTTAAGCTTTGCTAGCGCGATTTGCGCATCTGCAAATTTTTCAGCTAGGGGAATAAGCCGCTCATTATCCTTCTGAGCGCCCAATATAGTATCCATCAATGCTATTCTATTGGGGTCATCTTCAACGCCAATATGAGAATAGATGCCATGCTTTAGGCTGTATTGATTTTGCAGTGCTGCTGCCACTTAAGCTGCCTCCTCTAGTGAGGCTATGTATTTTGCGCGCTCTGCAATAAGCGTCTTTGTTTTCTCCAAGGTAAGGAGAGCGCGATTGCGCAAATCAGCGTGATGAAATATAGCCTTATCATATTCTGCTAAATGCTTTTGCTGAATTTGATAGGCAATATGTTGAAGAAAATCAGCTGGGAAGCCATTGCTCTTTATAATATTATGATAATCATTTAGGGCGCGGTTTTCGCCCTTAATTAGGTTTTTGGCTTTATCCTTTAACTCATCTGAATAATAGCTCCCACTATAATTTCCATAGGTCCTGAAATTCTGCTCAGCTGCATTAATTTTAGCGTGCGCTAGCATGGATGCCTTAGATTGACGAAGAAAACTAACCATCGCCTGGTGATAGATAAAATCATCAACTAAAATACTCTCTGAGATACTATCAGGTGAGAGCTCCTGCCTGATATTGGCGCAAATATCCTCAAAACTTTCCTCATCTGAGATGAATAAATTGACTGCTTCAAGAGATGTTAATTCAGAAGATATAATATGATTATCTTGCATTAAAATTCCTATATATGGTGTTATCAATGAAATAATAATACAATATGTAGTTTTTTAGTGCAAATTTGGGGCGTGTTTTTTTAAAGGCTCTTTAAACGTACACCTGGGTCTTTGTCAGGGGTGCCAAGAAATTCTATTCCCCGTGATTCAAGAGCGAGTTTAATACGGCTCATAGTTGAGTTTCTTGGTAATACTTCCGAGTTTTGTGCTTCTAATCGCTTAATAGTCGAAGATGATAAATTTGATATGTCCGCTAAATCAAAAACTGAAATTCTTAAAAGAACCCTGGCAGCCTTTATTTGTTGAATCGATATAGTCATAAAACACTTTACAAATGATACTAAAAGTACTATTTTAATATCATGTTTTCTTCTGTTAAAAATCTTTTCGAACCTCTAGATGGCGCGTATTCGCCAAACACACTTCGCAATTACCAAAATGATTATGCCCGTTTTGAGCGTTTTTGCAATGCGCATAATAGAACGTCGATCCCAGCAGATGAGGGTGACGTTGCTAATTATATCAAATACCTATCCTCTTACTATCGGCTGGCAACCATTCAGAGAAATTTAGCCGCCATTACCTTCGTTCATAAATATATGGGCCACCAAGACCCTGCAAAGTCCGTCCTATGCGGAATAGAATTAAAAAGAGCAAAGAGATATTTAACGCGGCATCAATATCAGGCCTTCGGGATTACCAGTGATATCAGAGATAAAATGATAGCTAGCTGTGATAATACTCTCATCGGAATACGCGATGCTGCACTTATTCATTTTGCCTATGACAGTATGTGCAGAGCATCTGAATTAATATGTGCTGAGTGGCAGGATATAAATAGCCCTGAAAACGGGAGCCATACCCTCCTCATTAGAAAATCCAAAACGGACCCAGAGGGCTTTGGAAGGAGAGTACCACTAACACAAAAATGCATCGATAGGCTAGAGGAATGGAAGTCTGCAAGCAATCAGTGTAGAGGAATAATTCTGCGCAATATAGACAGGCACTCTAATATCGGAGACACCCTTACAACTATTTCCGTAAACCGCATATTTAAAAGGAGAGCAAAACTCATCGGCATTAATGAGAGTGATGTGAGATATATTTCAGGGCACTCAACGCGCGTTGGCTCAGCACAAGACCTTCTTGGCAAAGGCGCAAGCCTTCCTCAAATCATGCTAGCAGGCGGCTGGAAATCAACAGATATGGTTATGAAATATATAGAAAGAGCGGATATGGGTTTTATCAATGAGCTCAGAAGCTAGCGATTATAGGGGTCTGATAAGCGCACAATATCATCCTCTCCGAAGTAGCTCCCCATCTGCACTTCAATTACTATGACGTCCTCGTCAGAATCATTACCTAGAGCGTGCTGGGCACCAAGAGGTATATCAATTGATTGACCAGGCTCTAAATAAAGCGTGTCATCCTCTAACTTCACAGTTGCCCTGCCTTGAACGACTACCCAGTGCTCTGAGCGCTTATGATGATATTGAAGAGATAAATGATGGCCGGAATTGACCGTTAGTCGCTTAACCTTGCATATCGCGCTATCAAGCAGGTTTTCAAACATGCCCCATGGGCGATATTCAAAGCTATGCTCTCTTGCAGCAGGTATATTGAGCACCTTTAGCATTTCTAAGGCGTCTTTTACTTTTTCAGATTTACCCTTTTGGACAACAAGCGTTGCGTTATCATCATCAACGATGATGAGGTCTTCCACACCCACTGCCGCAATTGTTCTTGCAGATGAGTGGATAAATGTATTCTTGGTATCAATCTGGACAGCATTATCAGCTGCAGACCCATCTGAATTATCTGCCTCAATCAATTTAGACAGACTATCCCAGCTTCCAACATCACTCCAATGACCCTCAAATGGTACCATGGCGATATTGGCTTCCTTTTCTAATATGGCGTAGTCCACTGATATGGAGGGTATGTTTTCTAGATACGCTTTGCGAAGCGTGATTTCATCTGCGTTTATATCTCTGTTATCCCAACACTCTTTTGCTGCTTTATATAATTCTGGTTGATGCTGCTTGAAGCTCCTAATACATTTTTGGGCACTAACAACAAAAATACCTGAATTCCAATAATAATTGCCCTCCGCTAAATAGAGCTCTGCTGTTTTAAAATCTGGCTTCTCTGTAAAACTTACTACTGCCCTTTTCTTACCCTCACCATTGGCTTTAATATATCCGTACCCCGTCTGCGGCTCAGTAGGTTTAATGCCAAAGGTTACCCAGCAATCCTTAGATGAAGCGATTTTAGAGGCAGTTTGAATGATTTTATTGAACGCACCGCTATCCTCTATCCAATGGTCTGCCGGCATAATAACTAATATATCATCACCAACAGCATTAAGAGCGGCCATTAAGATAGCGGGCGCTGTATTCCTGCCCACTTCCTCAAGAATATAAGATGCCCCTCTTCCCAGCTTAGATAACTCTTTGCGACATAAAAAATTATGAGCCTTATTACTTACAATAGTAAGTTGTGTGTCTTGATTGGCATCCACCCTTTTTAACGTGTCACCAAATAAGGTAGCTCCTTCTTTAAACTCTATGAATTGCTTTGGAAGGGATGCCCTGCTAGAGGGCCATAACCGGGAGCCAGAGCCTCCGGATAAAATCACCGGGTGTATCGTTAACCCATCAGAGGACATTATTAGATACCGCCCACTCATAAGTTGATTTAAGGCCATCAGATAAACTAATGGATGCGCTCCAACCAAGACTATTGATTTTACTTACATCTAGCCTCTTTAGCATAGTCCCATCAGGCTTACTCTCATCATAGCCTATCTTTCCACTATATCCCACGACCTCACCAATCTGCTCAGCAAAGTCTGCAATAGATATATCTTCTCCAGTGCCTATATTAACTGGCGCTATATCAGAATAGTTCTGAAGAAGATGAATACAGGCAGATGCTAAATCATCCACATGCAAGAACTCACGCCTGGGCTTTCCAGTACCCCAAACTAGAACTTCCCCCTTGCCAGCCTCCTTAGCTTCATGGAAGCGTCTAAGGAGGGCTGCCGGCACATGTGAATGCTCCGGGTGGAAGTTATCATTAGGGCCATATAAATTGGTTGGCATTGCGGAGATAAAGTCACTGCCATGCTGCTTGCGATATGCCTGGCATAATTTAAGACCAGCTATTTTTGCAATTGCATACCACTCATTTGTGGGCTCGAGAGGTGCTGTTAGAAGATACTCCTCTTTAATAGGCTGCTGAGCAAGTTTTGGATATATGCAGGACGAGCCTAGAAAGAGTAATTTTGATATATTCTGCTGATGAGCAGCTTCTATCACATTATTTTGTATTTTCAGGTTTTGAAGAAGGAAGTCCACAGGATAGGTATCATTCGCAAAAATACCGCCAACACGAGCTGCTGCTAATATAACTGCATCGGGCTTGTGTTGAGCCATCCAGCTTTTGACAGCTCCTTCATTTAATAAATCTAATTCGTCTTTATTAGCGGTGAGAATATTCACAGGCAATTTTTGCAGTGCCCTGCAAATGGCAGAGCCTACCATGCCATTATGGCCTGCAACAAATATGGTTTTTTTTCGTAAATCAAACTTAGCCATCTTTTGAAGCTAGCTTTAAATCATGTTCCATCATTTCAGTTACGAGCGTCTTAAAAGGAGTTGAGCTCTGCCAGCCAAGAAGTTTCTTCGCCTTTGATGCATCCCCTAGAAGCAAGTCAACTTCTGTGGGCCTAAAATATTTAGGGTCGATAAATACTAATTCTCTACCCGTTGCCTCGTCTTTGCCAATCTCGTCTACACCCTCTCCAGACCAGGCTATTTTTATTCCGATATGATTAAAGGCGAGTTCAACAAATTCACGCACAGAATGTTTTTCTTCTGTTGCAAGCACAAAATCATCTGGCTCACTATGCTGCAATATACGCCACATACCCTCAACGTAATCGCGGGCATGACCCCAATCACGCTCCGCATCCAAATTACCAAGAAACAACTTATCCTGAAGTCCAAGAGAAATTCTAGCAACAGCTCTTGTTATTTTACGAGTAACAAATGTCTCACCCCTCGTAGGGCCTTCATGATTAAATAGAATGCCGTTAGATGCAAACATGCCATAAGCCTCACGGTAATTAACCGTAATCCAGTAAGCATATAATTTAGCCGCAGCATAAGGACTTCTTGGATAAAACGGTGTGGTTTCGCTCTGAGGTATTTCTTGAACTTTACCATACAATTCTGAGGTAGATGCTTGATAGAACTTCGTCTTATCCTCAAGCCCCAATATACGGATAGCCTCTAATAATCGCAGAGTGCCAACTGCATCTGAATTGGCAGTATATTCTGGGGTCTCAAAACTAACTTGAACATGGCTCTGGGCAGCTAGATTATAAATCTCATCAGGCTGCACTTCCTGAACAATACGAATAAGATTAGTGGCATCTGTTAAATCGCCATGGTGGAGATAAAAATTAGTATCATCAAATCTTGGGTCTACATATAAATGGTCAACACGGTCAGTATTGATTAATGAAGAACGCCTCTTGATACCGTGCACCTCATAACCCTTTGAAAGAAGAAGTTCAGAAAGATAAGCACCATCTTGGCCTGTTGCACCTGTGATTAGAGCTTTCTTCATTTTTTTTACCTTTTTTGTAAATTCTATATTAGAAATGCTTAAAAATCATATCCCCCGAGCGATAATTCTAATTTATGCATATTCCTCACTTTTGCAATCAATTCATCATCCCAATATGATTTGTATGAACCTTTTTTTACATTTGATTTATTTCTATGCGGCAGTTCTATTTTGTCTATTTTTAGTGATACCAACATTTTTTGAAAATCACTGTTCAATGTTTCATATTTCAAAAAGTTAATTTTATGATTTACATTATATTTTGATTTCACGAAATGTTCCAGAGGTTTCACTGTGTCAATAAAACTCGAGAAGTCTTTACGTTCAAATGTTGTTTTATTTCGATGTGGCGAAAAATAAAAGCTGATAAGTCTATCAAAGGGGTTTCTCAAAGTTATAAAGATAGAAAAATCAAAAATATTTTTTCTGAGAGCCCCCTCATAATCACTAAGTTTGCTGTGTTTTTCCAACAAAGGAAATTTTGAATTTTTTGTTTGAAATCTATCTACTCCATCTTGGTAGTGATTTAGAACAACAAAATCATCATCTGAAAATTTGCGTAAAGCATCCTGAATAGAATTACCCCCAGTTTTTGGATAATGAATGAAAATAAATTTTTTACTAGTAGATATCATAGTGAAAATTAGTTTTCTTTCTTAATAAACAAAAACATGAAAGCTTCGGTTTTCGAATAATGCTATGTGTGCATAATGGCACATTTACAAAGACATAATATCTACATTATTAAAATAGCTCACAACATCCTTAAGTAATTTCACCGTGTTAATATTACATCCAATATTAAATTTACATATGATTTAAAAGATAACTTTTATTGAAATTATGGCCAACGGTTCGAACCCAGCATACGAACGTTCACTATTTATGATAGTGGTGATACATTAATTGTCAGAGGAATATTTTTTAATTAATAATGTCGTCTATTTATAACTCGGACCTCACAGCTTTCTGATCACGACAGTTCAACAGAAATAAGCTCTAGCCTGAGGAGCTTCATCGGTAATTAACGCTTTTATTAAGAGGTTTTCTATATTAAAATTCCTAGAATTTACATCAATTTGGTGCCTCGATGTCTAAACGCTCGTTAAAATGCAATTATTTTATTCTAGGTGATTTCACCTTTTGGTTATTCAAATCTTCCGTTTCTAAAATCGTAAATAATTCAAACATAGAAGTATTTTCATCAAATCAAGAAAATCACTTCTGCTTTTCATACAAAACCTCCGTTAAAGAAATTCCTATTTCAATTAAGGACATCGATAATTTTAGTTTTTCAGAAATCCCCTTAAATAAAAATTATTCAGAAAAGATTTCAAATACTCTAGCAGAGATTATTTTTCTAGCTTTAAGACGCGAACATTTGCCGTTAGCGGATGTTTCGTTTGTAGATAAAATTATTGATATGATTTTCAAAACGAACTACAATTTTTTCATAATTAGTTCTATTTTTTATCAAGATTTACCCTACCAGAATTTAAAAATTCATGATGAGCAGTTAGTAGAATTAATCACTAACCTTTTTAGCTTGAATGAAGAAAAAAATTTTAGCGAAGACATTTTATTAAATATTCATAAATATCTTCAAAAATTTGAATTCAATAGAAATTCAGATGTTCATAATTTTGCGAAAATATTATCTAAAAATAGTACCACTTTAGATAGGGATTTTGATTTCTCGAAAATTGTACTCTTTAACCTTGAAACAAGACGAATATTCAATCAAGAGTTCAATGAATACATTGATATAATCGCAAAACAGAAATCGCCTGATAGAAAAAAACTCTATTCATTATTAGCCAAAGAGTACTTAAATCTAAAAACAACAAAGAATTTTACCTTATTTTCTGATAGTTATTATCAAACAATATTATCGAATAATCTAAATCATTTAGACTCAAAAGTGTCATTTTTACTTGGTGAACGTCTCAGTTTACAGGGAAACATTGACTTAGCCGAAACTTTTTTCTCGGCGTCTCCAAGGCATTATTGGGGCAAAAACAATGAATATAAATCTCAAATACTGGGTAATAACTGGCCTTCGAAAAAAATCAATATTTCCAGTGCCAATAACCAAATACTACCGAAATTAACCATCATTATTCCAAGTTATAATTATGCTCAATTTATTGAAAATACGATACTATCCATCTTAAACCAAAATTATGATAATCTCGAACTGATAGTAATTGATGGCAAAAGTACTGACGGCACCACTAGAATTCTCGAAAAGTATAAAGAGCACTTTAGCTATTATGTCTCTGAAAAAGATAGAGGTCAGACGCACGCTATAAATAAGGGAATTTCCAAGGCTACAGGGGAATATATTATATGGATAAACGCGGATGATATGCTGTTTCCTGGAGCCTTATATAAATTATCAGAACATATAAATATCAATAAATGCGATTTAATGATCGGCGGGGTAATCGAGTTTAACGAAAACGGATTTATCATGTATAACCGACCCCTTAGGGAAAAAAGAGATTTCTCCGTAAATGGGCTGGGAGATATATTTGGCACATGGCTTAAAGGGTACTTCTTCTATCAACCTGAAGTCTGGATTAGCCAAAAATTCTTAAAAAAAGTAGAAAAAAAATTTGATGAATCACTTAATTTCACGATGGACTATGCTTTTTGGCTTGAGGCTTCAAAACATGATCCTAATTATGATTTGATAAATTATCCACTTGCTTTGTTTAGAAAACATGAACTTCAGAAAACTGATAATCTTATCGATACTGTATGTGAACAATTTGATGTACTAGAGAAATTCAAAAAAATAGAGGTTGCTCCCAACGAAAAATTTAAAATTTTAAAGAAAATTGAAAACAAAAAAGAGCTCCGTTTTGGATTTTACTCCGCGAGACTAAATCGAATTTTTCACGAAAATGTAGAGCAGGAATTACAGGAAAAAAATTCTGTTAAATTGATTAAGCATCTAGCTGAATGTAATCAGATCGATGTGTTAATTTATTGTGTTCATCTTATTAATGATAATGAATGGCTGAGAGAAGCTAAAAGAATCAATAGAGATTTACTTATAATTGGCTGGTTTTGGGACAACCACCACAATATGTTTGAAAATCAAAGAGTAATTGAACATCTCGACGCTATTATTGCAGGGCACAGCCTGCAATTAAACTATTTAAAATCCACAAAAAACCTTTTTTTAGGACATGTTCCGCTTTGTACTACTCAGTTTTCTCTTTCTAATTTGGATAAGTTTGAAAAGCTTTTATTTGCCAATAGAAGCGAACATTTACATGGTGGACACAAATCATACCCCTGGGCCAAAGAAAGAGAAAACGTTCTTCGTTTTATCAAAAATGGTGAGCTAGAGAATAAATACTTTAAAATTTATGAACCTGGAAAAATAGAGATATTCACAGAAAAAAAACAAATAGACGTTTTCCGTGATTGGGCTAGTTGCAAAGCTAGTTTGATGGTTCCTGTTAACAACGACCTCAGTGGAAGGATGTTTGACTGTCTTCTAGCCGGCACCATACCTATTGTTCCCCAATCTGTTACTGATTTTTGGAGTTTGTTTTCTCAAAAAGAAGTAGGAGATTTAGGTTTAGTATCATATCAGATAGAAAAACCAGAAACTATAAGATTGGCATTAGAGAGTGCTAATAAAAATTTTGACAAATGTGGTAAAGACGTCGTCACTAAAAGACATATTTTTGCCAAAAAAAATCTTATTCACTCCAGGATAAGTAATATCATAAACACGTTTGAAAAAATGATCGCTAAATTAAATTCTACTAAGGATGCAAATGAGGTTTAAGAACAAATGTTTAATTATTCACGAAGGAAGGTGCGGAAGTACCCTTCTCAGTGATAAAATAAACAATAAAACACGAATTCATTTAGGTGAGTTGTTAGAGCCTGGTGTTTGGGTAGGCAAAAATTTTCAAGATTCTAAATTGAAATCCATCAGGGATGAAAGATCCTTGAAGTACGACGATTTTTTCGAATTTTTAGCTGATGCAAGTAGATTACATCACAAATATGGAAAATTGTTAGACGAAGATGCTGACTTTAGCGTCGAATTAAAGGTAAATCATATTTCTGGTCTGAAAGTTTCATACAAAAAATTAATTGAGGATTTTCTAGAAAAGGGATTTAAAATAATTTTTTTGTATAGAGAAAACTCTCTAAGGCGAACTTTATCTTTCGAATTGGCCCAACAGAGTGGTGTATGGCACAAACGGAAAACAGGCGACAAACAAATGAGTAAAGATACTAAATCTTTGAACCCTCACCAAGTTTATTGCCCATACTTCGAAGCTTCTCCTGTTGATTTAAATTTTTGTCTAAATAGTTCACTTGATTTTCAAAATTATATTTCAATGATGTCTAGGGAGATAGGTTTTTCAACATTAACTTTTTATGACCTGATAAAAAATAACCAAAAATTTTTAGAAATTATTCAGAAAGTTTTGATGGTGGAAAAAATAGAAGTGTCTAATTTAATCCCAACAAATTACCAGAAGAGATTAGAAAATATTTTAGAAAACTTCCATGAAATAGAAAATTTCTTATTACCTCATTTTAAGTGGATGCTTCAAAAAGAATCAAATGACTAAATGCGAAAGGCGATAGAAAATGAGAATTTTCTATTTATGTTAAAACTATGAAATGCGTCTTACATATAGGAACAGAAAAAACTGGCAGTACATCTATTCAAAAATTCCTATACAATAATTTCTCTGAATTTGACAAAAATAAAATATATATTTCTCGTAGTTTATTACAAACACCTAATAACCGAAGAATAGTTTTGGCTTTTCAAAGTAGATTAGATGACTGGACGAGAAGGAATAACATTCATTCTTTAGAAGAAAAAAATGAGTTTTTCTCTGATTTCCCTGAAAATTTTTCGTTAGAAATTCAAAATATTAGAAAAAATTATGACTATTATCTGATTTCTAGTGAACATTTTCATTCAAGGCTAACTAAACAAAAAGACATAAACAAATTAGCAAGTTTTCTTAAAACACAATTTGATACAATTACGGTAATTGGCTATTTTCGTGAGCAAACTGAATTAGTGACGTCTCTTTATAGTACCGCCCTAAAAATAGACTCATCTGTAAGTCTGGAATCATTTGCGAAATTAGCATCTCCGGAAAATTATTATTATAACTATCTCAACATCGCAGACCAATGGTCATTTGCTTTTGGCAAAAATAACTGTTTTTGGAGAATTTTTAGCAAGGAACAACTCTTGAAACAGGATGTGGTAGAGGATTTCCTTTCTTTGCTGCCAATTAGAAACAAAATTACCAATGAAAATGTTGAAAAATATAACAATAGTTTAAACTATCTTCAAAGTATTGCCTTTAAAAAAATCAATGAATTGGTTCCTTACTGGGAACAACAAGAAAATAAGAACGTAAATTTAAATATGCTCCTTAAAAAGGAAATTAAAAATATAGATTTTGGTATCAATAACAAGATGATTTTAGAAAATAAGAGTGAAATCTTCAAAAAATTTGAAACATCAAATGATGAATTTTTTAGAAAATACTTCAATACATCCAATCAATTTAAAATTGAGGAATATAAAGAAATAAACCAACATTTAGATCAAAAGCAAATTGCTAGTTTAGTTGAGCAGATTGTCGAAAGAATTGTGACTACGATGCTCAAAAAATGACATGTTTTCATTCTAACTAAGCCATTTGGTAATCAAGGAATTCGTTGCAATTATTTAACATTTTATAATCACCTAATGAAAACCAAAAAGTAAATTTTTTATTAATTATATCTAGAGATTCTTGATTAAAATAATCAATTGGATTTATTTCTCTCAAATGATGATTTAGTTTAAATTCAGGTATTTTTTTAACAATTTCATTAATTTCGTTATTCTTCAATCCTAATTGTTTTAGTATATTTTTCAAATCATCCTCTAATTTCTCCTGACGAACAAAGCCATCTATTATTAATTTTTCTTTAACAAAAAAATGTTCTTTTCCTGTATAATTTGATGCCTTTTGTTTTGTTAGAAAGTTAAGAAATTCAGACTTCAGCGATACATTGTTTTGGATAATTTGGGTCTTGTTTTTGCTGTTATGTAATCTTTTCGCGAAAAAATGAAATGCTGATATAGCCCTTCGATAAGGATTCCTTATAGTTGATACTTTAAAGGCTGATTTGAATTTCTCAGGACCTAAGAGCTGTTGAATCTTCTCTGCACTCATATGATTAAAAGCATAATTTAGTACATTATGAATGTTTTTGTTTGAATTCTTTCCTCTTTGGCCAATGATTGACCCGTCTCCTAAAATTTGAAATTTTGCATCGTTCGTAACTTCCTTGTGGTCTATTAGTGTTTGAAGAAGTGTTTCAACCGAAGTGGAAGCAGTTTTTTGTGATTTTATGTAAATGAAATTATATTTCACAGAATACAGCATAATTCAACGCCTTTATTCAAAAACAACCTTAAATTATAATTCAGACTAACAGCGATTTTTAAGCATATTATGATATTACATGTTGAAATCAATTATTAAAGTATAACACTGAGGTTTGAAATTTACTATTCAATATTTTCATAAGCATTGTAATCGGTAAAATATATATTTTTCACTAAATTTAGCACGTTATTATTTTTAAAGGTGCTAACATGGGAACTGGCATTAGTAATATGACGGGATTTGGAAATAATTTTTACTTTCTTTCCAGTAATAGAATATAACCAATTCTCTAGCTCGTTCAGCTTTTTTATATCGAATATGCAAGTATTATTCAGTTTGAAATCAAATGCCAAACAAGTTTGTGTCCGAAAATGGGCGTTCCTGTCTATATCATTCATTGATTGAAGTTGTTCTAAAAATAATTCAAAGGTATAATTTTTTTGCAAATGGCTAAGTTTTTTTTCATTAAACTTCCAGACTTCTTGATCTAAATTAGACGCAAAATTCCTAAAAGTATTTAATTTCGTACCTTTAATCTTATTTAAATAGCCTGAAAGTGCCCTTTCAAGAGGGTCACGCAAAACGACGAATTTATTTATACTCTGCGACACCATCAAGTCAAAAAAATTATGTTTACCAATAATATCTCTCGTCAAGAAGCCAGTTTCGGAAGGGTTATGAGACTTAGCAGCTGGTATTTCACGACCCATGTAATATTTGGCGTATGTCTGTTTAATTGAGCTGCTAGCGTTTTTAGGGATCGAAATAAACAAGATGGGGAAGTCTCTAAATTTCAATAATCGCCGTCTTAACTCGCCATCGTTTCCGTAACTATTGAGACAGGTGATTTCGTTCATGCCGCTACTCAGATGTATTTTAAACGTCTTGTAATCAAAGGAGAATAATTCGTCTTAAATTTATAAATCATCAGCATATATGCTCAAAAAAAATATTTACTTCTGAGTAAACCACCTTACTACTGATAGATAAAGCTCTTTTTTATTTTTACCAAAATAATATGAGAATAAATTATAGGGCTATGGATCGCTTCCTTTTAATTACTCCAAGAGTGCGAACCTGTTCCAACTGGGTTGGTTCCGTCTTAATACAAAATCCTGCATTAATATATGAAAACGATACACTGGAATCAGGTTACAAGCCACGAGGAACTGACTCTAAACCGCTGCGAAGAGATAAGGTGTCCGATATATTTGATTAGCTTGAATCTGAACAATGTTCTCAGGGCCTAGCAAGGCAAAAGAAACGCGCTGCAGGCTGTAAGCCATCAGGGCCAAGTGTTTCTGGGAGTTCACTTTTAGATTATTTTGATAGCAAGAATTAGAAACCTACGAAAATAATTTTTCTCTACACAGAAAATCAGAGGCTGACCCATTTTCAGGGTGTTGCTTTCCGAAAAATCAATGAACTATTACCTTATTGGGACCCAACTAGTAAAAAATACAACAACTTGAACATACTTTTGAAGAAGCAAATCCAAAAAACAGAATTTGCATTCGACAGTAAGATTAGACTGTCAAATAGCCTAGAAATCTATCGAAAATTTGAAAAATCAAATAATGAATTTTTTAGGAAACACTTCAATAGTTGCAACCAATTTGAAATTTCCCAATTTAATGAACCAGAACAACTTTTAAGCCAACAGCAAACTGCTGATTTGATGGAACATCAAATACAAACATTCGTCCAAACAATGCTTAAAAATTGATATTTCTACATTCGTGTAATTTATTTTCAAGTGTCATGCTATTAAATAGTTAATATTTCCCCCCCCATGAAAGTATAGGACCTCGCATACCAGATGATAACAAATTCTATTTGAATTCCAGTTTTCCCCTTGTTGAACATTGCTGTATCGTTGGCAACAGGAGCCCTTTTTGTTTTAGGTGTTCGGCAACTGAATGCTCCCACCCCTTGAAAATATATAAGCTTATATTGAATTGCTTGGGAAAATTAACATAATGTTTTTTCTCCTGTTCGGAATCAGATGTCAGAACATAATACCGAGTATGAGCATTGAATGAATTTGAGAGTGATGGATATTTCCATTTTTTTATTTTGTTTACCCATTCAGTGTAATAGCTTCCTCCGGGGATTATATCCGGGTGGACACTGAATTGTGGGTTAAAAATTACACACACTTCTGTCCTTATATATTTAGACGCCAGAATTGCCAAAAACCCTCCCATTGAGCTCCCAATGGTCATGACATTTTTAGAGAGGTAAGGCTTTAAACAATTAGAAATATTCTCAAAATCAAAATTATTACCCCATGACCTTTGTTTATCAATTATGAATATTTGGTTCCCATTAGTATATTTTGGATTAGCAAAATTTTCAGAAGGTTCGTTTTTTTCTTGATTACCAAATCCCGAGAAACTAACGATGGTCATTTTTCCTTTGAGCCCAAGTTTTACACTGATCTTAATATATTGGTCTTCTTTAATTATCAACCTACTGACTTTAGTCTTACTTCTTAATATATTGTTTACGTTCTGAAACAGATTTTCGAACTCAAAAAAATTAATTTCTTGCTTGAGAGCCTCAGAAATTATTCCTTGAATGTTTTCATGACAAAAAACTATTTTTTTAAAATGAACTGCCTCATCTAATATCCCCGAGCCCCTGCCAACATATTGCTGCCTATAAGGTAGTATAACCGCATCTAGGCTAAGATAAATCGAGTGATATTCAGCCAAATCCAAATAACCATCTATAATTTGAATATTTGACTTGATTTCTGTTAGATATTTGACTTTGTCCAAATGCATCGGTGAAATCCTATACAAGGCGTCTTTGTCTATTTGTAAAATAAAAAGAATATATTCCGGAATGACATTCTCGTGGAGGAAATCTATTAATTCCAATATTCCTTTTTCTTCTCTAGTCTGACCCAAAAATCCGATAGTAAAACTTTTTTTAACATCTGGTTTTGCCACACTTTTTAAGATATTCACATTTGATAAATATGGGAGTGTCTGCAACTCAATTAGGTCAGAATATTCCTTCCCGACAAATTCAATATTGGTCCTTGATTGAGAATATACAGTAATATTTTTACTTTTTTCATTTTGAATTAGCGTTAACTGTTCCTGAATAAAATGTCTCACATCATTGTCCAATTGCTGGTTTTGAGAGCGCCGTATTTTCATTAGACAAATGGAGACCTTTATATTTCTCCAATCATCAAGTGATAATAACCAAACAAGAAATCCTGCCAGCGTGTAATCACATGCCGTGTGAAATATTATTTCTGACGGAAAAACATCTCCAAAGAAAAACTCAAGCTCATCGGAGAATGCCTGATTAATATTTTTTCTTATGGATATAGAGAAATCATCTTTTCGGTCTCCATAAACTTTAGTCAATAGCGAAGAATTTATTTCTGCTAACTCTGTGAGTTTTGCACTAGCCTCACTCAGACAGTTGCCCCAAATCTGACACTTCTTATTTTCGGATTTAGCTTTTTCTGCGTAAAACAAATTATAATTTTCATGGTGACCACCATTATTGTTCTGCCCGGGATCTAGTATTAAAACACCTTCTTTTTCAAGGGGTTTTATATTTGATTTTATTTCAACTAATAAGGGATGTGTCGCAAATACATCAAAAAACAATTCTGACATCCCAAAGATAGAGACGTACTTATATATGTTTAGCAAATCTGCCCGCTTTAAATCACTTACCGAGGCGAGCTCCCTAACACCAGCATCTCTATTTGCTGATGACAATCCATTCAGGTAACTTATGAGCTTCGAAGAATTAAATTCCTGATTTTTAAATTCCATTTGGTGTAATTCCAAAATTTTTCTGTCAAAACCCTTATTTTAAATGATAACCTAACGTGCATTATGAGTTAACGCTACTAAGAAAAAGTATTAAAAAAACATAACTATACCGTTTATGAGCTTGCATGACCTACCATATCATTTCAAAACAAAAAAATGAGGGTCTCTACCTAATTGATTGGATATCATGGCATATTGCGATCGGCATTCATAAATTTGATATCATTTCCAACGATTGCACCGATGGCTCCTCTCAACTTCTTGATACGATTCAAAATGAGTTTGAGGGTGTTTGTCATTCAGATGTTACCAGTGAAGCGCTTGACGGCCGGAGTATTGGAACTCGCACTATCCAAAAAATTAATCAAACTCTGCCTGAGAGGAGAGGTAATTTTGTTATAACTATGGATATAGATGAGTTCATATCCTTCAGAGATAATAATGTTTCAGAGATATCGTCACTCACCTTTGATGAATACAAGACCTATTCCATATCTTGGTTAAATTGCATTCCGTCAAACCTTGTTGATTTTGTAAATGAACCCGCCTTTATAAAAAATAATTGTGCCATTACTAAAACTAATCCCAAATTTCCCTACGCTATTGGGTTTAATGGCAAGCAAATGTGCTTCAATCGAGATGGAGTTCAAT